>OFGE01003102.1_pt1 | contig 11412 bp, 9 predicted proteins | sample 1521681 | NCBI WGS metagenome assembly OFGE01 (sample SAMEA3504093, study PRJEB24116) | mouse gut metagenome | biome: mouse gut; feature: mouse-associated habitat; material: faeces | place: Denmark | collected 2011 | reverse complement strand
CCAGCCGATGGCTGATATAGATTGCGGTACGATCCCCCACCATGTCGTTGAACTTGGCGTAGATTTCCGCCTCGGCAATGGGATCCAGAGCGGCGGTGGGCTCATCCAGGATTACGAAAGGCGCGTCCTTGTAGAGCGCACGGGCAAGGGCAATCTTCTGGGCCTCGCCGCCCGAGATTTCCACGCCCTTTTCATCGAAATCCTTGTAAAGGGGCGTCTCGATTCCCTGGGACAGGGTGGCCAGCCGCTGGCCGAAGCCCGCTTCCTCCAGGCAGCCGATCACCTTTCCGGAATCGTACTCCTCAGCCACCGCTACGTTCTGCGCCAGCGGGAAGGAGAAGAGACGGAAATCCTGGAAAACCACCGAGAAAATCGAGAGGTAATCGCTGTAGCTGTACTTGCGGATGTCCGCGCCGTTGAGCAGAATCTCTCCCTCGGTGGGGTCATAGAGACGGCAGAGCAGCTTGATAAAGGTGGTCTTGCCTGAGCCGTTCCTGCCCACCACCGCGAGACGGCTGCCGATTTTGAACTTGATGGAGAGATTCCGGAGCGCGTATTCATCGCTGCCGGGGTATTTGAAGCTGACATTGCGGAATTCCACCTCGTAATTGCGGTCGGAGCGCTTCTCGGTAGTCAGCGAGCCCTGATACATCTCATTCGGTATATCGAAGAATGAAAGATAGGTCTCAACAAACTGCGTGTTGGAGCTCAGATTGGTAATATAGTAGAACAGATTCACCACGCTATCCAGCAGCTGGTTCAGATATCCCACATACTTAATGACGCTGCCTACCGGGAATACATTGGCCACACAATACATACAGACCAATAGATAGGCCAGCGTCCGAAGCAGAAATTCGAACAGAAAACGAATCCACGTATAATGAAAGTCTTTATTGGCCTTTTTAAAAAACGCTTCCCTCAACATTTTCAGCCAGTTCGTAACCATTACCTTTTCCCCGTGAACATATTGCCTGTACAGCCGTATATCCTTGCTGTGGCCGGGCATTCCTCTCGCAAATCGGTTCGAGTCCAACAAAGCTTCATTGAGCGCGCGTTCGTAGCTGTCCATCTTTTTTTGCGAATAGCGATTGTAGAGAATGATTGCCGCCACAGACAGAACCATCCCCACAAGACAGGCCATACCGCCAGGACGGAACGGCACCGAAAACATCTTCACCACCATCTCTGCAAAGAAAACCAGCGAAAGCACAATCGCGATTGCCGACTCTATCATATATTCCATCATCCAGCGCATTCTCAAAATCCCGTTTGCGTTGATACAGGCATTCTCCTGAATGGTGCGGCGCAGGGTGCGGATGGCCGGATCCTCCAGCTTATCATAGTCCAGGGAGAGGGTCTTTTTCAGAAAAGCGCGCTTTTCGTTCTGCTTGAGAACCGTCTCCTCATGCCCCCGGAACCGTTCAAAGACAGAATTCAGCAGTGCAAGAGCCAGATTTCCGGCCAGCGCGATGATGACCAGCGTCCAGATTTTCCGCTCCTGGGCGCCGTTGAAAAGGGCGGTGACGATTTCGGCGGACAGCCACAGATTGACGAACGGGCTGACGCGGGCGAATAGCTTGGAGAAGAAGAATACAGGAAAGTAGCGTCTGTTCAGTCCGGCGAGCATTTTGAACGCGCGGAAATTGGGATTATTCTTTTTCATGCTTCACGTCCTCCTGATAATATTTTGCCTGTACGCCGAACATATAGGCGTACTGTCCGTTCTTTGCCATCAGCTCCTCATGGGAGCCCACCTCGGTCACTTTTCCGTCCTCCAGCAGCACAATGCGGTCGCAGAAACGGGTGGAAGCAAACCGATGGGAGATATAGACGGAGGTCTTATTTTCGGTGATCTCGTTATATTGCAGATAGAGCTGATTCTCCGCGATAGGATCCAGGGCGGCGGTGGGCTCATCCAGCACCAGAAGCGAACCGCCCTTGTAGATGGCCCTTGCAAGCAGCAGCTTCTGCGTCTCTCCTCCCGACAGGTCGATGGCGTCGTCAAAAATGCCCTTGCGAAGATAAGTATCCATGCCGTGGGGCAGCGAATCCAGCTTTTCCCCCAGTCCGCTCATCCGCAGCGCCGCTTCCGCCCGGGCGAGATCGGCGGTTTCGGCGTTTTCCCGCTCATATTCGTCGTCACAGCTGGAGATGAACTGCGTGAGGGTCATTGCCGGGATATTGATATCCTGAAAAACGGCGGAGATGAGGGAGTAGTATTCCTCGATGTTATACGCCGGAATCGGTTGGCCGTTTACGAGGATTTCCCCTTTGGTAGGCATATAGAAGCCGCACAGGAGCTTCACCAGCGTGGTCTTTCCGGCACCGTTGAGCCCTACCAGCGCCAGCTTTTCCCCGGCTCCGATGGTCAGGTTGACTCCCTTGAGGGTGTATTCCTCCGCGCCATCGTATCGGAACCATACGTCACGGAATTCCACTTTCACGGGCGTTCCCTTTGCAGGAAGCGGACAGCCCGCTCCGTGGTTGAATTTTTCCTCGATTTCGAAATACTCCCGATAGTAGCCGATTTTGTCGGCGCGGGACGCCAGCGCGGCGGTCTGCCCGATCAGCCCGCGCAGATACTCCCCGATAGTGGAAACAGCGCCGAAGAAGAAGACGAAATCGCCCACGGAAATCTTCCCGTCCATCAAAGCAAGAATCAGGAAAACGTAAGCCGCACCATTCTGGATCAGCGCAAGGAGGGCAGACAGGCCGGATGCCCACAGCCCCCGGCGGGTGCAGCGCTTCTCCCACATGAGCTGATAGGCCTGATAGTCGGCAATCATTTTCTCTATCCAGCCGCTCATGTCATAGAGCTTGATGTCCTTGGCTTTGTCGAAATCCTCGGACAGCCCCTCCAGGTAGCCCAGTTTTCTGCCCTCTTTTTCCCATTTGTCCTTGTTCTTCTCGGTATAGGCGGCCTGCATCCGCGACGGGATGTAGGAAAGCAGCGCCGTCGCCGCGACGATGAGGAACAGCAGAGGATTCACGGCGGTCATCAGCGAAGCGTAGGTGGCGATTCCCAGGACGGAAACCAGAAGGGCTGCCAGATCCTTCCAAAAGAATTCCACTGCGGCGTTCCCATTTTTGGTATCGCCATTTGCATAATCCTTAATCCTCCGATAATATTGCCGGTCGAGATTTTCGCAGTCAGTGAGACAGTCCTTGCGACAGATTTCCATTTGATATTGACCGGTCACGGACAGCATCCATGCGAACCGTCGTGACAGCAGAAACTGATCCGTCACCTGAATCGCGCACAGCGTCGCCATGTACAGAACCACCAGAACGGCAATCCGTCCGAAGGGATACCCGTTTCCCAGCACGTCAATCAGAACCTTCGGGAAATAGTCCCCCACCACCGATGTCAAAATGGAAATCGGAATGAATACGAAAAAGGAGAGACAGTACATCGGGGTCATCTTCCACATCCTCTTCAGCGCCCAGACAAGGCTGCCCAGGGGATTGTACTTTTTGTGGTCAGATGGTTTTGACTTTTTATTTGTTTTTTTCAATATTATCACCTCCGAACTGTACTCTATCACAAATCCCCGGGCCTGTGTGAGCCCGGGGATGAATCGTTGTATTCAGGTGATGAATTGTAATATTACCCGTTCAGATTCTTACAGGGGAGCAGAATCTCAGTGGTGAACGCGCCGTCCTCGCTGTTTCGGCTCAGATACCCGCCCAGCCGCTCCACGATATTGTCGATGCGCACCAGTCCCAGGCCGTGCCCTTCCCCTTTGGTGCTTTTGAACCGGCCCGCCACTTTCGTCTGCTTCTTCTGGGCAGTCAGATTGAAAAAGGATATGTAGAGCTGGGTGCTCTTCATTTCCATGTACACACGGATGCACCGTTTGTCCTCGGGGAGCGCCAGGCTCGCTTCGATAGCGTTGTTGAAGAGATTCCCCACGATCACGCAGAGATCCACCTCGGAAAGCCCCAGCTCCACGGGAATGTGGGCATCGGCGGTCACGGGGATGTTCTTCGACTTTGCCAGCGAGATTTTGCTGTTCAGGATGGCATCAGTCATGCGGTTGCCCGTCTTGATGACCGTATCCACCGTGGTCAGGTCATGCTCCAGCGAATCCAGATAGGAGCGGATGGAATCCATATCATCCGCGGCGGCGAAAGCCTTCATGGTCTGGATATGATCCCGGTAGTCGTGCCGCCACCCCCGCATCTGGCCGTACATGTTGTCCACCTCCCGGTAGTGGAGCTCGATCAGATCCCGCTGATAGGCGGCGATTCGTTTGTCGATGATTCGTGAAAAAATTGACATGGTCTCCTCTTTCTAAACTCCCATACAGCTGACCGCACCACCATGACAGTTTCCCTTATAAACGTTTGATGATCTCCCGGTTCAGAGGTTCGTACATTCCCCTGGGCAAAGGAATCACAGTGGAATCCATCAGCAAAATCTCCTTTTTCATCACCTGTTTGATACAGCGCAGATTGACGATGTACGACCTCCCCACCCGATAGAAGGAGGAATCGGAGGAAAGCTGATTCTCGAAGTCCCAGAGGGGCGCTTTCAGAGTGTAATCCCGGTCAGCGTGGACAGTGACGTAATTCTGCCGCACCTCCAGCCATCGGATCTCGCCGAAGGGCACCCGCACCACGGTATCGGGCATTTTGAGGGTCAGATACTGCATGTCCCGCACCGACCGCTCGTAGGCCCGATCCAGGGTGCGGAAGAGCTTCTCCCGATCCACTGGCTTCATCAGATAGTGAAGCGCCGACACATCGTATCCGCGCTGCATGTATTCGTCGTACCCGGTGACGAACAGAATGGGAACCTCCCTGTCCTCCAGGCGTACTTTTTCGGCCAGCCCCAGGCCGTTCATCCCGCCCATCTCGATGTCAAGGACCAGGAGACGATAATCCTTCCCGTCCTCCCAGGCGAAGAGGAAACTCTCGCTGCTGGGAAAACATCTGAATTCCACCAGTTCCCTTCTCGCCTCAGCCCATTCCCCTATATATTTTACGATGATTTCCTGTTCTTTCGCTTCGTCCTCTACGATGGCTATTTTCATCCCGTCCGCATCCTTTATCGCTTCTGCCTTGATGACGCTATACTATAATTTCGTGCGCTTCAGCGCACATGGAATCAGAAGTTGACAAAACGTCCTTTTGTGTCGATATTATACCACATTCTCTGCTAAAAGTCACCAGACCCAGTTAAAGACTTCGATAAAGCCTGGGGTTTTTGACAAATGGGTCTTCCCAAAATCGGTCAACGGGTTTATCCTGTAATTGACCGGAGGGTCAACGGAGGTGACAGGATGAACGAGAGGTTCTTTTCCCTGCCGGAGGAAAGGCAGCAGGCCATCATCAATGCCGGATACAGGGTATTTTCCCGCAATACCTATAAGAACAGCCCCATGAGCGAGATTGCTCAGGCGGCTGGTATCAGCAAGTCGCTGCTGTTCCATTATTTCCATAATAAGAAGGAGCTGTACCTGTTCCTCTGGGACAAATGCGCCCAGATTACCATCGAGCTTATGACCAAATATGGATGCTACAGCCAGTCGGGCCTGTTCGAGAGCATGGAGCGGGGGATGCGGGCCAAGATGGAGATTATGCGCCTGTATCCGGACATGGCCAGCTTCACCATCAAGGCTTTCTATGAAAAGGATCCGGAGGTCAACGTCGCCGTCCAGGAGAGCTACCATCGGTATTTCAACCTGAAGGCCGATAAGGCCAGGATGAACTTTGACCCGGAGCAGTTCATCCCGGGGCTGGACATCCCAATGATGTACCGGGAGATGTACTGGGCCTCGGAGGGGTATCTCTGGGAGATGGTGCAGCGGGGGGACATGGACATGGAGCAGATGGAGCGGGACTTTGGGCGGCTCATCGCTTTCTGGAAGAGTGTGTATATGCGCAAATCATAATGCGGGAGGGGCGGGTCCGCGAAAGACAGGAGTTGCCCCACTGGTAATATGCCGCGGATTACTGACAGACACAGAATACCGGGGTTCTGTGATGAAGAACGTGCCAGGGCTATGGCAGGCGGCACGCAGGGATGGCTGCAATGGGGCACGAGGCAGCATATGGCATGATGCGATAAATAAGAAGGTTTTTATAGCAAAGAAAGGCATGGAGAACATGGACGCAATCAAAATCGAGAATCTGACGAAATATTACGGGAAAGCCCGGGGAATCCGGGAGATAGACCTGACCGTGGCGGAGGGCGAGTTCTTTGGCTTCATCGGGCCCAACGGCGCGGGGAAGTCCACCACCATACGGACCTTGCTGGGATTGATTGCTCCTGCATCCGGCAGGGCATACATCTTTGGGCTGGATATCGTAAAGCAGAACAAGGAGATTCTGGCCCGGGTGGGCTATCTGCCCTCCGAGGCGGTATTCTACTCCGGCATGCGGGTGGGGGAGGTGCTAAAGCTCTCTGCGGATCTGCGGGGGAAGGACTGCGGGGAGGAGGCGGTCAGGCTCTGCGAACGGCTGCAGCTTGACACCTCCAGAAAGGTGGAGGAGCTTTCCTTCGGCAACCGGAAAAAGGTGGGGATCGTCTGCGCCCTGCAGCATGAGCCTGCGCTGCTGATCCTGGACGAGCCCACCAGCGGCCTGGATCCGCTGATGCAGAGGGAATTCTTCGACATCCTCAGGGAGAGGAACCGGGCGGGGGCCACGGTATTCCTGTCCAGCCATATCCTGTCGGAGATCCAGCACAACTGCACCCGGGCGGCCATCATCAGGGAGGGCCAGGTCATCGCCTGCGACAGCGTGGAGGCCCTTTCCCGCACCACGGCCAGGCGGGTCAGCGTCCGGGGAGAAGTGTCGCTGGAGGGGCTTGGGGGCATCCGGGACAGGGAGGATGCCCCGGGGGCGATGAGCTTCCTCTACAGCGGGGACATGAACCTGCTGCTGCAGAGGCTGGCGGCAGGCAGGGTATCGGACCTGTCCGTGTCGGAGCCGGACCTGGAGGAGATGTTCCTGCATTATTATGAAAGCTGAGCATCCGGTGCCCGGGGGAGCGGGCAGATGGTGTGGACATGGCATCGGAAGGGGAACACCAATGGACGAACGGATATGAACGGATAGCTGTATTGCATGACAAAATGGCAACAGACCGGTTTTATAATATGAAAAGAAAGGCGGCAGCATATGACACTGATAAAGCATGAATTAAGACAGGGGAGGATTTCTTTCCTCATCTGGACGGCATCCGTCGGGTTCCTCCTGGCGGTATGCGTGTTCCTGTTCCCGGAGATGAAGGGGCAGATGGAGGATGTGGGCGATGTGTTCTCCTCCATGGGGTCGTTCAGCGACGCTTTCGGCATGGACAGGCTGAACTTCGGGACGCTCCTGGGCTTCTATGCCATCGAGTGCGGGAACGTGCTGGGGCTGGGAGGGGCTTTCTTCGCGGCCCTGTGCGGGGCCGGCATCCTCAGCAAGGAGGAGAAGGACCGGACGGCGGAATTTCTGTTGACCCATCCGGTCAGCAGGGCGCGGATCGTCACCGAGAAGCTTGTCTCGGTGTATGCCCAAATCATCGCCATGAACCTGGTCATCTACGGGATATCCCTGGGCTCCGTGACGGCTGTCGGGGAGTCCGTTCCCTGGAAGGAGCTGAGCCTCCTGCACCTGGCCTATTTCCTCCTGCAGGCGGAGCTGGCGGGCATCTGCTTCGGGATATCTGCCTTTGTGAGGCGGGGCAGCGCTGGGATAGGACTGGGCATAGCCGCAGGGATGTACTTCCTGAACCTGGTGGCCAATATCGCACAGGCGGCGGAGTTTTTGAAATACATCACGCCCTTCGGGTATGCGGAGGGCGCAGACATCATCGAGAAGGGCCGCCTGGACGGGGGGCTGGTGGCGATAGGGCTGGCATTGGGTGCGGCCGGCATTGGGGCGGCTTATGGGAAGTATTGCGGGAAGGATGTCCGGTGAATTTCCGATTTTTATACTGCATAACGCTGAATACTGCCTAATGCAATCATGCGATTGAACCGGTCAGCGTTATGCAGTCTGATTTCACGGCAAGTGAAATCGTTAAGCAGTATATATTGAGGTCCGGCCTGTTTTTCGATATACTGGAAGCATAAAGATGCCGAACGGCAGCGGTCCTGGGATGCCTTGCGGAAAGCGGGCGGACAGTTCTACAGAAAGGGGAGACTATGCCGAAAGAGTTTCATGTGACAGGAACCTGTATTCCCGAAAAGCATTATATGGTGGATGTCAGCGGCCGTGTGAAGCGGATTGTGGCAGACTATATAGAAAAAGGAAAATATTTTACCATCAACCGCGCCAGGCAGTATGGGAAGACTACCATCATGTATCTGCTGGAAAGGCAGTTGAAGGAAAGCTATGTGGTGCTTTCCCTCAGCTTTGAGTCCGCGGACGAGCTGTTCACATCGTTTTACACATTGGCGGCAGGCCTGATCCGCCGGATAGGGAGGGAGCTTTCCGCCCAGGGGGTAGAGAAGGCTGTTCTAGATAGATGGAGCCGCCCCGTCTCGGAGGGATTTCCCATGGAGGATTTGGGAGAGCGCATTTCAGAGCTGTGCAGGCAGTATGACGGTGGCGTCGTCCTGATGATAGACGAGGTGGACAAGAGCTCGGACAACCAGATTTTCCTGTCCTTTCTGGGTCTGCTGCGCGCCAAGTATCTGGCCAGGGAGAGCGGAAAGGATGACACGTTCCAATCCGTTATCCTGGCGGGCGTGTATGATATTAAGAATCTGAAGCTGCATGAGGGGACAGAACCAAAGTACAACAGCCCCTGGAACATCGCGGCTGATTTCAGGATCGATTTGGGCTTTCAGGCAGATGATATAGAGAGAATGCTTTCTGAGTATGAGGCGGATTACCATACCGGAATGGATATCCGTCAGATCGGCAGATGGATTTTCGAATATACGGAGGGATATCCCTACATGGTATCCCGTATGTGCAAGCTGCTGGACGAGAGGGTAGCAGGGGCGGAGGCCTTTCCGGATAAGAAGGACGCATGGACAGGAGAGGGGTTCCAGGAGGCGATTCGCCTGTTCTTAAAGGAACCGAACATGCTTTTTGACGATATGGTAAAAAAGCTGCAGGACAACCCGGATTTAAAGACAATGCTGAGCGATATCCTGTTCCGGGGGACGAGATATACCTTTGAGGTAAATAACCGTCTGATTGACATTGGTGTCATGTTCGGTTTTGTGGCGGAGCGGGACAATGCGGTAGTCGTGGCGAACCGGATATTTGAGATGAAGCTGTACAATCTGTTTCTGTCGGAGGAGGAGATGGGAAGCCGGTCATTCTGCGATGCCACGGAAATGAGAAGCCAGTTCGTGGTGCGCGGGATGCTGCAGATGAAGCTGGTGCTGGAGAAGTTCTGCCAGTATTATGGGGAAATATACGGGGAAAGGGAAGAACGTTTCCTGGAGGAGGACGGCCGTCGGCTATTCCTTTTGTATTTAAGGCCGATTATCAACGGTTCTGGAAATTATTATGTGGAGGCCCAGACCCGCGACCGTACCAGGACAGATGTGATCGTGGATTACAGGGGACAGCGTTTCATTATCGAATTAAAGCTTTGGCGGGGCGATGCGTATCATGAGCGGGGGGAGAGACAACTCTTTGGCTATCTTGAACACTATCAGGAAGATGCGGGATATCTGCTCAGCTTTGATTTCAGCAAAAGGAAGCGGCGCGGGATGAAGGAAATCGTGCTGGAGGGGAAGAGAATCGTCGAGGCGGTGGTATGAGCCCTGGCAGCGCTGGAGAGGCCGATATCGGTTCCCTTCAACAGAGACGCCTCCAGTACCAGCCGGGTCATCCTCTTTGGCTTCCTCATATCAGGGAGCGGCAGATGTCTATGACAAGAGAAACCTCATGAATGTCTCGCACAAAAGCACCACCCCGCAGCACAGCACGGCGATTCCAATCATGTTCATGCCCCTCCAGGCGGCGATGACGCCGATGATGAGCGCCAGGACTCCGGCCAGGGGCACCTGGGGCGCGGCGAGGATGGCGGGAAAGGTCATCACCGCCAGCGTCACATACGGCACATAGTATAAAAAAGAACGGATGAACGGATTCCTGATTTTCCTGCGGATTAAGGTCAGGGGCAGGATGCGGATCAGGCTGGACACCGCCGCGGCCACCAGTATGTACAGATAAATGTTATGCGTCATGTCCCGTCACCTCCGTCTTTTGATTTGTGTCCGGCGCGCTGCCTGCCCCGTCCTTTTCCTTTATGGGGAAGAGTGTGGCCGCCGCTCCGGCAATCAGCACCGTGAGCAGGCTGATCTTCATGCTGTCGGAGAGCCTGTCGAATAAGGGGATCCTGGACACGATGAAGCTGGCCAGGAAGCTCACGAGGACCACGCCCCCCACGATCCGGCTGGCCTTTGCGGCAGGGATGATGATGGCGATGAACATGCCGTACAGGGCCACGCTCAGTGCGCTGACCAGAGACACCGGCAGGACATTACCCGCCACCACGCCCATGGCCGTGCCAAAAGCCCAGCTTGGCAGGGCGATCGTCATGGCCCCGTAGGTGTAGAAGGGGTTCAGCGGGCCCGGCTTGCCGATGCTGATGCCGAAGATCTCGTCCGTGATGCCGAAGCCCACCAGTAGGCGGTGGCCATAGCGGGTGGCGGAGTCGAATTTCTGGCTCAGGGCGCAGCTCATGAGGAGATAGCGCATGTTGGTTATCAGGATGACGAAAGCCATCTCCAGATAGGGCGCGCCAGTCGAGATGACCGTGAATTCCGCGTATTCCCCGGCGGAGGCATGGTTTAATATGCTGGAGAGGAACCCCTGGAAAGGGGTGAGCCCGGCTTTTTTGGCCACTATCCCCAGGGAAAAGGCCACGGCGAAGTATCCGGCGGCGATGGGGATGCCGTCCCGTAGGCCGTCGGCGAAAGCGGTTTTGTTGTTGGACATATCTGCAGTCCTTTCTGTTGCGTTCTTATGTGGGCATTGCCTGGTTGCAATCAATGATATCTTATACGACTTCATAAATTTTTTCAAGGCAAAAATTATCGGCTCCGCCGGCTTCGGGAAGAATTTTAGATTTTTCAAGGACAATGGCTACGACATCGTTCTCTTTGAATGCCGCGTCAGCGGGATTCTGCCCGGAGGCGGGGCAGACAGCCGCGTGGATTCCGCCATGAAGACCGTGGAGGATTTCAGGAATTATCTATGGGGGGAGCTTCCGGACAGGTTCTTTGAGGCGAACGGGAAGATGCTGCGCGCGCTGAGAAAGCAGCTTCCGGAAGGAATGAAGGCGGTGGGCGGCGGAAACGGCATTTTCGAATGCGTCCAAGACTTGGCGGGCTATGAGAGACCTCTTGAAAACTGGCCCAACATGGTTGAAATCGTGCGGGAATACAGGGGGGAGTGAACGTCCCCCTTTCCGCGTCCACAGGGATACAAAAAATATAGATAAAA
>OFGE01003101.1_pt1 | contig 11412 bp, 11 predicted proteins | sample 1521681 | NCBI WGS metagenome assembly OFGE01 (sample SAMEA3504093, study PRJEB24116) | mouse gut metagenome | biome: mouse gut; feature: mouse-associated habitat; material: faeces | place: Denmark | collected 2011 | reverse complement strand
TCTTCTCCTCAGCAGCGGGGGCAGCGGCGCCGGTCCTCTCAACGGAGACGCTGTAGACCTTGCCGTTGACGGTCACGTTGTAATTCATAGCTTCTTTTTCCCCTTTACATTATTTTGGTCCGCCATCGGGCACACCCCTCCGGCAGGACGCGCATTGCGGTCCCTCCCCCGCCGTTCAGGCAGGGGAGAGGCCGAAATTGGGAACATTATACCATTTTTCTGTGAGAAGTGTCAATATGACTTTAGACAGCCTTCACAGAAATGAATGGTTTTTTTACAGCACATCGGCGAAGGCCTGGATGGCGGTGCTGGCCTGGCCGAAGTCCCGCATCTGCTGGTCCACGCCCAGCTTGATGTGGGGGATACCGGCGGCGTCCAAGGCCTTCTTCAGATAGGGGTACTCCATCTCCTCGGGGTCACAGAACTGCTGCATAAACAGCACCAGACCCTGAGCGCCCGAGTCCTTGATCTGCTTGACCACGAAATCGGCCCGGCGGTTCTGGTTGGAGAACTCGTCGTAGAGCAGGATGTCGTAGTCCTGGTCGGCGAACTGCTGGGCCAGAGCCATCATGGGGTCGCCGGTCTCGGCGGCGTCCACCCGGATCATGCGGCTCTCATGGGCCACGTCGTCGGCGGCGATGGCGATCTGGTTGTCGTCAAAGATCTGGAGCAGCTTGGGATTGTCGCAGATGATGCCGGAGGTAACAATCTTCTTGCCCTTCCAGTCGCAGGGGGGCAGGGCGCGCAGCTCTGCGTTCAGGGCCTCCACCTTGGCGGTGTGGTCGTCCTTAATCATGAACCAGGCGGCGCGGAGCACGGCGGAGCGGCTGACGGCGGAGATCACGTCGGGGTGCTCCCCGGCCAGCTTGACAAACTCCCGGCGGGCGGCCCGGCTGCGGTTATAGACCTTGATGGCCTCCCGCAGGGCCTCGTCGGTGATGGTGTTGCCGGAGATCTTCTCCAGCTCGCTCTTCACGTGCTGGTACTGGTCCATGGTGAACTGGAGCCCGAAGGCGGGCTTGCGCTGCTGGGGGTGGGCCAGGAAGATGCAGGGCAGCTTATCCTTCATGGCCACCCGGAAGTTCTGGCTCATGGGGCGCAGGGTGTCGCAGATGGTGGGGGTAATCAGGCCGTCCAGGTCGTCCAGGGTGCCGTCCAGGAGCATCTCCAGGGCCAGCTGGGCGATGGTGCAGTAGAAGGTGGCGCAGTACTCCTTGGCCATGGAGATGGTCTTCTTGTTGCTGCCCCAGATGCCCATGGGCACCATGCCGGCGGCGTACACCAGCTCCTCGGGGGCGTAGTAGGGCAGAACGCCGATTACCTTCTTGCCCTCGGCCTTAAAGGCCTGGATCTGGCGGCGGGGGTGCTCGGAGACCTCGGCAAATTCCTTCAGCAGAGTTTCAATCTTTTCCATGCTCATCGCTCAGCCCTCCTTCTTTTCCGCGTTGGCTTCCATGGCTTCCACCAGGCCCTGGACCCGGGTCTCATACTGGGCCTCGTTGAAGTTGCGGGGGTCGGCCTGGTCGCCGTCGAAGCCGGCGCAGGGGATGCCCAGGTCCTCGGTGAAGCGGCGCTGCATCTCGGCCATGTAGCCGGACCAGGGCTTGCAGGAGCGGTTGTAGTGGACCAGCACGCCGTCCACCTTGTTGTCCTTGCAGATGCCCTCCCGCCAGGACACGCCCTGCTCGATGCACACGGAGTTGGGGGCCTTGTAGTAGGCGCGGACCATCTCGTCCATGTTGTTGTACACAAAGCCGAAGGCGGGGGCGTACACCACGGCGGTGACGTTGACACCGTGCTCCTTCAGGGGCTTGAACAGGTTGGGCAGCTTGGGCCAGCAGGGGATGCCCTCGAACATGACCCGGTACTTCTCGGGGAAGGGGGTGGTGGACTTGCCCACCTTCACGGCCTCGGCCAGGTCCTTCTCCAGCTGCTCGAAGGCCTCGGCGGCCTGGACACGGCCCCGGGCGGTGACCACGTCGGCCATGTGGTTGAACAGGTCGAAGCCGGAGTAGGGGGCGGGCTTGTACTGGAGGTAGTCGCACACCCGCAGCCAGGCGCTGGCGGTGCGGTTGGCGTTGGCGCAGGCCTCCTCGAACTTCTTCTCGTCGAACTTCTTGCCGGTGAGCTCCTCCAGCTGCTTGATGGCGTGGTCGAACTGGGCCCGGACATAGGCCACGTTGGTGTCGTGGACCTCCACGGTGTTGTTGTAGGGGATGTCGATCATAATCAGGGGCACGTTGCACATACGGGCAATGTTCTCGTACCACTTGGTCATGCAGTTGCAGATGTTGTTGCAGCACAGCACGAAGTCGGGCTGGGGCATCCGCATCTGACGGTAGGGCTTGATGGCCTCCCGGCGGAAGTTTTTGTAGGCGATCTCCTTCTCGGTGGTCTCGGGCAGGGCCTCGATCTCATGGATGTCGTCCAGGACGGTGTAGGGCTGCATGGTCTTGGGGTCCTTGACGGGCTTGCCGTCCTCACCCATGACCACCTTGCCGTTCTCGTCCTTCAGGGGGCGGCCGCTGGCGGGGTTGATGACAAACTCCAGGGTCTCTGGGTCGAACTTGCGGGAGGCCCGCTTGCCGGCGGCGTAGGCCAGGGAGATGCGGGCGTAGCCGCAGATGTCGTTGTCAAAGCCCAGGTCCTCGGCGGCCTTGCACATGATCTCGCCGTCCCGGTTGGCGGCGATGCCGGCGGCCTGGTTCTCGGGGTACATCACGTCCAGGTCAAAGGCGGCGGCCAGCTCGCAGGGGAACTTGGAGCTGGACCAGCCCACCAGCTTGCCCTCCTTCTTGGCCACACGGGCGTCGGCGTAGACGTCCTCCACCACCTTGCGCAGCGCCAGTACGCCGGGGCTAACTTCTTTTGCCATGGTAAATTCCTCCTAACTAGTTTTTCGTTACAACGGGCTTCCCGTTTTCGTCCAGAAGGACTGTCAGTCCTCCGGCATACCCGTCCTTACGCCAGACATAGTTTACGCCGGTTTCGCGGTCAACCCAAATCTCAATGATATTTACAACACCTTGGCTGTAAATCTTTTGAAAGCGGTCCATTCCGAATGTCCTCCTTACTTTTGAGACTTCTGATACTTCTGATAGGCGAACAGGGCCGCGCCCAGAGCGCCGTTGTACTGGGTCAGGGGCGAGGTGTGGATCTCACGGCCCAGGGCCTCCTGGAGGGCGTTCACCACCCCGGTGTTCTGGGCCACGCCGCCGGTCATGACCACCTGGTCCTGGACCCCGATGCGGTGAGCCAGTCCGGCCACCCGGGAGGCCACCGACTGGTGGATGCCGTTGATGATGTCCCGCTTGTCGGTGCCCATGGACAGCTGGCTGATGACCTCGCTCTCGGCAAAGACAGTGCAGGTGGAGCTGATGCCCACGTACTTGGTGGACTGAGCCCCCAGCGCGCCCAGGTCCTGCACATCCACCTCCAGCACCCGGGCCATCACGTCCAGGAACCGGCCCGTACCGGCGGCGCACTTGTCATTCATCTGGAAGTTGGTCATCACGCCGTTTTCCACCCGCATGACCTTCACGTCCTGGCCGCCGATGTCAATGACGGTACTGACCTCCGGAAAGAGGAAGGCCGCGCCCTTGCCGTGGCAGCTCAGCTCGCTCATCTGGCTGTCAGCGAACTCCTCCAGGGAATTGCGGCCGTAGCCGGTGGCCAGGATAAAGGCCATCTCGTCCCGGGACTTTCCGGCCTCGGCCAGCACCTGGTCAATGGCCCGCTGGGGACCGCTGGTGCCCGCCCCCACCGAGATGAGGGACTTGGCTGCGATCTCCTTGCCGTCGGAGAGCATAATGCACTTGGATGCGGTGGAACCGATGTCGATTCCCAGGGTGTAGATACTCATAGGTTTCTTCTCCTAAATTATTTGTGCCCGTCCTCGTAGTCCTTGATGGTGCGCGGCAGCAGCATCTGGTGGAAGGGGCAGATGGAGGCGGGATTCTGGTAGCAGGAGTCGGCGAAGGCCACGATGTAGTTGCGCATCATGGGCATATCGACAACCTCGTCCACCAGGCCGGCCTGGGCGCAGAACAGGGGCTGAGACTTCACGTTGTAGTCGTCGATCAGGGCGTTCATCTTGTCGATGGTGGGCTGGAGGTCCTTGCCCGCCTTCTGGTCCTTGGCCAGACGGCCGGTGTACATGGCGTTGGCGGCGGTCTTGCCGTTCATGACGTTGATCTCGGTGGCCGCGGTGCCCAGAGAGAAGGCGTTGTTGTCGTTGCCCTGGGGTCCGCCCAGCACGTAGTGGGCGGCGGCGGTGCCCCGGCGGAGGGTAATCTCCATCATGGGCAGGCCGGAGGACTGGATGGAGTAGATCAGGGACTGGCCCAGGCCCAGCAGCTCGGCGACCTCGGCGTCGTCGCCCACGTCGATGCCGGTGGTGTCCTGAATCCAGACCATGGGCAGGCGGTCACGGGCGCAGAGGGTGACGAACTCGTTCATCTTAATCAGGCCCTGGCGGTACAGCTTGCCGCCCGCGCCCATAGCCTGGCCGTACTTGGCCATCTTATACTCGGGGTAGTTGGGGAAAATGCCCTGCTGGTTGGCGACCACGCCCACCAGGAGACCGTCCACCTTGGCGATGCCGGTGATCATCTCGGGGCCGTAGCCCTTCTTATACTCCATGAACTGGCTGCCGTCGAAGAGGCGGCCCAGGACGGAGTACATGTCGTAGGGGCGGTTCTTGTTGTTCAGCACCAGGTCGTACAGCTCCACGTCGGACATGGCGGGGGACTGGGGGGTGTCCACCCGGAAGAACTCCAGGTCGAAGGTGGGCAGCATGTCAACATACTTCTTGATGCCGGCGATGACCCCCTCCTGCTCGGTGTACACCTCACGGAAGAAGCCGGTCTCGCCGTAGTGGATGGAGACGGACCCGGGAGGGTCGGCCCGCAGGCCCTTGGTGGCCTCGATCTGGGCCAGGGCGGCCTCCATGTCCACGTGGGGCTTGGGGTTCATGCCGCCCACGATGCCCGCGCCGCCCACGGCCATGTTGGCCTTCTGGTGGGCCACCAGCACGGTGGGGGAGATGGAGTGGTAGCCGCCGCCGGCGGGGTTGGTGCCGTGGATGCCCACGATGACGGGGATGCCCATCTGGTTGAGCTCGGAGTTGCGGTAGAAGGGGGTGCCGCCGCCCCGGCGGTTGGGGTACACCTTCTCCTGCTTGTCCAGCTCCACGCCGGCGCACTCCAGCAGGTAGATCAGGGGGATGCGCAGCCGCTTGGCGGTGTCGCTGCCCCGGAGCAGGTTGTCCGCCTGACCGGGCACCCAGGTGCCGGCGTGCTTTTTGTTGTCAGAGGCGATGATGCAGCACCACTTGCCGTTCACCCGGCCCAGGCCCTTGACGATGGAGGTGGAGCCGTTCTTGTTGTGCTCGGGGTTGTACAGGCTGTTCAGGGGGCACCAGGTGCCCTGGTCCACCAGCAGGGAGACCCGCTGCATGGCGGTGAGCTGGCCCTTGGCGTTCATGTCCTCGTCGGCCTTGCCGCTGGACAGGGCGTCCACGATATGGGCGTGGATATCGTCCTCAATGGCCCGCAGCTCGTCCACGTTCTCCTTGTTGGCCTTCACGGGCTTGCCCACCACGGGCATGTTCTGGAAATACCGGGGCATGGAATAATTACCCAATGTAAACTCCTCCTAATTTTCGTATGGGGGCCGCCTGCTGGGCGGCCCCTGCTTTATTACTCCTTGGGGATCTTGATGAACGCCTGACCGGGGTCGATTTCCTCGCGGATGATGCGGAGAATCTCCTGGTCGGGGTCGGGGAAGATCTCGGCCTTGGAGCAGTCGATCTCGAAGCCGGTGTTCTCCTGGACGATCTCGGGGGTGACGCCGGGGAACATGTAGGCGCAGTACATGCGCTTGGTCTGCTCGTCGAACTTCATGATGCCCAGGTCGGTGACCACCATCTGGGGGCCCCGGTTGCCGGGCAGGCCCACCTTCTCACGTCCGCCGGGGCCGTCCATCCAGCCGCAGGAGGTGATATAGTCGATGTGCTCCATGAAGCGGCGCTTCTGGTGCTGCATCATGATGATGGTGTTGCAGTAGGTGGCGATGCCGTTGGCGCCGCCGGAGCCGGTGAAGCGGGTCATGGGCTTCACATAGTCGCCCTTGCCGTAGATGCAGGTGGAGTTCACGTTGCCGTAGGGGTCGATCTGGGCGCCGCCGATGAAAGCGATGAGGCGGTCCTCGTCGTGGAGCCACTCGTTGGCCTCAAAGCCGATGAAGCGGATGTTGGGCCACTGGACGGCGCAGTGGGCCATAAAGCGGTTGTCGCCCACGGAGCGGGGGACCTCCACGGGGGAGCAGTCCATCAGGCCGCTCTCCACGATGGGATGGCAGGAGGGGCACACCACCCGCTTGGCCAGGGAAGCGCCGATGAGGGGAAGGCCGGTGCCCACGATGACGATCTGGTTCTCTTTGATGTTCTTGGCGATGGCGTAAGCCTGACGCTCCTGCTTGGTAATCTTATATTCAGCCATTTCTATGTACCTCCCTATACTTAGTGCCGGGTGGAATAACCCAGGTGGGGCTCGTTCTTCAGCCGCATCAGGCGGGAACCGCCCACCTTGTCCAGCAGCTCGTCGTGGTCCTTCACGCTGTAGACCCACTTGTTCAGGTAGTCCGCGAAGGTCTCGGGGATGGCGGTACCGGCAGCGGCGTCGTCCGCGGCCTTCTGGGCCTTGGCCGCGGCGGCGGCGGCCTTCTCGTCGCCGGGCTTGGCCTCGGCGGCCTTCTGAGCCTTGGCGGCGGCCTTGGCCAGCTGGGCCTTGGCGTCCTCGGCGTCCTGATACTTGGAGGCCTTGTCATACTCGATCAGGGCATGGGAGTCGTTGTCGTAGTAGTTGTAGCACTGAGAGGGCCACGCGCCGTAGGGAGCATGGACCACGGCGGAGACGCACTCGCCGAAGATGCGGGTCAGGGTGGGGTCGCGGCGGATGTACTCGTCGCTCACCAGCTCCTCGCAGGTGACGATCACCTTGCGGGCGGCCACGGCCACGTCCACGTCATGGAACTCGTCGCCCTCGATGATGCAGGTGCCGTCAGGGCTGGCCTTCTGCACATGGATAACGGCCAGGTCCAGCTTGGGGGTGGGAACGGCCACCACCTTCTCGCCGGGGTTGAAGGGGTTCTCGATCTCCACGCACTTCAGGTCGTCCACCTTCTCCAGGGTCTTGCGCTGCTCCTCGCTGATGCCCCAGTACTTCATCAGGCCGGAGCCCTGCATCAGGCGCACGGGCAGGAAGGGCAGGCCCAGGGAGGCGGCGTGGAGCTGGAGCATCAGCACATCCTGGGAGTAGTCCTCATAGACCAGCTCGCCCTTCTCGATGGCGGCGCGGAAGCGGCGGGAGACGTTGGTGTAGCCGGAGTTGGCGGTGTAGCAGTTGATGTACGCCTTCACCCGGCCCTCGCCGATCATCATGTCCCAGTCGCCGCCGGCGGGGCCGGCCCAGACGGTGAAGTCCTTCTGGCCCTGGCGCAGGATCTCGCTGACCGCGGCGTAGGGCTTGCGGTTGGTGGTGAAGCCGCCGAAGCAGACACAGTCTCCGCTCTCGACAAACTTCGCCACGGCGTCGTGCAAGGAATATACTTTGTTCATGGTAATACCCCCGTTACAAAAATTTTTGGTTTCTCTCTGGTTATCAAGGTTCCGCAATGCGCCATTTAACGCATACTATCTTACCACACATCCTACAAAAGGTCTATCTGTAATTTCGCATAAAATTTGCATATCTTGACTTGGCATGGTACAATAGCGGCGAGGAAAGGAGGCGTCCTCATGACCAACGTAGAATTTCATCTGCAATTAAACCACAACGAGACCTGGAATATGAGCCGGCTGCACTTCCACGACCACTGCGAGCTGCTTCTCCCCCTGGTCAGCCCGGGGAATATTTTCGTCAGCGACCAGGTCTACCCCCTGCGGCGGGGGACGCTGTATCTCATCGGGGAAAACACCCTCCACCGCACCATGGCCGAGGGCTTTCACGCCCGGTACGTGCTCCACATCAGCAAAAAGGCCCTCACCCAGCTGTCCACCCCTCAGACCGACCTGACCCGGCTGTGCGACACCCCCTTCCGCCGCTCCGAGCTGAAGGGCGGGGAGATGACCGAGGTAATCGAGCTGTTCCAGGCCCTGGAGCGCAACAAAAACGACGGCTCCTTCGGCAGCGACGTGCGCCAGACGGTGGCCCTGCTCAACCTGCTCATCCGCCTGGCTCCGATCCTGGACGCCGCCACGGCGGGAGAGGCGGTCCACAACAAAGACTTTCTCCGGGTCTCCCCCGTGCTGGACTATATCCGGGACAATCTGGACCAGCCCCTCACCCTGGACCAGATCGCCGGGCAGTTCTATATCAGCAAACACTACCTCTGCCGTATCTTCAAGGCGGCCACCGGCTTTTCTGTTATGGAATATATCATCTACAGCCGGGTGCTCCGGGCCCGCCAGCTGCTCCAGGAGGGGCACAGCGTCCAGGAGGCCGGGGAGCTGTCCGGCTTCTCCGACAACTCCCATTTCATCCGCACCTTCGGCCATCTCACCGGCCTGACCCCCGGAAAATATGCCAGAGAATATCAGTCCGGCGACCAGGTGTTGATGAAATAGCCCCAGCTTATGTCAACATCCGCAAAGTTTCCCTTTTTCCGCGCATTTGCACATATCACCAAAAGAGCCCGGGGTCCAAAAGCCTCCCTCTCCGAGGGAGGTGGCACGGCGAAGCCGTGACGGAGGGAGTCCTCCGGAAGCCTGCGGGGCCTTTTGGGACTCCCTCAGTCAGCCTGCGGCTGACAGCTCCCTCAGAGAGGGAGCCTTTGTTCACTCGTTCAACTACCCTGCTAATTGACCATAATATTCTTCCCTTTTTGATCCGCCCATGGTATAATAGGCGCGGTGATAAATATGAATATAGCAAAGCTCATGATTCCAAAGGTTTCAACGGTATTTCTTCACGAAAACAACACCGTCCGCCAGGGGCTGGAGCGCTTTATGGTCCACGGCTACACGGCGATCCCCGTTCTGAACAGCCAGGAGCAATATATCGGCAGTGTGACAGAGGGGGATTTTCTCCACCATCTTCTGGCGGTCCAAACCACGGATCTGAAAGCGCAGGAGCAGTACAAAATCGGCGACATTGTGCGCAGAGATTTTTGTCCCGCGCTGCAAATTGACGCGGACCGCAGTCAGGCGGTCGAGGCGTCCTTAAACCAGAATTTTGTTCCCATCGTAGACAGCAGAGGTGTTCTTTGCGGAATCTTGACCAGAAAAAGCCTGATTACATACCTTGCGCAGCAATAATCAGAAGAAGCGCCCGCCCGGATTGCTCCGGGCGGGCGCTGGTTCACGATATGAGGGAAGGGGTCAGGACAGGGCGTAGCCGCCCCGGACCAGGACCTTTACTGTGCCGCTGGCGGTGATGGTACACCCGGCGATGGTAGACAGGTAGAGGTGGTTTTTGGTCAGGGCCGCGCCATTTTCGATGGTTCCGGCGCTGGACAGGTCGATGAGGGCGGGAGAGTCCCCGGCCTTCACGGTGGCGGTCCCCACCCGGAGCAGGACCTCACAGCCCACCTCCAGGGTCATGGTCTGCCCCTGGCTCATGGTGACCAGGGCGTAGGACGCCGAGCCGCCGGAGGGCACGCCCTGGCCGGCCTCCTGCCGGTATTGCTGAAGCTTGGCGGAAAATTCCTGCTCCAGCTCCGCCTGGCGGGCGGCGGTCTTGGTCTCCACCTGTTGGACGATCTGGGGGATGGCGGTCTGGTTCAGATAGCTGAGGGTGACCAGGGGGTCGGTCTGCCCGCCCCCGGAGGCCAGGGCCACGCTGGTCCCCAGCAGGGCGGCGGTGAGGGCCAGGGAGCCCAGGCGGATGGTCCAGCGTTTGTCCAGTTTTCTCATAAGTACGCGCTCCTTTTTATATGTAAGGGCGGCTTCCGCCGCCCCGCGGTCATACCATTGTCTCCGGGTGAAGGCCAAAGCTCACCGCGATGGCTGTGTCCACCTGTTTCATCACGCCGTTGTCCAAACGGCCCATCTTCTCCCGCAGGCGGCGCTTGTCGAGGGTGCGCACCTGCTCCAGCAGGATCACCGACTCCTTGGGCAGGCCGCAGCTCAGGGGCGCCACCGAGATATGGGTGGGCAGCCGGGCCTTCCCCGTCTGGGAGGTGATGGCCGCCGCGATGACGGTGGGGCTGTGCCGGTTTCCGGTATCATTCTGCACAATGAGGACGGGCCGCACGCCCCCCTGCTCGCTGCCTACCACGGGACTTAAATCGGCGTAGAAGATGTCGCCTCGTTTCACGCTGTTATCCAAGTACACTCACACTCCGCTGGAAGATAGCACCGCGTTACAGCCGAAAAACCGGTCTTATGTAACGCTGTACTATGATTCTCCCACGGGGCGGCGGGCCTTATACCTGTCTTGGAAAAAGAATTTGAGCCGTTACACGGCCTGAGCGGCCCCGGCCCACTCCAAACGCCCGCCGCGCCCCGCAGACCCCGGGGATCCATCACCCCGCGCTCCAACTCATCCTATGTGCGGACGGGCCGGGCGGTCACGGGGGCGGACAGGCCCTTTCGCGGCCTGTCCACGGGCTTTTGGAGAAATTTTCAGGAAATTGCGCTCCCCTGCTCCAAATAGAGACGGGGAACCCGGGGTGTGAGCTGGCACAATAATTCATAGGGGATGGTCCCGGCCAGCTGGGCGGCCCTGTCTGTCAGGCCGGGGCCGTAGACCTGGGCCTCGTCCCCCACCTTCACGCCGGGGGCATCGGTGACATCCACCATACACATGTCCATACAGATACGGCCCAGAATGGGGCAGAGTCTAGCCCCAATGCGCACCTCCAGCTTGTTGGACAGGACACGGGGCAGGCCGTCGCCGTAGCCCATGGGCAGGACAGCGACTTTGGAGTCCCGCTCCAGTGTGGCGGTGCAGCCGTAGCTGATCTTCGCCCCGGCGGACAGGTCCCGGACCACGGCGATCCGGCTCTTCACCGTCATCACCGGCTTTAAGCCCGGGTCCTTCACCGACGGGTCGGGGACATGACCGTACAGGGCGATGCCCGGGCGGATCATGCCCATACTCATCCATGGATAGTTTAACACAGCGGCGCTGGCCGCACAATGGTAAATTTTAAAATTCAGCCTATCTTCATAATACAGCTCGTTGATGGCGCATACAAAGGCGTCATCCTGTCCTTTCGTGTAGGCCTCGTCCCCGTCGGCGTTGGCGAAGTGTGTGAAAATCCCCTCCGCCTCCAAGCCGGGCAGGGAGCACAGCGCCCTGATCTCTTCATTGAGGTCAGGCCCCGCAAATCCCAGCCGGCCCATGCCGGTGTCCACCTTCACGTGGATTTTCAGCGTCTTTCCGGCCTTGACAGCGGCCTCGGACAGGG
>OFGE01003089.1_pt1 | contig 11477 bp, 9 predicted proteins | sample 1521681 | NCBI WGS metagenome assembly OFGE01 (sample SAMEA3504093, study PRJEB24116) | mouse gut metagenome | biome: mouse gut; feature: mouse-associated habitat; material: faeces | place: Denmark | collected 2011 | reverse complement strand
TTATGCGTAAGAATGATTACAAAGTATATGTGATCGACTGGATGCTGCCGGATATGAATGGAATTGAAGTAACCAGAAGGATCCGCAAGGAAATAGGAGACGATATCGCGGTGATCCTTCTGACAGCATATGATTGGACAGATATCGAAGAAGAGGCAAAGGAAGCAGGAGTTACGGCATTCTGCAGTAAGCCGTTATTTTTGTCGGAATTAAGAGATTGTCTGCGTTCCACGGCAAATGCGGATGAGAAGCAGAGGTCTAAAGATGCGTCGGATCAGATCGAGTTCGAGGCAGGACGCATTCTGTTGGCGGAAGATAACGAACTGAATCAGGAGATTGCGGAAGAGATATTAAAAGAAGCAGGATTTTCCGTAGAAATCGCAGGCGACGGGCAGGCAGCCGTGGATCTGCTGAAAGGATCAGAAGCGGGATATTATCAGATGATCTTGATGGATGTACAGATGCCGGTGCTGAATGGCTATGAAGCTACCAAGGTGATCCGTGAATTGGATGACAGGGAGTTGGCGTCTATACCGATCATCGCAATGACGGCGAATGCTTTTGAAGAAGACCGAAAAGAAGCATTGAAGAGCGGGATGAACGGGCATATCGCGAAACCGATCGATATAGAGGTTTTATTCGATACTATGGGGAAGATATTGAGTGCGCAGACATCCTGAAGGATGTCTGCCATTTTTATAGATCGCTTTGTCTCTGCATTCCGGAACGGAATTATGGCAGGAAGCCAATTTTTCTCATCTCGTTTTTTATAATTCTGCAAATGGTTCCTTATCAGATCCGCACAATCCTTCCCATGTAATTTCATGATACCGTTCCGGATCCGTATCTCCCTCGGAAGATACCAGAAGCACCTCGGAGTCTGCATTGAGTTTCAAAGCGTCTTTCAGTTCCTGATACTCGGGTTTCGTCATTAGGGCATGAACCAGTCCCATAGTAACAGAGCCGGATTCTCCGGATATCACCTGCCGATCGCCTCTGAGAGGAGCCGCGTAGATGCGGGAGCCGTTTGCGCTTACCCAGTCCGGGCAGGAAACGAATGCATCCGCATGATTTCTTAAGATATCCCAGGAAACGGTATTTGCTTCGCCGCAGGCGAGCCCTGCCATGATCGTAAGCATTTCGCCGGTCACATCCACGCGGCTTCCGTCGCCCTGTATGGCAGAGCGGTAGAGGCAGTCTGCCGCGTTGGCTTCTACAACAACCATCACCGGCGGATTCTCTTTAAAACGATTTGTAAAATATCCGACCACCGCACCCGCAAGAGAACCGACGCCTGCCTGGATGAAGATATGCGTCGGACGGCATCCATCTTGTGCTAATTGTTGATCCGCTTCCATGGCAAGGGTTCCATATCCCTGCATGATCCAGGTGGGAATCTCTTCATATCCTTCCCAAGCAGTGTCCTGTACCATGATACCATGCTCCGTATTCTCAGCTTCCTTTGCAGCCATACGCACACAGTCGTCATAGTTCAGATCCTCAATGGTGACTTCCGCATTCTCTTTGGCGATATTCTGAAGCCTGGTCTGGGTTGTGCCCTTTGGCATCCGGACTACACACTTCTGTCCCAGCTTGTTGGCTGCCCATGCGATCCCGCGTCCATGGTTACCGTCCGTCGCCGTAAAGAAGGTCGCCTGGCCGAATTCTTCCTTAAGCTTTGCGGAAGTAAGCACATTGTAAGGAATCTCGCTGACGTCCTTATGGAGCTGCTGTGCCATATATCTGGCGATGGCATAAGATCCGCCCAGAACCTTGAACGCATTCAGCCCGAAGCGGTAAGACTCATCTTTCACATACAGCCGCCGAAGTCCCAGATACCTGGCAAGCTCCGACAGCCGGGTCAGAGGCGTCGCCTCGTACTGCGGAAAGCTCTTATGGAAATTACTAGCCTTTTCCATCTCATCCACAGACATATTCTGAATCTGCGTGTCGTCACTTTTAGTAATGTTATTAAGTGTCCATTTCAATTTTGTACTACTCATGTTTCTAAAGCCTCCTATTTTCTCATAGCCTGTTTTTGAGCTGATAATTTTCAGCCTGTTTTACTGGTTGATATCTACATAACTGTAGAGCGTATACTTGGAAATGTCCGTGCGGTACCTCCTTTTTATAAGTGGAATTTTCCGACTGGTCTCGCCTCCATCATATTTAAGAACAAGATTGGATTTTGAAAAACTTGCGGATCTGTGTGAAATTCTGACTTAGAAACTTTTGTTAGATACGGTGGAAAGAAGTACAGAAAAAGTGGGCTGGCGCAAAAGATGGATCTGCGTCAGTCCTTTCTTATGTCACGCGTACAGAGCATCTGCCGCCGGCAGTCCCTGTCAGTCACCGATCTCGCTGAGATAGCGGTAGATGGTGGCGGTTGAACAAGAGAACTTCTTGGCGACAAAGGAGATCGCGCCTTTTAACTGGAAGAGTCCCTGTTCATTTAATTTCTCAATAATCTCTTTGCGTTCGTACTGGTTCAGCCTGTCGATGGATGTAGGAAGAGATATGGTTGCGTCGTCAAAGATCTTCTGCATCAGTGAGGAGATGTCAACCGGAAAGTTTTCGGCATAAGCTGCGGACGGAGATGCAGATGCGTCTTTGGGTATAGGCGGAGATACTTTTTCCGTCTCGGGTTCTAAGAAGTCCCCGGGATGTATGGTGGAAAGAAGCGTCCCCTGTAATTCCTGAAAGCGGCTGTCGTCAAAATTAATACAAAGAAGCCCGATGGGTTTCCCGGCAGAGTCTTTGATGAACATGGTGGAGGAACGCAGGATATGTCCGTCTCCGGTAATCCCCTTATAGTTACAGACGTAATTGTTCGATTCGTATGCTTTCGCAGAGAGCATCTGGATCGCTGCGTCGGTCACCGGACTGCCGATCGCCCTGCCGCTGATGTGGCCGTTGGTGATGGCGGCGATAGCCGGAGGATCCGAGTCAAGGTCATGAAGTACAACCTCGTAATCCTGACCGAGAGCATTTCCAAGAAATTCAACAATATTGATACATTGTTGAAGTATTTCTGTTTTCATAGTAATTCCCCATTTCAAAAATAAAAACTATAAATTAATTATCTGACTATAACCATTATGGCACGGTATCTTGCAAAATTCAATATATAATTCATGCAATTTAGGATTTTAATTTTTCAAGGGTATTATTCTTGTGATTTTTTGGGCAGAATGATTTGACAATCAAATACTACATATGTAATATATGTATAAAAGCAATGAATCAAAGCACGTTGGAGGATAAGTAAGATCATGAAAAGAATAAAAAAAATAATCCTATATATCGGGGGTATCCTTTTTGCAGCAGCCATAGTTTCCGTTATATGCGTTCCGATCCTTACGGATAAGATGAAAAGAATCATGTTGGCGGATCATAAGGATGCAGGGGACGAAGCGATAGAAGAACGGACAGATGCCGGGCAAGAGGAGACTGCTTCATCGGCTGAGATCCTGAAAGAGGAAGCTTTGATGCAGGAATTGGAGATCCGGATCATGGAGAACAGAGAAAACGAGTGGGTATTTTCATTTTCAATTGAAGATTTTATAGACAGTTACAACGGGATCTATTGGAAGGATAAGGAAGTACGGTATCTGCTTCCGTCTCAAGAGTGGGAGATGTATCTGTACGATACGTCGATCCATTCCGGACATGAGACTTGCCGTTATATTTTTTCAAAAGATAAGACGATCCTGCCGTTTCCGACCATAACGGTTTATGTCCCTTCGAATGATGATCTTGTGCAGGAAATTACGGTTGATTTCGATGATCACAGCTATATGGATTCCTTATATAAGGTTTATGAAGAGATGTGCTTTTATACATTGAAGACGGTATTCCCGGATCTGGAGGATGAGAAGATCATCAATCTGTATACAACTCTGAACCAGCTTGCTTATGAAAATGTCATGCCTGTAAAATATGCTTCCGGAGCGGTGCCTTGTGCATTGTATTACAGGGGCGATATCGGAGTGTACCCGTATTTTGCACTTGGAGATTATGTACGTCTCTGTGTGATTCCGGTTACGCCGCAGTATTTGGATCAGTTGCGGGCGCAGGGCGTCGGAGTATATGAGATCTTGTAGTATAGAGGTTGTATTAGATCGGAGAACATTGTATGATAGGTTATCATATTATTGAAAATGATGACTTTGCGGTAAGGATTCAGATATACGGATAGGATCAGAAGAATAAGGAGAGCCATGTTAATAGGAATTATAGAAGACGACAGATTATTGAACCAGGCATTGCGGCTTGTATTGCAAAAGGCGGGCTATAGAATCACATGCGCGCATACCAGGCAGGAGGCGCTGTCGCTGATGGGCAGGGAAGAGGATCTGCTGCTTGTAGATATCGGGCTTCCCGACGGAAATGGAATCAGCTTATATCAGGAACTGAAGGGAAGAAGAGAGATTCCCGCCATCTTTCTTACAGCCAGAGACGAGGAGCAAGATATGCTTGCCGCGTTTGACACAGGGGCGGACGATTATGTGGTCAAGCCGTTTTCCATGAAGGTATTGCTGAAGCGGATCGAGGCGGTATTGAAGAGAAACAATGAAAAGGAGCGGCTTTCTTACAGGGAGCTGCTCTTATTTCCTGCCGGGAAACAGGTCTTCGTGGAAGGGCGGGAGATCAGGCTTACAGCAAAGGAATACCAGTTGTTGGAATATCTGATGGAAAACCAGGGACAGGTGCTCACGAAGGAAATGATCCTGGAGAAGATCTGGGGGCTGGAGGGGCAGTTTGTGGTGGATAACACGGTCAGCGTTGCGATCAACCGGCTGAGAAAGAAACTGGAACCGGATGCAGGACAGTCGTCTTATATTAAGAATGTATTCGGACTGGGATACAGGATTGGAGATAAATAATATGTATTTGGAGATTGCAGCGGCGCTTACGGGATGTTTCTTCGGCGCGGGTGTTATGTATGTCAGGCAGAGAAAGAAGCGGGAACAGGAACTGCAAAAGCTTGCCGGGCTGACGGAAGCTGTCTTAAAGGAACAGAGAATAGAGGCGGCGGCATCCGGAGAAGAGACTCTGTATGCGAAGATGGAGAATCAATTGGTGCGGGTGCAGGAGATACTGCAGGGAAGAAGCGAGGCGGCGGTAAGAAGCCGTGATGAGATCCAGAAGCTGATCTCCAAGATCGCTCATCAGATGCGGACGCCCCTGACGAATGTGGAGACGTATCTAGGACTTCTGCATGATGAGATCGAAGAGGAGACGGGATCGGCAGAGATGCTGTTAAAGTATGTGGATGCAGCGGAGGAAAGCGGCAAGAAACTGTATTTTCTTGTGGAGAATTTCATTAAGATGTCGCGGCTTGAGCAGCATATCATACAGATCAGGAAGGAAGAAGGGGATATATTAAGAACGGTCAGGAACGCTCTCGGGCAGATACAGGACCAGGCAGAGAGGAAGGGGATCGCGTTTGATGTTACGCTGCCGGAACGGGCGGTCTGCATGCATGATGCGAACTGGATCGCAGAAGCGCTCTATAATATTCTTGACAATGCGGTAAAATATACTATGCCGGCAGGCATGCCGTCTGCCCCGGATGAAATTTGCGCCGGTGGATATCAGAAAAGAAGTCCTTACATCCCGTCAGCTTCCGGGATCAAGGTGGATGTGACAGCAGATGAGATGTTCCTGAAGATCCGGATCAGAGATTATGGGATAGGCATCGAGGCTGGTGAAGAGAATCAGATCTTTCGGCGGTTTTACAGGGGGAGACGAGTCACTTCCCAGGAAGGATTCGGAATCGGGCTCTATCTGGCAAGAGAGATCGTGAGCCTGCACGGCGGCTTCCTGGCGGTGAAGAGAATGGAGAAAGGAATCCTGATGGAGATGAATCTTCCTTCCGGCTTGTTAGAAGTTTGTTAGATTTATAAGGTATGCTATGTAGTACAGATACATTATGCAGACAGGAGGCAGGATTTATGGAGATGGTGAAGGCTGTCGGATTAAAGAAATACTATGTCACGGATACCTATGAGGTCCATGCGTTGGACGGAGTGACATTTTCAGCGGAGGACGGGGAATTTCTTGCGATCGTAGGTACTTCGGGAAGCGGGAAGACAACCCTTCTGAATATGCTTGGCGGACTGGATGTCCCGACGGAGGGAGGCGTCTGGATACGGGGGAACAGCCTGAAGGATATGGAGGCGGAAGAACGTACGGTGTTCCGCAGGAGAAACATCGGTTTCGTGTTCCAACAATATAATCTGGTGCCGGTGCTCCGTGTGTACGAGAATATCGTTCTTCCGCTGCGTCTGGACGGCGCCGGGATAGACGGCGGGCTGCTTGACGAGGTGACGTCGCTTCTGGGGATCCGGGAACAGCTCGACCGTCTGCCGAATACTCTGTCCGGCGGTCAGCAGCAGAGAGTCGCGATCGCCCGGTCGCTTTTGACCAAGCCGGCAATCCTGTTGGCTGACGAGCCCACCGGAAGCCTGAATCGTGCACAGACAAAACTCGTCATGGACTTGCTGAATGAATTAAACCAAGACGGACAGACCATCATTCTGGTCACACATGACAGAAGCGTCGCCGCCAGGGGAGAACGGGTAGTCTACATTGAAGACGGGAAGATCGCAGGCGAACTGCAATTCTCCAAGACGAAGCCTGACGGCGCCGGGCAGGACAGATACGGCGTCAGGGAGCAGGAACTAACGCATTTCCTGCAGAAGAGGGGGTGGTAATTTGAACGCAATTATCATGTACGGCCTTGCAAAGGTCAAGAGACGAAGAATCCCGAATCTGCTGCTTGGCGTATGTATCATGGTCATGGCCGCGTTAATGGTCAACGCGGTCATTATTCTGAAGGAATTGGATACGATATTCGACAGGGCATACGAAGAGATGGACGGACCGCAGCTTAGCTGCCTGTGGAATAAAGGAACGGTGTCCCCTGATATTGTCAGGCAATATCTCGATCAGTCCCCAGAGAATATCGACTACCAGATCACGGAGAACACCAGAACGATCGACTATATTGAGAACGGTAATACGAAGCTTAGCAACGGCATCTTATTAGAACTTCCAGAGACCGAAGATCAGACATTACAGAATACTCCCGCCGAAAACGGCGGACATATACTCTCTCCTGTAATCCTCGACAGCTCCAAAGCCCAGATGCCCGGGGAAAACGAAGTCTGGATCACCGCAAAGACGGCAAATATTCTGGGCCTGAAATCTGGAGATACGCTCTCTCTGCGGTTCGCTGATGCATCTGCAAAAGTAAAAGTTGCAAAGATAGTTGCAGATCCCGTCTTTGGCGGCAGCAGCACGAACGTGTACCGTATGTGGTGCGGACACGGAAGGCTTGAAGATTACCCGGCCGCCGGCAACAACGCGTCAAGTTATCTGGAAATCAGGTTCGGTCAATACAGCAGACAGGCTGAGAAGAGATTCATCCGCGAGACGGAAGAATATTTTCAAATGCCGCTCGGCAATACACTCTATACATACGAACAGATCAAAAGCGGATATACGTCTGTCTACCAGATGGCAGGGGGATTGCTGTGTCTTGTAAGCGTCATTCTGGCCGGCACCGTCACCTGGCTGGCTCTATTCCTGATCAAAAGCGATATGGATGAAGATATCAGGAATATCGGCATCTGCAAGTCCTTGGGTATGACCGGAGGGCAGATCACAGGCGCTTATCTTATCAGCTATGGAATGATCGGAGCTGTAGGAGCAGTTCTTGGCAGTATTCTGGGAGGATGGATGAATCGGCAGATCTTGACAAAGATACTCAAAGACATGGGAATCTACAAGGTCTCTTTTGCAGGGACCGGACGCTTCTGCCTTCTGGTGTGCTTCCTTACGGCAGCAATGATCCTGACATTGTGTTTATGTTCCGTCTTCAAGGTACGGAAGTTAAATGCATCCAATGCGGTAAGAAACGGTACCTGGAAGACGGCCGAACCAATCCTCTGCGCAAGAAAACGGCCCTTTTACGAAGGCAGGAATTCCTTTGAACTGTATTATGCCATCAGGGGAATACGAAATAAAAAGCTCCGATACCTGTATATTGCCGGCGTATCGCTGATCTTCGGATGTCTGGCCGCCGTCTGCTTCGGATGCCTGAACGCCATTGAAAACATAGATAAAGAACCGGAGACCTGGGGCTTCATCCAGACAGATATTTACGTCACCTCAGCGGAAGATACGCCCGTAAGCTCGATCATAGATGAGTTGGAGCAAGACCCCAAGATCGATTATTCCTACGGGGTGAATAAAATATATCCCAAATACCAGGCCGGCGGGTTCAATAGCTGGCAGAACATGACGGCAGAGATCTATGAACTGCCGTGGAATGCAAACATCGAGGATAAATCCTTATACGGCGTACGCCCCCAGAAGGAAAATGAAATCAGCATAGGGCTTGCTCTGGCAGAAAAATATAATCTGGAAATCGGCAATACAATGGACCTATTCATGGGCGGAGAACGGAAGACTTACGTGATCACGGGTATCTTCCAGACACTATCCAATCACGGGGAGATCATACGGATGGTCACGGATGACCTGGATCAGACAAAAGCAATGGACGGCGGTTACGGCGACTACATGCTCGTGCTCTCTGACGGGTCGGACAAATGGGATTATGCAGAAAAATTGAATGAGAAATATAACGGAAAGTTCTCATTCATTGCTTCCAAATCAAACGGAGAGAATATCACCGGGATCCTTGCACCCGCCGTTGGGACTGTCTTAGCGGTCTTGCTTATCATCCTGCTTCTGGTCACGACCAATCTTACATTCTTGCTGGTCAGACAGGAGCAGAAATTAATCGGCACGCTGAAGGCCGTGGGAATGACGTCCCGGCAGATCTTGAAGATCTACCTGTGGCGCAACTGCCTGTCCGCGATCACCGGGAACCTGCTGGGACTTGCGGTCGGAACATTCCTCATGCCCAGGCTCTTAAGCCCTTATGCAAAACAGTTCGGACTTACGGAATTCCCCTTCGCAGCTTCCCTCTCAGACGCAGCTTCGGCGGGTATTCTGCTGCCTGCCTGCATATTCCTTGGAACGTATGCAGTCGTCAGGACGATCGACCGGATATCCGTGAAGGAATTAGTGTTCGAATAAAATTTTATTTTCCTATTGCAATAATTCCTGATCTATATTACACTACGCTAAAGTAATGCTTTATCACGGTTACAGATTGATTGTCAAGAGAGGAGACAAGAATGGATCAAAAAGAATTATTGGAACAGATAAACAAGACGCTCACCGATAATCCGGGGAAGATTATCAAGGTCAGAGACACCTTCGACGAGATGTTCGCGGGCCGCAGTATCAACAGCGCCCAGGCCATCGGCGACAAGGAGTACGAGAGGATCCGCTCCCATTTCCGGGACATGGGATTACCGCTTAGCTGGTGCACTGACAAGACTACCCTCTTTCAGTTATATAAGGCTATCAACCAGCGCCGGGACAGAGACAGGCATGATGCGTTTACCTCGGCCAAGAAGTCGTCAAAGCCTAAGAAGAAAGGTCTGTTTGGTTTCTTGAATTAACCGGCAGCCATTTCTCTGTGAAAAGCTTCAGGGGCAGCTATGGTTCATATGATCCATAGCTGCCCCTGTTTTAGGACTATCTGCTTATCTAACAGAACAATATGATCAGCTGTGAGGCAAGCACCACCGCGATCAGTGCGATCGGGTAGGTCGCCGCGTATGCTGACGCAATGTCCTCCGTTCCGGCCATATTGATCAGCGTTCCAAGCGCCGGCGTACTGGTCATGCCTCCGGTCAGTGAACCAAGATTATTAAGCAGAGGCAGCTTCAGCACATTCTTTGCTATGATAAATCCGATGATCATCGGAAGGATCGTCATGATCGCTCCGTAGAGGAAATAGATCGGCTCAAAATACTGCACGAATTTCGCACCGCCGGACACCCCTGCTCCAATCAGGAACAGCATCAATCCCAATTCCCTCAGCATCTTAAGCGTAGAACTCTTCGGCACGATGGATATCTTTCCAATATGCCCGTAATGCCCAAACACCAAAGCCGTCAACAGACATCCTCCGGTAGTCGTCAGCGAGAAGTTCCGGTAACTAATGCTTCCCACCAGGATCCCTACGACTGCTGCCAGCGAAAACGCCATAAAACCGAACTCATCCACTTCTGTCAAGATCAGGTTCTTCTTCCTGCTGCTTCCGCCTTCTTTTGCGGCGATCTTCGCCACCTCTTCATTCATATCAGCCTTCATGATCTTCGGTACGATCTGTACGAATAAGACCACTCCGATCACGCCGAACAGATAAGCGATACCGTACCCTACGGATACCAGCGCCTCTAAGTCAGCGCCGACTGCCGCCTTCGATGCGGAGAATGCCGGCGTACTGGTCAGCGCACCCGAGAGGATACCAACCAGGATCGCCTTGAACTGATCGTGCTCAAGATCCGTAAAGTTTCCGCCGATGAGGATGCATAGCACACAGGTAGCCGCCGCCGCAAGGATAATGATCGCGCCGAGCAGAACATAGGACTTAAAATTCCGCTTCAGATTCCCGAAGAAGTTCGGTCCCGCGATGAAACCAACGGAAGTCACAAAGAACACCAGACCCATATTCTCGACAATCTTCAGCGCATCTGTAGCAAATGTCACTTCTCCTGCCATCAGGTTATCCGACAGCTTCGTATATAACAGGCATCCATAGACCAGAGCAACAATAAATACTCCGGCAGTTCCAAGGTCGATTCCCTTCACTTCGATCCTGCCGATGGAATATCCGACGGCAGCAATTGCGAAGATCGAGAATGTCAGAAATACTACAGCCTTAACTGCCAATATCCCTCCAAATAACTCCATGTCATTTGACTCCCTTCTATAAATAAAGCAGTTCATTCTTCAACATCTGAGCTATTACTATTACAGTGTTGCTTATTCGTGCTCCTTTAAGTATGCGGCTCTTCCGCTCTCGTACAGATTATTTCCCTCGCTGTCGATAATGACAACCAAAGGCATATCCTCTACATACAACTTCCGAAGCGCCTCTGCACCCAGATCTTCGTAAGCAATAAGCTCCGCCTTCTTGATACATTTTGCAAGAAGCGCGCCTGCTCCGCCGATGGCTCCGAAGTATACTCCAGAGTATTTCTTCATCGCGTCAACGACCTCCGGCAAACGTGCGCCCTTACCGATCATGCCGCGCGCGCCCACAGACATCATGGTCGGCGCATAGGCGTCCATACGCCCGCTGGTAGTCGGTCCCGCAGAACCGATGACCTGCCCCGGCTTCGCCGGAGTCGGTCCTACATAATAGATCGTAGCGTCTGTTGGATCAAACGGGATCTTCTCCCCCTTCTCCAGCGCCTCGCACATCCTCTTGTGACCAGCGTCGCGGGATGTGTAGATCGTTCCTGTTACAAGTACGCTGTCGCCTGCATGCAGTGTCTTCGCAAGCTCTTCTGTCAATGGTAATGTAATCTTCTTTGCTGCCA
>OFGE01003087.1_pt1 | contig 11482 bp, 14 predicted proteins | sample 1521681 | NCBI WGS metagenome assembly OFGE01 (sample SAMEA3504093, study PRJEB24116) | mouse gut metagenome | biome: mouse gut; feature: mouse-associated habitat; material: faeces | place: Denmark | collected 2011 | reverse complement strand
AAATGCGGCGGCAGATGGGGTCAAGGGGCGAAGTCCCTTGCAGGGTTTGGGACGGAGTCCCAAGGTCTTAAAAAAGAAGGAGGAATTCGATATGGTAAAAACAAAAACGAAAAAGAACGTGTCCATCATTCCGGGAAAAATGGAGCATGGAAAGAAAGTAGATGCAGAACAAAAAATACTGAGGGTGGCTGCATACTGCCGTGTCAGCACACAGCTGGAACAGCAGGAATCCAGCTTCGAAGCACAGAAAAATTATTATACAGAAAAAATCACAAACAACCCGAACTGGAAACTGGCGGGCATCTATGCCGATGACGGAATCAGCGGCACAGACATGAAGAAACGCGATGAATTCAATCGTCTCCTGCAGGACTGCGAAGCCGGGAAGATAGATATGATCCTAACGAAATCCATCAGCCGGTTCGCGCGGAATACGGTGGACACGCTGAACACCCTCCGGATACTCCGCAAGAAGGGAGTTACCGTGTTTTTTGAAAAGGAGCATATAGATACGCATGCTGACAATGGCGAGATGATTATCACGGTACTTAGCGGGCTGGCGCAGGAAGAAAGTTTTAACCTGAGCGAGAACACAAGGTGGGGCATCATCAGGAAGTTTGAAAATGGGACAATCATGCTGAACCATAACCGCTTTATGGGCTATACCAAAGGGAAGGACGGGGAACTGGCCATTGTGCCGGAAGAAGCGGAAACGGTGCGGCTGATATTCCGGATGTATCTGGAGGGGACAAGCATTGCGGGTATCAAACGGCATCTGGAGAAAGAAGGAATCCTGACGGTAACGGGGCGAAAAATCTGGAATGAAGGAACCATCAGCAAGATGCTCTCTAACGAAAAATACATGGGCGACGCGCTTCTGCAAAAAAGCTATACTGCGGATTTCCTGACGAAAACAAGGAAGAAAAACAACGGCGAGATGCGTCAGTATTATATCACGGACAACCACGAAGGAATCGTCGCAAAGGAAATTTATTACGCGGTACAACGGGAGAAGCAGCGTAGGGCGGAACGACGCAAACCGGCCGTTACAAGGCGCACGAAGGAAAAGAAGAAGGGCTATTCCTCGAAATACATACTCTCCAACCTGCTTGTCTGCGGGGAATGCGGGCAGCCGTACCGGAGGATCACATGGACAAGGAACGGCGTAAAACGCATTGTCTGGCGGTGCAGCAACAGGGTGGAGCATGGCACGGAGTATTGCAAAAACTCCCCGACACTGGACGAAGAAGCCCTCCAGAGGGCAGTCATGCGGACAGTCGGTAACGTAGTAAGGGATTCGGAATTTGGCAGCGTCATGCAAAATAATGTTACACTGGTGATTGGACAATACGCGGACAGCATACAGAGCGAAAACAATGAAACAGACGAGAAGATTGCCGGTCTGGAAAGAGAAATGCTCCAGATGGTAAAGGAAACCCCTGATTTCAATGATGGAGCATTTCTGGAAAAATACCGGACGCTGGGCGGTGAAATCCAGAAGCTGAAACAGAAAAAAATCTCAGAGGCAAATGTCCGGAAACTGCCGGTACCCTCTGAGATCAGGGAGAAAATCAAAAGCATGGACAGAAACGAAATAGCGTTTGACCCTGTACTGGTCGGGCAGCTTATAGAGAAGATTATTGCCAGAAACGCCAGAAGGATTGAAGTGGTGTTCAAGTCGGGATTGGTAGAGAATGGGTTTCTGGAAACAGAGGATTGAAAATTGGAGGGAACGAAATGAAAAGTGAAGGATTAGGGCTGTTCCGGGCAAGAAAGAAAAACAACGGGGAATGGCTGGAAGGATATTACTGCAGGGCATTGGAAACGGCAGAGCATGGCTCTGCCGTTTATCATTTTATCGTTTTTCAAAAGGCAGACGGCTCAGGACGGGTACATGTAGAGCCGGTCAACCCCGATACACTCTGCCGCTGTACAGGCGTGAGGGACAGGAATGGCAGGCTGATATTCGAAAATGACTTTGTCCAGCGTGAGATTGGTGGAGAAAGCATGACTGGAACGGTAGTCTGGTCTGATATAGGGCTTACCGGATTTTTCCTGAGAGTTTTGGATATAGGACAGAGTGACTGCATATATCAGAATTATCCGATCAGCAGGGCATTGTCTGCCGATGATGGGAAAAGCGGGAGCGATGATGTGGTTATCGGAAATATTTTCGATTTCCCGATTTGATGATACCACAAGTCGGCAGGGCAACAGCATTTGAAAATATTTATACAAAAAACAAGACGGTTTGCGCATTATTATTCGGAAAACTGGTAGCCGGAATTGAAAATATATGTTTTTATGCACAATATAGCTAATTTTATTACAATATAACTTCCTCATGGTCTTGGAAAAAAGCAAATGCTGTTGCCCTGCACAAGTCGACATGGCGGCTTGAAAATAGCAGCGATTTATGATATGATAAAGCCAAAGATATGAGATTATGCAGATAGGGAAAGCGGTGGAACGATTGGAAAAAATGGAACTGTCGGAGGACAGGCGCAGGGAATATTTGGAAAAAATAAAAAAGCTGAGGCTTATGGACGATGAATTTTTCACATGGTGCATGGAGGGTAGCACAGAATGCGTGGAACTGATCCTGCGCATTATAATGGATATGGAAGATCTGAAAGTTCTGTCGGCGCAGACACAGTATACGATAAAGAACCTGCAGGGACGCTCCGTAAGGCTTGACGTTCTGGCGACTGACCGCAGCGGGAGGCAGTTTAATATTGAGATTCAGCGCGAGGAACGCGGTGCAGCACCGAAGCGTGCAAGATATTACAGCAGTGTATTGGACAGCAATCTCCTTCTGGCAGGCGATGAATTTGAAAAACTGCCGGAAACATATGTAATATTTATCACTGAGACCGATATTTTCAGAAAAGGGATTCCACTCTACAACGTAGAAAGGCACATTGTGGAAACGAATGAAGCGTTTGGCGATGAAGCGCATATCATGTATGTGAATGGAGAATGTAAAGATGAAACACCACTGGGAAGGTTAATGCAGGATTTTTCTTGTACAGACCCAGAGAATATGAACTATCAGGCATTGGCAGACAGGACAGGGTACTTTAAGAGGGATGAGAAGGGAGTGAACATCATGTGTAGACTTCTGGAAGATATGAGAATGGAAGCGATGCAGGAAGGCATAGAAGTAGGCAAAAAGGAAGGTGTATTAAATACAGTTCGCTGCCTGATTGCAGACGGAACATTGTCGTTGGAAAAGATAGCAGCGTTTGCAGGGCTTACCTATGATGAAGTAAAAGCTATTGCAGAAAACAAATAAACTAATCGGAATGGCAAGCTGCTTTATAAATAGAGCAGCTTCTCTTTTGAGATTCGATGCCTATAAAACAAGAGGCAGTGTTTTGAAAAAATTTCCGAAGTGTGTATCGGGGATTTTTTGAGAATATGCTTCTCGAAATGAAAATAAAAACGATATAATCGAAATTGGCGTGGTAAAATAGGCTTACGCCAAGGGGGGAATCTCTTTCGGGTGCATCAGGTTTCAACACACAGCGCACGTTGAAACCATCTGCCTACTCTCCTTGAAAAATGGGGTTTTCTAAGGCTTTTGGCGGTGCTTTTGGTGGTCTTGTCGCCAATTTGCCACCGCTTTTTTTATTTTGGTGGCAAACCAGCGTTGACGGCCTGTTCAAACAGATCTGCGGCATCCTGCGCCATTGCATCGGTATGGCGGACATAAGTATTTAAGGTTGTCGCAATATCCTTATGCCCGAGCCGCTGCTGGACAGCCTTGATGTTTGCCCCTGCTTCGATCAGGCGTGTGGCATGGGTGATGCGCAGGCTATGATAATCAAATGCTGGCATCAACTCATGATGTATAACACGGGAGCAGTATTTGAAGCCATTCGGGGTTGTCAACGCCCCATTTTCATCAAGGCAAAGAAAGGATACCCGCTCCCCGTTTTCGCTGTTCAGCAGCGTTTTTTGCATTTCCAGTATCCTTTTACGGGAGCCGCCTCTTTCATCGGTGAAATCCGCAAGCATTTGGATGATGTAATATTCACCATATTTTAATTCGTTTTCAGCCTGCCTCTTTTTTTCTCTGCGTAGAGCCTGATACAAAGTTTCACCGAATTTGATATCACGGCTAGAATTGTATTTCGGTTCCCGTAGCGCCCAGCAGGAAGTTTTTCCGACTTTCCGGCTAACGAGCTGCTTATTGATAGAAAGCGTGCGGTTTTCTAAATCAACGTCATTCCATGTTAAAGCCATACATTCGCTAATCCGAAGGCCGCAGTTCCAGCCCAGCAGCAGCGGGATGTGGAACCGATGGCCGGCGGGGAACTTGTCCAGGATACGGCTAAAATCTTCATCTGACAGGACTGTGCGTTCTCGCGGCGGATTGACCGCTTTGCCAACCTTGACATAACGGCAGGGGTTGTCTTTGATGTAGTGCAGCGGCTCAATAGCATAATCCAGAGCCGAGGAAAGCACAGAGAAAATCCCCTTGACGTAGTTATGGGCATAGCCGTTCCGTTTGAGGGTATTGACAAAGTCCTGGATGGAAGCCGCCTGCAAAGCCCGCAGACGGTATGCGCCAAACTTTGGCTTCAGATGGTTCTTGATTTTGCCGCGGTAATCGTTCAGCGTGTTTTCTGAAAAGTTGGGGATACAATAGCTGCTAAACCATAAATCCAGATAATCACTGACGCTGATTTCTGACGGCTCAAATATGCTGCCGGAAGCGTCATACTCTGCCAGAGCTTTTGCAAGCGCAGCTTCTGCGTCCTTTTTAGTGCGGAAACCGCCCTTCTCTTTTCGATTGCGTTTGCCGCCGATAGGAGCGGCATCAAAATAATAAGACCAAGTTTTACCACGTTTCCTTGTACCGCCTTTCATAAAAATACCTCCTTTTGTAAAATAAGTATGGCAAACAAGGCGGTTTTGTGGTATAATCCTCTTGCTGAATGAGGGTGCGCCACATGGCCGCCTGTATGAAATCCTCTTTCCTGCTGGTAACAGGGAGGGGGATTTTTTATTTTGCCTTTCTCCCTGATATGGGGAGAAGGGTACGCATTTCAAATACTGCACCGGATGGCATGGAGCCAGTCCCACAGCTTTTTAGTTAGAGGACTTTCTACGTTTCAAACGGAGAAAGGTTTTTAGTCATACAATGCTTTGGCAAAAATCATATTTAACGTTATAAGATACGATATGTATTCCTTTTTGCTCTTGTTTTTTGTTTGACAACACCTGAACACTATCAATATCATAACCCTTTTCATACTGGTAAATCTCATATTTCAAATTTTCTATCCTCAATTCAATCACTCTGACGGGGACGTTAAATAAATGCGCCAGATAATCCAATAGACAATAATATGTGTATACATCTTCACAACTGGGAAGGTACTCACAAAATATAGGGATGAACGCTTTATAAGGGACTAATATTTCCGCTGCCCCCTCGTTTGCCTGCCACTCTAAAAAAGAATTTTGTTGAGGACGTAATTTATCAAAGCATCTGAAGGGTTGAGAATTTTCGAATTTGTGTTTCACAACATGTATAAATTCATGAGCACAGTCAAAATTCCTTTCAATTTCATTCCTGGAGGAATTGAGAAGAATGATATTATCTTTAGGAATAGCCAGCCCGCGCAAAGATTTATCTTTGAGAGAGATTACTCGGATATCTAGTTTTTTTAACCCTTCACATGCCTCAAAAAAATCAATTCCAATCCTGTCCCACTTTATCCCCATCAATTTCTTCAAATCCGAAACATATCTGTACAAGTCGCCCTTTGTGCAATAGTTAATAGTATCACCTGCCAAATTATTCACCCCTTGCCCGTTTTATTGATTTGATTGTTTCAATGATTACCCTGACATCGTCTGGATCAATACCACTTTGCTGCGCTTCTCTTGCCAGACTAAGATATACACCATCAAGTTCCTCATAAAGGATTTGAGAGGTCTGGTCTTCCGTGTCTAGCAAGTAGCCTATAGAAACGCCCAGATATTCGGCAATGGCTTTTAGTCTATCAGATGGAAACTTTCCCTCCCGTAGTCCCCTAATATAACCATTTGAAAACCCTAAATCTTTTTCAAGCCTTGAGATTGCTATCTTTTTCTCTTTACATAGCTCTTTCACCTTATCAACAGAGTTCATAGAACATCCCCTCTAAATAAAAATAGAAATTCTTCTAAATTTCGCTTGGCAAAATAGAGATATTTCTATATACTCGGGTTATGACTTAGAGATAAACATAAATCTAGCCTGTATTTAGAACATCTCAAATAGTAATGACATACTTATTTTAGAATACTTTCTAAATATTGTCAATAGATTTTTCTCTAAGTAATTAGTGAAAATGATAGGAGGTGATTTTTTGTTGTACGAAAACATAATTGCCTACTGCGAAAAGGAGAAAATTCCCGTATGCATTTTCGAGAAAAAATGCGGGATCAGCAACGGTACTATCGGCAAGTGGAAGAATGGAGCATATAAGCCATCGCTAGCTACACTTGAAAAGATTGCCGTAGAGACAAAAATTCCTATCGCGGAATGGATCGGAATGGATAAGGTAAAGGAGGATTCAAAATGAACGAAATTATGAACATCAACGGGATTGAGTGCTTTGAGAGGAACGGGACAGCTTACCTGAAATTGGAAACCGTTGCGCGAGGACTGGGGTTTATAAGGATTGCGGATAGTGGAAATGAGGTTGTACGGTGGGAACGTGTGAGAAAATATTTGAGTGAAATTGGAGCCATGCCCACAAGTGGGCATGATATCCCCACAAGTGGGGACAGAGAAAAACTTCCTGATTTCATCCCCGAAAACATCTTCTACCGCCTCGCAATGAAAGCTAAGAATGAAACAGCAGAAAAATTTCAAGCATTGGTGGCGGACGAGATTATACCTTCCATCAGAAAAACAGGTGGATATATCGCAGGACAAGAACAACTTACAGATGCTGAATTGATGGCGAGAGCGCTAATGGTGGCCCAAAAAACCATTGAATCGAGAACGGAAGAAATCAAATCCCTCAAGCTGGCAAACGCTGTGCAGCAACAGCAGATCGCAGAGTTGAATCCAAAGGCTACATATTATGATTTGGTATTACAGTGCCCGGATTTGGTTTCCGTGACAGAAATTGCAAAGGACTATGGGAAAAGCGCGAAATGGCTGAATAAAGTTCTGGCCGAGAACAAGGTGCAGTACAACGCACGTGGTATTTGGATTTTGTACCAGAAATATGCAGAAAAAGGATATACATATACAAAGAAAAATCCAGTTGCTGGAAAAGATGGCATCCAACACACAAAGCCACATACCTATTGGACTCAAAAGGGGAGACTGTTCCTTTATGAATTTCTGAAGGGCCTAGGGTATCTGCCTATTGTAGAACAGCAGATAGAAGATAAGAATGCCAGCCAGTTAAAGAGGTACGAAAATGACATGAAGTCTTTTGGCACTTTCGGCATTTTAAATGCCGAAAGTACAGGTGGTAGACCAGAAACATACTATCAAATGAACGAAGAACAGGCAGCTTTTTTAATGACACTGCTGCGGAACAGCCCGCAAGTCGTTGCCTTCAAAAAAGAATTGGTTCGTCAGTTCTACGCTATGCGGCGGCTCATCATGGAGCGGCAGACCGGCGAATGGCAGGAGACCCGAAGGCTTGGGAAGCTGTCCCGCAAAGCGGAAACCGACACGCTTAAACAGCTGGTAGAGTATGCCGCACAGCAGGGCAGCGAGCACCCGGACAAGTTGTATCTTGTCTATTCAAAGCTGGCAAACAAGATGATAGGCATTTCAAAGCGGGATACCGCAACAGTATCCCAGTTGAACAATCTAAGCCTTGCGGAGAATATCATCCTGCATTGTGTAGAGGCCGGTATGGCTGCGGGAAAGCATTACAAAGAAATTTATCAGGACAGCAAAGCAAGGCTGAATATGTTCAAGGACATAGCTTTTTTGGAAGGATGAGAAAGGAGAGGTTTTATGCCGAAAACAAGAGAACTCGGAAAAGAGAAAAAGATGGATGCCCAGATGCGGGATGACCTGATGGGCGGAGAGGTCGAAGTCCGTGCGGCTGGGTTTCCAGAATCCCAAAACCAGAATTGTGCAAGCTGATGGAAATTGGCGTGACAACACTGAATGAACGCCTGCGCAGACCGGGAGAATTTCGCGTTCAGGAGCTGCGCGTGATTGCTGATATTTCTGGGATAGATGTTTCCCAGCTTGTGATGTAAGAGCGGTTATTTTGATAGGAGGGGCACACCATGACAACAAAGGAACTGCTGGAAAAATACTATGACATAGAGATGAACAACGTCTTTTGCTATAGTGCTACATACCTGATGGACAGCCCGAAAAAAGGCTATGAGCGCGAATGGCGCGAAGCCGGTGAAAGCGCGGGTATCCTGAAAGAGCTGATTGAGGAATGCGAATGATGCGGGAGAAGATGCTCAGCCCTGAAGAAGAAACGCTTTTGGCCATAAAGTTCTTGATTTACTTTATAGTTGGCCATGCAGAATGCGAAGGAAGGAACTCATTCAGAACAAAAATGGCGTTGCAAAAGGCGTTCGAAATGACAGGCGGATATCTGGAAGATGAAATAAAGAATGCCTTCTGTACCATATGGTGGTGATCAGGGAATGCGAGCAACGTGTGAAGAAATCGGCTGGCGGAATTACAGATATGCGGCCCGCGGGGACTGCGGCATGGTTTACAACATCGCCAAAAAGCAGGATACCAGCCGCGGCTACATCTGCCCAGCCTGCACAAGGAAACGGAGGAAACAGCGTGGTAGTCAGAAACAAGATGATTATAGAGCGGGACGAAAGGCGTACAGCGGCATGGCTCCGGAAGGAAGCGGCGGCCAGAGGGCTGAAAGCCGGCCGGAAGGTCAGGATTGAGCAGTTTGAGAAATATGAAAACGGGAAAACCAGAAGATATTTCCGAAGCGGGCGCGTCACAGAGCTGCACCCTTACATATTCGTCTGCGAGGTCGGCAGGGTTCGGGAATGTTTCCGCTACAATGAATTTTTAGGGAACGAAACGGGAAGGAGGGTACTACTGAATGAATAAGGAAAAGCTAAAAGAAATTTTGGATAAACATAAAAAATGGCTGATGCTTAAAGATGACGGAGTATGTGCCGACCTGCACGAAGCCGACCTGCGCAGAGCTGACCTGCGCGGAGCCAGCCTGTGCGAAGCCGACCTGCGCAGAGCCGACCTGCGCAGAGCCGACCTGCGTAGAGCTGACCTGAGCGGAGCCGACCTGCGCGGAGCCAGCCTGTGCGAAGCCAACCTGCGCGAAGCCAACCTGCGCGGAGCCGACCTGCGCGGAGCCGACCTGAGCGGAGCCAACCTGCGCAGAGCCGACCTGAGCGGAGCCGACCTGTGTGGAGTCAGAATAAATGAATGTACAGTTTTTTATGCCTTACAATGTCCTGAAAAAGGGGCATACATGGCACCCAATAAAGGGGGTGGTAGCATGGTTACTTATAGCGAACTGTTCCAATTCTGTTTAGTAATCATCGGCGTTATCACCTTGTGTTTATACAAGCGTAAATAATGCAACGACCGCCTAACTTGCGTTAGACGGTCAAGAACCAGATTTTGGGCTTACCGCCTCATCACAAGCGGCAATCCTTTTCATATGCCTATTATAAAGCCTTTGCGGGAAAAACGCAAGGGCTTCTTTCGTGAAAAGCGGAGAAAGCCGGAAAAGGGACGGCGGAACCTGCTTGCAGGGGGGAGCGGGTACCTTTGAACGGCTTGAGAAGCAAAGCGACCGAAGGAAACAAAGTTTCCTGAGGTTCTCCGCTTAGAGAAAGAAAGCCGGAAAAGGAAAGGAGGGCTGCAATGGCAATTTCATTCAGACGCTGGCTGTTGGGCAAGCTGGGAGCGGGAAGCGGGACGGAGGTCATTTGTACAGAGCTGGCGCAGGCATTGGAGGAATACCGCCTGCGGGAGCTGGCGTTCCACACCTGCATCAGCATGATTGCGAACGCGGTCGGCAGGTGCGAGTTTAAGACCTGCAAGGGCGGCGAAGAATACCGCGGGCGGGAATATTACCTTTGGAATATCGAGCCGAACCTGGGTCAGAACAGCACGGCGTTCCTGCACAAGCTGGTTTATAAGCTGTACAGCGAAAACGAGGCGCTTGTCGTTGACCCGTGGCGGCAGGAACGGCTTTTCGTAGCCGACAGCTGGCAGGCCCCGGAGGAAGCCCCCGGGAAGCTGCGGGAATACCGGGACGTCGCCATAGGCGGGACGATATGTGCCAGCCCGCTCCCGGAGCGGGACGTGCTGCATTTCCGCTTGCAGCACAAAAATATAAAGCCTGCGCTGGACGGGCTGTGCCAGGCATACAGCCGCCTGGTGCAGGCGGCAATGAAAAATTATGGCTGGGCAAGCGGGCGGCACATGAAGGTACACGTTGACCAGATTGCGCAGGGGGGGACGGTTGGCGGGAAAGACTGGAACGCGGCGTTTGCGGAGATGCTGGAGGCGCAGATCAAGCCGTTCCTGACAGGAGAAAACGGGATACTGCCGGAATTTACCGGCTACCAGTATACGGAAATGGGCGGGAACCCGGACGCAAACCGCACAACGCGCGATATCCGCGCCCTTGCCGATGATATTTTCGATTTCACGGCGCGGGCGTTCTGCATTCCGCCTGTTTTGCTGTTTGGGGACGTTGCCGGGACGCAGGACGCTATGGCGCGATGGCTGACGACCTGCATTGACCCGCTCTGTGACCAGATACAGGAGGAAATTATCCGCAAGCGGTACGGGTTCGCAGAGTGGGAAAAGGGCAATTCCCTGCGCATTGACACTTCGTCAATCCTGCATTTCGACCTGTTCAGCAATGCCGCGTCAGTCGAAAAGCTCATAGGCTCCGGGGCGTTCTCTATCAATGACGTGCGCCGGGCGGCAGGGGCTTCGGCAATCCAGGAGGATTGGGCGGACAGGCATTTTGTCACGAAAAACTTTGAAACGGTTGCCTCTGCGGCGCGGCAGATGGAAGGGAGTGAGGAAAAATGAGGAAACAGATGTGGGAAATCCGGCAGGCGGCGGAAAACACGCTTGACCTGTATATCTACGGCGACGTAATGGCAGACGGGTACGATTGGTGGACGGACGAAATCATTGAAAGTGAAACCAGCGCGAACCATTTCCGGGAGGAGCTGGAGAAATACCCCAATGTTGTACAGATTAACCTGTATATCAACAGCTATGGCGGGAGCGTGTTTGAGGGAACGGCGATTTATAACCAGCTGAAACGGCACCCGGCGCACAAGACGGTGTATGTGGACGGGTTCGCGTGCTCCATTGCTTCCGTAATTGCGATGGCGGGCGATGAAATCGTCATGCCGAAAAACACGATGATGATGATTCATAACGCATGGATGGGGGCTGTGGGGAATGCGGCGGAGCTGCGCAAGGCCGCGGACGATTTGGAAACCATCAACGCGGCGGGCAGGCAGG
>OFGE01003084.1_pt1 | contig 11488 bp, 5 predicted proteins | sample 1521681 | NCBI WGS metagenome assembly OFGE01 (sample SAMEA3504093, study PRJEB24116) | mouse gut metagenome | biome: mouse gut; feature: mouse-associated habitat; material: faeces | place: Denmark | collected 2011 | reverse complement strand
CCTGGCCTACTGGCCCATCAAGGCCCTGGGGGTGAGCGTTCTGTGCGTGTCCGTCATGTGCGCCTACCGGGGCTTCGCCCAGGGGCGGCAGAACATGGTGCCCACCGCCGTCAGCCAGTTCATCGAGGCCTTTTTCAAGCTGGTCATCGGCCTGCCCCTGGCGGGGTACCTCATCCACGCCGGGCAGCCCCTGGAGATCGGGGCGGCGGGGGCCATCGTGGGCGTCAGCGCCGGCACGGTCCTGGCCATGCTCTACATGGTTTTCAACTACCGCAAGTACCGGGGCCCCATCATGTGGGGCACCGATGTGCCCCAGAGCCACGCCGTCATCGTCCGGCGGCTGCTGGGGCTGGGCATCCCCATCACCATCGGCCAGGCGGGGATGAGCCTTCTGAACCTGGCGGACCAGACCATCATCCTGGGCCAGCTCCAGAACGTGCTGGGCCTGGCCGAGCGGGAGGCCGCCGCGCTCTACGGCCAGTACACCTTCTCCAACACCCTCTTCAACCTGCCGGCGGCCTTTCTGCCGGCGGTGGCGGTAAGCCTGATTCCGGCGGTGAGCGTGGCGGTGGCCCGGCGGGACCACCGGGAGGTCAACCGTGTGGTGTCCACCAGCTTCCGGCTCATTGCCATGCTGGCTCTCCCCGCCGGGGTGGGGCTGTCGGTGCTGGCGGGGCCCATTCTGCTGCTGCTCTACCCCGCCCGGCGGGAGACGGCCATCGCCGCCACCTACCACCTGCAGCTGCTGGGCGTGGCTTCGGTCTTCGTGTGCGTCATGCTGCTGACCAACTCCATCATGCAGGCCCACGGCAAGGTCAGCTGGCCCATTTACACCATGCTGGTCGGCGGCGCGGTGAAGGTGACGGTGAACTATATCCTGGTGGGCAGTCCCGATATCAATATCAAGGGCGCGCCTATCGGCACCCTGGCCTGCTACAGCCTGGTTGCATTTCTGAATTTGATCCTGGTCAGCCGCCTTTTGGAGAAAAAGCCCAATTATATTGCCATTTTTGCCAAGCCCGTTCTGGCCTCCGCCGCCATGGGCGGAGCGGCATGGGCCTCCTATGGCCTGCTGAGCCGGTTCCTCAGCGGAGGGTATACCAAGGAGGGACTGTGCACCCTGCTGGCGGTGGGCATCGCGGTGACGGTGTATCTGATTCTGGTGGTTGCGCTGCGGATGATCACCAGGGAGGACCTGAAGATGATTCCCCACGGGAACAAGCTGGCGCGGCTGCTGCGCCTGTGACGGCGGCATGCCAAAATATTTCCGGAAAATCAACGGATTTTTGGTTGAATTTTCCCGCCGCGCTGTTGTATAATGGAGACGGAAGGTTCCAAGAGGTTTTGGACAAATGAAAAGGAGGAACAAATTATGAAGAAGAGAGTACTGGCCCTGCTGCTGGCTCTGGTCATGACGCTGGCCCTGGCCGCCTGCGGCAGCAGCGGTGACGACGGCAAGGACAAGACTGACGCGCCCCCTGCGGATACCCAGCAGCCCGCCGGCGGAGACGAGCAGAACGACGCCCCCGCCGAGCGCAAGAGCGTGAAGGTGGGCCTCATCTGCATCGGCGATGAGAACGACCAGGGCTACACCTACAACTTTATCCGCGGCAAGGAGGCCGCCACCGAGGCCCTGGCGGCCAGCGGCATCGACGTGGAGTGGGTGGTCAAGTGGAACATCGCCGAGAACGCCAGCTGCGAGGACGCCAATATCGAGCTGGCGGACGACGGCTGCCAGCTGATCATCAACAACTCCTTCGGCTTCGAGCCCTTCATGCTGAAGGTGGCGCCCGACTATCCCGAGATCGAGTTCATCGCCTGCACCAACCAGGCATCCTGGGGCGACGATCTGGACAATACCCACAACGCTTTTGCCAACATCTACGAGGGCCGCTATCTGGCCGGCGTGGTGGCGGGCATGAAGCTCCAGCAGATGATTGACGAGGGGACCATCACCGCCGACCAGGCCGTTATCGGCTACGTGGGCGCGTTCTCCTACGCCGAGGTTATTTCCGGCTTCACCAGCTACTATCTGGGCGCCAAGAGCGTGTGCCCCAGCGTGACCATGAAGGTTCAGTTCGTGGGCTCCTGGTCTGACGCTACCGAGGAGGCCAACGCCGCCTCCGCCCTGGCGGACATGGGCTGCGTCATGATTTCCCAGCACTCCGACAACACCACCCCGGCCACCACCGCCCAGTCCAAGGGCGTGTTCCACACCGGCTATAACAACGACATGACCTCCGTTGCCCCCGAGGCGTCCCTCATCGGCACCCGGATCAACTGGGCTCCCTACTTCGAGTATGTTATTGGGTCTGTAGCCAACGGCGGGAGCTTTGATCAGGATTGGTGCCACGGCATGGAGATGAACGCTGTGGTCATGACGGATCTGAACGAGGCCATTGCCGCCCCCGGCACCGCCGAAAAATTAGCTGAGGTGGAGGATCAGCTCCGCTCCGGCAAGCTCCAGGTCTTTGACACCAGCACCTTCACCATCGAGGGCAAGGCTCTGGAGAGCGCCTTCGCCCTGGACACCGACGGCGACTTCACCCCCGACTCCGAGGAGGCCGTGTTTGACGGCGCCTTCCACGAGTCCTACTTCCAGTCCGCTCCCTACTTCGCGCTGTCCATCGACGGCATCGAGTGGCTGAACTCTGCGTTCTGATCAATCCTGAAAAGAACGGGGGCCCGCTGCGGCCCCCTGTTCTTTTAAATTTACCCATCCGGACTCCGCCCGGCAGCGCCTTTCCCCGCCGGGACCTCTTAGAAAGGGTGAGCAAATATTGGAAAAAACTGTTTGCGCCATTGAACTCAGGGGCATCACCAAGCGCTTCGGCGAGGTGGTGGCCAACGACGGCATCGATTTACAGCTGAACCGGGGGGAGATTCTCTCCCTCCTGGGGGAGAACGGCAGCGGCAAGACCACGCTGATGAACATGCTCTCCGGCATCTACTTCCCCGACGAGGGCCAGATTTTGATCAACGGCCAGCCCGTCTCCATCCGCTCCCCCAAAGACGCCTTCGCGGGCGGCATCGGCATGATCCACCAGCACTACAAGCTGGTGGACGTGTTCACCGCCACGGAGAACATCGTCCTGGGTCTGGAGGAGGGCGGCAGGCTGGACATCAAGACCGCCGAGGGCAAGGTCAAGGCCATCTGCGAGAAGTACGGCTTCGACATCGACCCGGCCCAGAAGATCTACGATATGTCCGTCTCCCAGAAGCAGACGGTGGAGATTGTGAAGGTCCTCTACCGCGGGGCGGAGATTTTGATTCTGGACGAGCCCACCGCCGTCCTCACTCCGCAGGAGACCGACAAGCTCTTTGACGTGCTGCGGGCCATGAAGGCAGACGGCAAGGCCATCGTCATCATCACCCACAAGCTCCACGAGGTCATGGCCCTCTCCGACAAGGTGGCCGTGCTGCGCAAAGGCAAGTACATCGGTACGGTGAACACCGCCGAGACGGACCCGCAGGCCCTGACCGACATGATGGTGGGCCGCAGCGTTACTTTGAATATCGACCGGCCCCGGTATGAGAAGCCGGTGAAGCGGCTGGAGGTGAAGGGCCTCACCTGCCTGGACGCAGAAGGGGTCAAAAAGCTGGACGGCGTCAGCTTTACCGCCATGGGCGGCGAGATTTTGGGCGTGGCCGGCATCGCCGGGTCCGGCCAGAAGGAACTTCTGGAGGCCATTTCCGGCCTCTGCCTGGTCAGCCAGGGGGAAATTCTCTACACCCCCGACGGGCAGGCCCCCGCCAATCTGGTGGGCAAAACCCCCATGCAGATCCGCAAGGCCGGGGTGGCCATGGCCTTCGTCCCCGAGGACCGGCTGGGCATGGGCCTGGCGGGTAGCATGGGCATGACGGGCAACATGATGCTCCGCTCCTGGCGGCGGGGGAAGACCGCCTTCGTCAACCGGAAGGACCCTAACGAGCTGGCGCTGAAAATCTGGAAGGAGCTGGAGGTGGTCACGCCGGGCACGGAGTTCCCCGTGCGGCGGATGTCCGGCGGCAACGTCCAGAAGGTGCTGGTGGGACGGGAGATCGCCAGCGCGCCGTCGGTGCTTATGACCGCCTACGCGGTGCGCGGTTTGGATATCAACACTTCGTATACGATCTACAACCTGCTGACCGCCCAGAAGATGAAGGGCGTGGCCGTCATCTACGTGGGCGAGGACCTGGACGTGCTGCTGGAGCTGTGCGACCGGATTCTGGTGCTCTGCGGCGGACGGGTCAGCGGCGTGGCGGACGCCAGAACGGCGACCAAGGAGCAGATCGGCCTGCTTATGACCCGGCTGGGAGGGCAGGGAGAATAAAAATAAAATAAGCGGGAGGAAGAGGACATGAAACGAAGCAGACGGGCAATTTCCATGTTTTTGGCGGTGTTGCTGCTGCTGACTGCATGCAGTTCCGGCGGAAAGAGGGAGAGCCGTAGGGTAAACTGGACTACATCCCCTGCCTATTTGGCGGAGGATATGCCTCTGCCGGTTTCGAAGGGGGACCTGATTGGCTGCTGCACCGATGGGGAGAATATATATGTATTGGTGGATGAAAAGGTGGAGGATACAGTTCGTTCCGTGCTTTTCCGGATATCTACGACGGATGGGGCGGCGGTGATGCTGGAGGAGTACGCGGCTCCCGAGACACCGGATGGGGCGGTATGCAACCGCTTTGGCCCGGTCCTGGCTTCGGATGGGACGCTGTGGGTGTATGAAACCTGGACCATCGCCTACTATGACCTGCTGGAGGGCGTTGACGGGACAGAGGAATCTGCGGCCGAATACCATACCGGATTGGATGAGTTCCATCATCTGCGGCAGCTGGATCCCGTTACCGGCAGGCAGAAAAAGCTGGCGGATCTCAGCGAGGCGGTTATTGCGCTGGAAGAGGAGGACGGTTTTCTGTCCTTTGCCAGCTTCGCCGTGGACAGCAGGGGCGACATTTATTTCGCTCGGGCCGGCGGTGTGGCGGTGCTGGACCAGCGGGGGAACCTGCAATTTACCCTCCAGGCGGACATGCCCAGAAACGATGTGTACAATGCCGCCGGCGGGAGTTTGGTTCTGCTTCCGGATGGCAGCGTGGCTGCTCTGACCGTCAGGCCCGGCGGGGTGCGGGAAGTCCGGAGCATTGACCCCGCAGCCAAAGATTGGGGCGCGGCGCGCTTTGAGATTCCCGGGACGGAGTTGATTTATGGCGGCGCTGTGGGGTTTCAGTTCTTCTATACCGCGGGAGGCTCGCTGTACGGCTGGCCGGAGGGCGGGACCGAGCCCCAGGCTCTACTGGACTGGTCCGCCCTGCACTTGGATGGCAGCGTCATGTGCTTCGTCCCTATGGACGGCGGGGAGCTGGCGGCGCTTTCCGTGAGCTACGACCCTGACGCCCCGGGCGACTGGTATGCCGCAGGTCTGCGGCTGGCGATGTGCTCCCCTACGGACAAGCTGCCGGAGGAAGGGCGGGTCACACTGGTTTACGGGACGATGAACGAGGCGGGGCTTTCTCATCTGGAGGCCCAGGTTAGATACTTCAACAAGAGAAGTAAGGACTATTACATTGAGATTCGGAACTACGGCGGAGCGGGAGAATCCGCTGCCCTCGCCTGGCTGAGCGCGGACGTGATGTCCGGCCGGTGCCCGGATCTGTGGGATGAGAGCATGCCTATCGATCTTTACGCCAGAAAGGGATACCTGGAAGATCTATGGCCTTGGATTGACGGCGACGAAGGGCTGGGAGGCCGGGATGCGCTGATGGTCCGTGTACTGGAAGCCGCCAGTGTGGGCGGGAAGCTGTACAAGGCAGGCAGGAGCTTTTCCATCCAAACTCTGGTGGGCTGCGCGGATATTGTGGGCAGCCGGACTGGGTGGACTATGGAGGAGCTGCTTTCCTGCTATAGGAGTTTGCCGGAAGACAGCCTGCTGCTGAATCCCCGTTACAATACGCCTCAGGAAGGTTTGACCGTCTTTATGGAGATGAATGAGGACCGCTGGGTGGACTGGACTACCGGGAACTGTAGCTTTGATACGGAGGAGTTCAAGGATGTTCTGACTCTCTGCGCCAGCCTGGAAACGCAGGAGTCGGAGGATACTGGGGAGAGCGTTTTTCTCGACCCGGACGGCGGTGGGGCTCTCCGGACGGGCCGGCAGCTCTTGTCGGTGGCGTCCTTGTCAGAGGTTGAGGACATCATCTATTACGAAACCTTGTGCGGCGGGCCAGAGGTGTTGTCAGATTATGGAGCGATGCTGCGGGAAAATGGCATTGTTGGCAATCGGTACAAGGATGGGAAGCTGATCTACCCTGATGCTCCTGCTACTTGTGCTGGGCTTGCCTGGGAAGAAACAGATAGAGAGGAAGGCGGATGGGGGTGGGGGAAAAAATTTCCCTTAGCGAATGATGTTAAATATGGCAGATTGGAGGGCAGCGGGTATGCCGCCTATCCCGGATATCCCACTCCGGAGGGTGCGGGCGGCGCTTTCCAGCTTAAATATTGTGCAGCCATGTCCGCTTCCTGCGCTCATAAGGAAGGCGCATGGGCTTTTATTCGCAGCTTGCTTCTTTCCAAGGGTGCGAAAGCGGTCAGGGAGGGAAATACCTTTTACAGTTTTTCCGGATTTCCGATCAATAAAGCGGACTTTGACGCCTTGCTGTATCCGGAAATCACCTGGTTTCAAAGGGAGGATAATGGCGAGTACATTCTGGATCAGGAGGGAAATCGAATTGAGATGCCGCTCAAGGATAGAATCCTGCCGGAGTATGATGCATCTTTGATCCGTATTGGCTTGCCTATTAAACTGGTTGCTTATCCCATGGCGCTCCAGGAGGAGCAGGTAGAGCAGTTCATGAAGATGTATGACACGATAGACCGAGCAGCGGTTGACCGCAGTGAGCTTCTGGACATCATTCTGGAGCAGGCCCAGCCTTACTTCGCTGGGGACAAGACCCTGGAGGAAACGGCCAACCTGATCCAGCGGCGGGCGCAGCTGTATGTGAACGAAAACCGGTAGAGGAGGAACAACCCATGAACAAACGCATATATCGCCTGGCGGCGGCCCTGCTGGCGTTGACGTTGGCCTTTGGATTGGCGGGATGCGGAGATCGGGAGAAGCAACTGGCGGACCTGGCCTTCCAGACATCGCCCTACTACAGCCTGGAGGAAATGCCTCTGCCGGTGGAAGCCGGGGAGCTGCAGGGCTGCTGCACCGACGGAAAGAGCATCTGGTACCTGACCGTGCCTGCGGAGGACGCGCCGGCGGTCCTCTGCCGGATTCCGCTGGACGGCGGGGAGGCGGAAGCCCTGCCTGAGTACCAGTCGCCGGTGGAGGGCGGACAGCCCGCCATCGGGTACGTAGGCCCCGTTCTGGGCGGGGACGGGAAACTGTGGGTATGGGAGCAGTTCTATGTCCCTCCGGCAGAGGACGGCGAATCGGAAGCCCCATCCGGCGGCGGACAAGCCTTCCACCTGCGGCAGCTGGACCCGGCTACCGGCAGGGAACTGCAAGTGGTGGACATTACCGCCGTCATGGAGGACATAAGCCTGCAGACGATGAACGGCATGGCGGTGGACGAGACGGGAACCATTTTTCTGGCGGACCAGAAGCATATCGCCGCCGTGGACAGCCAGGGACAAACCCTGTATGCCTTGAAAGCAAGCCTGCCCGGAACCTTTTTCAGCGCCGGCGCGGGCGGGACGCTGGCGCTGCTGCCGGACGGGATCGTCGGGGCGCTCACAGTTCGGCCTGACGGAGAACGGGCGGTGCGGACGATTGACCGGGAAACGAAGGACTGGAGCGGCAAGGTGTACTCCGTACATACGAATGTCGACCGGATTTACAGCGGGAGCGATTCCTGCGCCTTTTACTACATCGCTAACGAAACGGTCTATGGTATCGTTCCCGGGGAGGAGATTCCCCTGCGGCTTCTGCCCTGGTCCAACGTCCAGCTGGACAAGCCCGATGCCGTACAGTGCTTTGCCCTGCTGGAGGAGGGGCGGGCCGTGATCCTCTCCAGCGCCCACGAGGACGGTACGGCCCGGTATAGCGACCTGATCCAGGTTCTGGAGCTTCTGCCGACGGACGAGGCCCCGGAGGGGGGAAGGGTGCGGTTAATTTATGGTACTATAGGCGCTAACAATGCCAAAGGCAAGGTTGATGAGTTCAATCAAAGCAATAAAGACTACTATATCGAGTACCGGGATTACTCTGAGGGCGTGTTGAGCTGGAGCGGCGAGAAAAATGTGCAAGTCTATCAGAGCGCGCTGGCCCGGCTGTATACAGACATGGCGGCAGGCCAGGGCCCTGACATACTGGATAAATCCGTTCCGCTGGACAGGCTGGCGGAGCAGGGGGCGCTGGAGGACCTGTGGCCCTGGATCGACGGCGACCCGGACATCAGCCGGGACGGGCTGATGACACATGTCCTGGAGTGCATGGAGGTGGACGGAAAGCTGCCGCAGGTATGCAGCGGCTTCGAAATCGAAACTGCCGTAGCCAGCGCGGCTGTGGCGGGGGATCGAACCAGCTGGACGATGGAAGAGATGGTGGAGGCCTTTGGCGGCGAGATGCCAGAGTTCTACTTTGCGCGGGAGAATGACAAGAATCTTATCTGTCCGATGTTCTACCGGTTTGACCGGAGCGCCACCCTGTATTACCTGGTCAGCATGAATCTGAATCGCTTTGTCAACTTGGGGACCGGCGAATGCACCTTTGACAGCGAGGACTTCAAGTCCCTGCTGCGGCTTGCCGGTAGCGGCGAGGAGTTGAGGGAGACAGACATGGGAGATCTGGATGATACGATTGTGCAGTACAACCTGGGGCTCACCACTTCCGATATGAGAACCGTGAGCGGCATGGAGCCGTGCCGGGTGTTCCCCTGGGAGGGTAAGTCGATCCTCTATGCCCGGACGCTGTCGGAAGGCAGGGATCTGGTGATCGACGATGTGCTGTTCAGCGGCCGGGAACCGCTGACGGACTACGACCAGCGGCTTTGGGATGCGGAGATCATTTCCAGCCGGGGTATGACCAAATACGGCGACCCCCCTAAAGAGATAATCCGTACGCGCTATGCCGATGATCGTAATCTGCTGGATTGGTCGTTAAGGAACGGATTCGATGTGATCCAGGTTGTGCGGAGTGGACTCGTTGAGATGTCCCTAGCGGCAGACTGCGCGATCGGCGGGGCGGACCGAAACGTGTATGCCTCCTATGTGGGCTTTCCCTCGACCGGCGGTGCGGGCAGCAGCTTCACGCCTCAACAGAGCATGGGTATTTCCGCCTCCAGCGAGGCCAAGGAGGGGGCGTGGGCCTTTGTACGCGGCCAGCTGCTTGCCGATGGCAACGCGGTCGGGTACTATGTAGATTCCGGCCTGCCTTCGAGCTATGCCGGCTTTTCCATCAACCGGGAAACTTTTGAGAAGCAGTTGCGGATGGGAGATGAATACTATTGGACGGACCCGTACAGCGGAGAAGTCTTTACAGACGCGAACGGGAACCCGGTGGAGTTTTCTCAGGACGGGATCGCCGTCGGCCGTCCCGGAGACATCGTTATGATGGCCTACCTCTTCGCCCCTACCGAGGCCCAGATGGATCGATTCTGGAAGCTCTATGAGTCCACGGAGCAGATCACCGGCAGGAACGACGCCCTGCTGGACATCATCTGCGAGCAGGCCCAGCCCTACTTCGCCGGGGATAAGACCCTGGAGGAGACGGCCAAGCTCATTCAGAACCGGGCCAGCCTCTACGTCAATGAGAACAAATAACCGGGCGGGCCGCCCGAGAAAGGACTGTGAAACATGAATCACGAGACAAAAACCCCGCTGCTCCGCCTGACCAAGCGGGACGGCATGGAGGGCTGGAAGGTCTGGTGCATCCGGCTGGGGTCCATCCTGCTGGCCCTGGCGCTGGGGGCGCTGGTCATGGGCCTGGTGGGGGCTAACCCCTTCACCGCCTACGGAGCCATCGTCTCCGGCGCGCTGGGGAAAAAGACCGCCATCCGGCAGACGGTGAAGATCGCCGTACCCCTGCTGGGCTGCGCTCTGGCTATCGCGCCCTGCTTCAAGATGCGCTTCTGGAACATCGGCGCGGAGGGCCAGATCACCGCCGGAGCCATCGCGGCCAGCTACTTTGCCCTGTTCTGGGCGGACAAGCTGCCCTCCCCGGCGCTGCTGGCGGTTATGGGCCTGGCGGGAGCCCTGGCCGGCGGCGTCTGGGCCCTGATCCCCGCCTTCTTCAAGGCGAAGTGGAACACCAACGAGACGCTGTTCACCCTGATGATGAACTACATCATCATCGGCGTGGTCCGCTGGCTCCAGGGCGGGCCCTGGGAGGGGCGGAAGGGCAGCCAGATCATCCCCCAGTTCGCCTCGGAAGCCTGCCTGCCCAAGGTGCTGGGAGTCCACTGCGGGTGGATCATCGTACTGCTGCTGACGGTGTTCATGTACGTATACATGAAATACACCAAGCAGGGCTATGAGATCGCCGTCATCGGCGACAGCGTCAACACCGCCCGGTACGCGGGGATGAACGTGGGGTACATCATGATGCGCACTATGTTCCTCTCCGGGGCCATCAGTGGGATCGTGGGCTTCATCGTGGCCTCGGGGGCCAACAACACCCTCTATGACGGCGTGGCCGGCGGCGTGGGCTTCACCTCCATCACGGTGGCGTGGCTCAGCCAGCTCAACGCCTTCGCCATGGTCGCAATTTCCATGCTGCTGGCGGCGCTGGAGAAGGGCGCGGAGACGCTGCAGACCCGGATGGCCGTGCCCGCCTCGATCTCTGACATCATCACCGGTATCCTGCTGTTCTGCATGCTGGGGTGCGAGTTCTTCATCAACTTCCGTCTGATTTTCCGGAAAAAGGGACATAAGGTCCAGAAGGAGGCGGCACAATGAGTCAATATTTGAATCTGTTCATCGCCCTGCTGGTCGCCGCCATCACCTATGGCACGCCGCTGCTGTTCGGCACTCTGGGAGAGGTGCTGACGGAGAAGTCCGGCAGCCTGAACCTGGGCGTGGAGGGTATCATGTTTATGGGCGGCGCCGTCGGCCTGGGGGGCGTGTTCTACTATGAAAAGGCCGCCGGAGCTGGGGCCAGCGGCCTGCTGGCGGTAGGAATCGGCATTCTGTGCGCCTTCCTGGCGGGGGCCCTGGCGTCGCTGATCTTCAGCTTCCTGACCATCACCCTCCGGGCCAACCAGAACGTGACGGGCCTGGCCCTGTCCATTTTCGGCACCGGTATCGGCCAGTTCATCGGCGAGTACATGCGGGTCGCCGAGGGGGGCTATATCGCCATCAGCAGCCGCCTGGCGGGCTTTTTCCAGAACTCTCCCTTCCCGGCTTTCCTGCGGAACATCCCCGTGGTGGGGAGCGTCCTCTTCGGCGGCAGCGTCTTTTTCTACCTGGGCGTGCTGGCGGCCGTCGCCCTGTCCTGGTATCTCAACAGGACCCGGTCGGGACTGCACCTGCGTTCGGTGGGCGAGTCCCCGGCTACCGCCGACGCGG
>OFGE01003082.1_pt1 | contig 11494 bp, 10 predicted proteins | sample 1521681 | NCBI WGS metagenome assembly OFGE01 (sample SAMEA3504093, study PRJEB24116) | mouse gut metagenome | biome: mouse gut; feature: mouse-associated habitat; material: faeces | place: Denmark | collected 2011 | reverse complement strand
TCTCCAGCCCAAGCCTGGCACAGGCCAGCGCAGCTTCACAGCCCGCATGCCCGGCGCCTATTACACATACGTCTACTTGTTCACAAAATTTCGTCATACAATCCACTTCCAAATCTTCACTCCAATCCCTCCTCAATCAAAAGGATCCAGCCCTGAAGAAAATAAGAATGTAAGGATGCCTGCTATTTCCCCATACAGAATTTTGAGAAAATCTCATCCACCAGGTCATCGTCCACCTCTTCCCCTATGATCCGTCCAAGCGCCTTATAGGCATTCATCAGATCGATGGAATAGAAATCCTCCGGCATCCCGTCCTCTATGCTCCCCTTCACCAGCATCAGAGCCTCACAGGCCTCCTCCAATGCCTCCTTATGCCGCATGTTCGTGATGACGATCTCATTGCTGCTCCAAATCTCCCCGTGAAAGAACATCTCCCTCACGGCCCGCTCCAGCTCTTCCATCCCCGCCCCCTCCTTTGCGGAAGTACGCAGTATCACAAATCCGTCATCACCAGAAGGACCTGCCGGAAAGCAATCTCCCGAACCATCTCCTGCGGCTCCCGAAAATAAAGCCCGTATCCCCTCTTCCGTGACCACAGCTTCCAAATCGCTCTTATTCAACAGCACTATCGTTCTTTTATCCCCAATAACAGAGACAATCTCCCTGTCATTCTCATCCAGCTCCATCGAAGCGTCCGTAACATATACAATTAAATCTGCCTCCCTTGCGTATCTCAATGCTCTCTCTACGCCTATTTTCTCCACGGTATCCTCCGTATCCCGGATACCCGCCGTATCTACAATATTCAGACAAACATCTCCCAGCCGCAGCGACTCCTCCAGCACATCCCTGGTAGTCCCCTCCACATCCGTGACGATCGCCCTCTCCTCCCCCAGAAGACAATTCAGAAGCGATGACTTCCCCACATTGGGCTTCCCAAGGATCACCGTCCTGATTCCCTCCTTTATCAGCCTTCCATTGTCAGCCGTATCGATCAGCTTCCTCAATTCCCCTATCACGCCGTCCAGCTTCCCGGACAGCCCTTCCCCATACCCGTCCAAGTCGAAATGCTCCGGATCGTCCAAAGCGGACTCGATAAAAGCCGTCTCATACAAAATCTTCCCCCGTAGCTCCCCTACCTTCCCCGAAAGCCTCCCCCGTAGCTGTCCCAGCGAATATCCAAGGGCCCTGTCATTCTGAGCCCCTATCACATCCATCACGGCCTCAGCCCTGGACAGGTCCATCCTACCGTTCAAAAAAGCCCTCTTCGTGAACTCCCCCGGCTCCGCCAGCCTGGCCCCGCACCTCAAGACGCACTCCAGAATCCTCCTCATCACCAGCACGCCCCCATGGCACTGGATTTCCACCGTATCCTCCCCGGTAAAGCTCCTGGGCCCCCGCATCACTACAGCCAGAACCTCATCTATCTCGGCACCATCCTCCGGATCAACCACAAATCCATAATACATCCTGCGGCTCTCTCCGTCCCACAATACCCTCCTCCCCGAAGGCGATCTGAAAATCCCATCCCCCAACTCCACCGCCCCGCTGCCACTTATCCTGACAATCCCAACCCCCGAATCCGTCATCCCCGTAACAACCGCCGCAATCGTATCCATCCCAACCCCCAACTCCGAGCCCTGCTCGCTCAAACCCCAATTCACCATAGCCCAGCCGCCGCCCCTGGATGCCGTCCCTTCGCCGCAACCACCAAGTAGCCATCCTGCAAAAAACCGGATATCCCAACAATATCCGGTTTTCCCAACTAACGCTATTGTCTCCTGTAAGTGACAACCACCCTCCGAAACGGCTCATCCCCCTCACTATGGGTAGCAATATACTTATCATTCTGCAGCGCCGAATGAATGATCCTCCTCTCATAAGGATTCATAGGCTCCAGCGACACCGCCCTTCTGGTCTTCTTCACCTTATAAGCGATATTCTTCGCCAGGTTCTCCAGCGTCTCCTTCCTCCTGGCCCTGTAATCCTCCGTATCCACCTTCACCCTGATGTACTCATCCGATTCCTTATTCACCACCAGGGACACCAGATACTGCAGAGAATCCAGCGTCTGTCCGCGCTTCCCGATCAGGATCCCCATCTCTTCTCCTGCCAGGTCGATATTCATCGTCCCAGACTCCTCTTCATACTGCACGTCCACCGCCACTTCCATGTTCATGGCCCCGAACACATCCCGAAGGAACCCCTTCGCGATCTCGTCCACGGACAGCTTCTCCACCTTCACCGCAGCCTTGATCATCGCAGGCTTGGATCCGATCCCAAGGAACCCGCTGGACCCCTCCTCAACTATCTGATAGTCCAGCTTGTCACTGGTGACGCCGAATTTCCGACAGGCCTCCGTAATCGCCTCACCTACAGTCTTAGCACTTACCTCCACATACTCCTGGCAACTTTTTTCCGTTTCCATTCCTTACTCCTCCAAAACTGTTCAGTTCCTATTGTTCCTCTCGTTGTAATCCTTCACCATGTTCGCCTTCTCCAGCATGCTCCCCGGCTTTGCGCTGCCGGTGCTGACGCTTCCCGTATTCGTGCTCACGGAAGCCTTGTCCGCCATGCTCTTTCCCTTCGGCGGCGTATTATTGCCGGAAGCGGCGTTCCCGCCTGTATTCACAGCCTTTGGCCTGGCCGTCTGCCCATTCCCCTTGCCGCTCTGGATATTACGTGTATTCATGTTCGCGTAAGCGTTTATACGCTCCTGGTTCTGCTTGATCTTCTCCATCTTTTTGGCGCTCTTGGCAGAATTCTTCTTGATGACCTCGTCAAAGTCCATCTTGTCGATATGCTTGTTGATGACCACCTGCTGGATGCTGCGCACCACGCTTCCCGCCACCCAGTACAGGCCCATGCCCGCAGGCAGGGTAAAGCAGAACCATGCGGACATCAGAGGCATTATCATGTTCATGGTCTTCATGGAAGCAGCCATGGAATTGGCCTTCTCGTTGTCGCTCTTGGGCTGCTGGGGCATCAGCTTCACGTTGATCCACTGGGTAACTGCCGACAGGACCGGAATCAGCACAGCCCCTATGACGATTCCCCATGCCCCCACGGCCATGCCGCTTCTTATCAGGTCGCTGGGGGAATCCCCCATATGCAGGCCCAGGAAATTGTTGTAGACATCAATCAGGCCCCTGGTGGTGTCATTGCTGATAATCAGCCTCCCCTGATAGGTGAGCTGGGTCAGATCGTAATGCTCCGCCACCATAGCCAGATCCGCGGAGGACAGCTTGTTCAGCACGTCTATGATGCCGCTGCCCAGATCCCCGTTGGTCATGGACTGGCCGTACATGGCCACCACCCTGTTGACGGTCTCCGCACCGGAATCCTGCAGGAAGCCTCCGCCGTCCACAGAGATGATCTTGTCAGCCAGCACCTTGAAGGTATTCCCTATCTTCGTCACATAGGCCGGCATGCGGTAGATGACCTGGTACAGCGCGAACAGGATCGGCATCTGAATCAATAGCTGCACGCAGCTTCCCGTAGCGGATACCCCGTACTTGGCATAGATCATCTGGATTTCCTGGTTCTTTGCCATCATGGCATCCTGATCGGACCTTCCCTTATATTTCGCCTCAATGGCCTGCAGCTCCGGGCTCATCTTCGCCTGGAGCTTGGAGAATTTCTGCTGCTTGATGTTCAGGGGCGTCATCAACAGGTTCACCACGATGGTGAACAGGATGATGGCCAGACCGATGTTCGGGAGCCCTATCAGGTCGATGACATAGAATATCCCGTTCATGATCATCCCCAGCACCCACGCCACCTGCCCAATGACAGGGGTGGTGCTCTGTGTCAGTAAAATAAGATTCATTTATCAGTATCCTCTCAGTCAGGCTCGCCGGTCACGGAACAGGGTCGAAGCCTCCCTTTGAAAAGGGATTGCAGCGCAGTATCCTCCAGAGGGCCAAAATGCTCCCCTTCACCGCGCCATGCTTTTCAATGGCCTCCAATCCGTACTGGGAACAGGTAGGGATATAGGGACATTTCGTCCTTTTCATGGGAGACAGGTATTTCTGGTAGAACCGAATACCGGCAATCAAAATTTTTTTCATAGATAACATGATACCTTTATGATACGATGAAGCTTCCCAAGGTGGAGCAGCGCTTCTTCTATTCCAGAGTATCCCACCGGGGCTGCCGCCTTCCTTGCCACGACCACAATGTCCAAACCACTATCGAACACCGCTTCATGCAGTCTGTAACTTTCCCGCACCAGCCTCGTGACCCGATGCCTCACGACGCTGTTGCCCACCTTCTTGCTGACGCTGATTCCAATCCGGTTCCTTCCGGTGCCATTTTCCATGATATACATGACCAGATATTTGTTTGCATACGATTTACCGTACTTGTAAACGGACTGGAACTGCTGATACTTCTTAAGGCTTTCAGAAAATTTCATTGGAATTCCTTCCTATTCTTACTCATCCTCCAAAGAAAAAGGCCACATTTCTGTGACCTAAGCGGACAATCTCGCTCTTCCTTTTGCACGTCTGGCCGCTAACACTTTTCTTCCGCCGCGAGTGCTCATCCTCGCTCTGAAGCCGTGAACCTTTTTGCGTGAACGCTTTTTGGGCTGATATGTCATCTTCATGGAAAGCCACCTCCTTTTGCTCATTCTTCTAAGGTTTTTTAGGAAAATAGCATATTGATTGTATAAAAAAATCCGGACAATGTCAAGGAAAATTCAGTAAAAACCATTATTTTTCCTCATAAAATTTTTTTAGGACAGGTTTTCCACATAGATATCCACATCAGATATACTGAAAAAGGTTATCCACAGACTGTGGATTCGATGTGGACAATTTTCGGGCCTGTGCGGATCCGCTGTGAAATACGCGGTGAAAACGGCTTCCGGATCCAGCAAACACCACGCTTTCCCGTTTTCCGTGAGTTATCCACTTATTCACATTTCTATCCACATTCCTGTCTGTATAACTCAATTATGAACATAATTATACACACCATGTGGATAACTTTATCCATGGGAATGTTCATAACTAGTATTTGAAATCTGCCGGAATCTATATTACAATGGTAAAATCAGGATTCCGAAGGGGATCCGCTCAGAAAGGATATTCAGAAAATGGATGATATCAAAGGCAGCTGGACTGCCATTAAGGAAAAGATCAAAAGGGAATATGAACTCACCGATATTTCCTATAAGACATGGGTGGAGCCGCTGGCTTTCCTGAACATGGCCAACGATGTGGTGAACATCGTCATCCCCGCCAACCAGTCCCATATGTTCGACTACATCTCCTCCAGATACGCTAGCTTCTTCCGCGTGACCATAACGGAGCTGTTCGACCATGACTATGACGTGAAGTTCGTCATGGAGAAGGACGCGAAGGAGGTCCAGGAGAGCAGATCCGCCTATGAGAACGCCCATCTGAACCCCAAGTACAAATTCGATGCCTTCGTGGTGGGCGGCAGCAACAGCTTCGCCCATTCCGCCTCCCTGGCGGCGGCGGAATCCCCGGGGGACACCTATAATCCCCTCTATCTCTACGGCGGGCCCGGCCTGGGCAAGACCCACCTGATGCACTCCATCGGCCATTTCATTCTGGAGCAGAATCCCCAGAAGAAGGTGCTCTACGTGACCAGCGAGGAGTTCACCAACGAGGTCATCGAGTCCATCCGAAGCGGTAACGCGGCCTCCATGACCAAGCTGCGGGAAAAGTACAGGACAGTGGACGTGCTCATGGTGGACGATGTGCAGTTCATCATCGGAAAGGAGAGCACACAGGAGGAGTTCTTCCACACCTTCAATGTGCTCCACGCCGCCAGGAAGCAGATCGTCCTGTCCTCGGACAAGCCGCCCAAGGACATCGACAATCTGGATGAACGCTTCCGCTCCCGTTTCGGCTGGGGCCTGATCGCGGACATCAAGCCCCCGGACTATGAGACCAGGATGGCGATTCTGAAGAAGAATGCCGAATCCTGCAGCCTGAAGATCAATGAGGAGATCATCAAATACATCGCCACCAATATCAAGTCCAACATCCGCGATCTGGAGGGGGCATTCAACAAGATCGTGGCGGCGGGGAAGCTGAACAAGGTGGACGTGACCCTGGATCTGGCGGAGGAGGCCCTGAAGGACATCATCTATCCGGATAAGTCCAAGGTCGTCACGCCATCCCTAATCATCGACATCGTGTCGGAGCATTTCGGGGTGAAGCCGGAGGACATCACCTCCAAGAAGCGCAACTCCGAGTACGTTCTGCCCAGGCAGATCGTGATGTACCTGTGCCGGGAGCTGACGGCCACTCCCTATGCGGATATCGGAAAGCTCCTGTCGAAGAAGGACCACACTACCATCATGCATGGTGTCAAGAAGATCACCGCGGAGATGGAGGTCAATGAGGATATCAAAAATAAGGTGGACATCATCATAAAGAAGATAAATCCTTCTTAGAAGAGAAGAAGATAAATCCTTTTTTAAACAAGAAGGATGCTTCTTAATAAGAATTATCCTCAATGTTAAACACATTGTCATGTGGGCAGACTGTTGATATTTTGGGACGGGTTTGAGAGCGGATTGGAGGGCTGTGGATGACCTGATGGTTTTTCTCAGGTTATTCTGAAAATAATCGCAAGATATCCATTCCCTTTTTCCCTGAAAAATAGTATAATATATGAGGTTATGCACTTATCAACAGCTATTAAGAAGGTTATTACGAATTCCTTTTATCTTTTTATATGTTTTGCGAACCATGTTCTGGGAAAGGAGTTATCCATATGAAATTAGTCTGTTCTAAATCGAACCTGTTGAACGGTGTACAGATCGTGTCCAGGGCTGTTCCAAATAAGACTACCATGTCCATCCTAGAATGCATCCTGATAGACGCCAGCAACGGCATCATCACCCTGACGGCCAACGATATGGATATGGGAATCGAGACAGTTATAGAAGGGGACATCGTGGAGAGCGGCGTCATCGCCCTGGACGCGAAGATTTTCCTGGAAATCGTCAGGAAGCTTCCGGACAGCTTCATCACCATAGACACAGACGCCTCCTACAAGACCTTGATCACCTGTGAGAAGGCGAAGTTCACCATCGTGGGGAAGTCAGGGGAGGATTTCTCCTATCTGCCCATGGTGGAGAAGGAGGAGAGCATCGTCATCAGCCAGTTCTCCTTAAAGGAAATGGTGCGCCAGACCATATTCTCCATCTCCGACAATGACAACAACAAGCTGATGACCGGTGAGCTTTTCGAGATAAACGGCGACGAGCTGAAGATCGTGTCCTCGGACGGACACCGCATCTCGATTCGGAAAATTGCGCTCCGGGAGATTTATGAGCACAGAAAGGTCATCGTGCCCGGGAAGACCCTGAACGAGGTGAGCAAGATCCTGCCCGGGGGCGCGGACAGCGATTTGACGGTATACTTTACGGACAAGCATATCGTGTTCGAATTCGACAATACTGTAGTCGTATCCAGGCTGATCGAAGGGGAGTATTTCAGCATCGACAGGATGCTCTCCGGGGACTATGAGACGAAGGTGAGGGTGAACAAGAAGGAGCTCCTGAATTGTATCGACAGGGCCACCCTGCTCACCAGGGAGGGAGACCGCAAGCCCATCGTCATCAATATCTCGGATGAGGGCATGGAGCTGAAGATCGATTCCGCTTTAGGCAGCATGAAGGAGGAAATCGATATCGAGAAGCAGGGCAGGGATTTGATGATCGGTTTCAATCCCAAGTTCCTGATTGACGCGCTCCGTGTGATCGACGACGAGGAGGTGGACCTCTATATGGTGAATCCAAAGGCCCCCTGCTTCATCAAGAACGAGGAGGAGAGCTATATCTACCTGATACTTCCCGTGAGCCTGGTGGCGAACTACGGGCGCTGAGGATGGGGGAAAGCTGAAGGAAAGGCGCGATAAGCGCAGGGAGGGTGCAACGTGGAAGTCGTACATCTGAAGGATGGATACATTAAGCTGGGGCAGGCCTTGAAGGCGGCGAACCTGGTGGAATCCGGGGCGGACGCCAAGGCTGTGATTCAGGAGGGACTGGTCATGGTAAACGGTGAGGTGGATACCAGGCGCGGGAAGAAGCTGGTGGAAGGCGATATGGTGGAATATAACGGCGAAACGGTCAAAATAGAAGCGTAGAGACGGGCACAGAGATGATCATAAAATCGATAGAGCTGGCGGATTACAGGAATTACGGCTGCCTTTCCCTGGAGTTCGACCGCGGCACCAATATCCTGTACGGGGACAATGCCCAGGGCAAGACCAATATCCTGGAGGCCATCTTCGTGGCGGCCACCACCAAGTCCCACAGAGGGGCAAAGGACAGGGAAATCGTGGCATTCGGCAAAGAGGAGGCCCATATACGGACCTATCTTGAGAAAGAGGCTGTGGAGACCAGGGTGGACATGCACCTTCGCAAGTCCAAATCCAAGGGCATCGCCATAGACGGGCAGAAAATCAAGAAAGCGGCAGACCTGATGGGTCTGTGCAATGTGGTCTTCTTCTCCCCGGAGGATCTGGGGATCATCAAGAACGGCCCTGCGGAGCGCAGACGGTTCGTGGACATGGAGCTCTGCCAGCTTGACAGCCTCTATCTCTACAACCTGAACCACTACAACAGGATAGTCAACCAGCGCAACAAGCTCTTGAAGGACATGTACATGAACCCGGACTTAAAGGAGACCCTTGGCGTCTGGGACATGCAGCTGGCATCCTTCGGCAGCAAGATCATCCAGCGCAGGAAGCTGTTCGGGGAGCAGCTCAACGAAATCATATACGGCATCCACAGGAAGCTCTCCGGGGACAGGGAGGAGCTCGCCGTCCACTATGAGCCTGACGTGGAGGCGGAGGACTTTGAGGAGAAGCTGAGAGCCAATCAGGACAGGGACATCCGGGCGAAGATGACGTCCGTTGGGCCGCATAGAGACGATTTTTCGTTTATCATAGGAGATATCGATATCAGGAGGTTCGGCTCCCAGGGGCAGCAGAGAACCGCTGCATTGTCCCTGAAGCTTTCGGAGATAGAGCTTGTGAAGAAGATTGCAAAAGATGCGCCCATACTTCTGCTGGACGACGTGCTCTCGGAGCTGGATTCCAACAGGCAGAACTATCTGCTGGGCAGCATCGGAGACATCCAGACCATCATCACCTGTACCGGTCTGGACGAGTTCGTGAAGCACAGGTTTGAGATAAATAAGGTCTATCAGGTGTCGGAGGGGACAGTCGCCTGCATGAACGGCGTGTAAGGGAAGCCGGTGCCGGGGATGCTTCCTCCGCGACAGCGAATATGGAAAGAGGGACGGACAATTCATGAGTGAAGAAATCAGGAACAACACGGCAGTAGAGAGTGAGTACGGGGCGGATCAGATCCAGATCCTGGAGGGGCTGGAGGCAGTCAGGAAGCGTCCCGGCATGTACATCGGCAGCACTTCCAGCAGAGGTCTGCACCACCTGGTGTATGAAATCGTGGACAATGCGGTGGACGAGGCTCTGGCCGGCGTGTGCGATACCATAGATGTGACCATCCACGAGGGAAATTCCGTCACTGTCATCGACAATGGCCGGGGCATTCCCGTGGGGATCAACCATAAGGCGGGGATTCCTGCCGTGGAGGTGGTGTTCACGATCCTCCATGCGGGGGGAAAGTTCGGCGGCGGGGGATACAAGGTCTCAGGAGGCCTCCACGGCGTGGGCGCTTCCGTGGTGAACGCCCTGTCCCAGTGGCTGGAGGTGGAGATCTGCCAGGACGGCAAGATCTACAAGCAGCGCTATGAGCGGGGGAAGGTATGCTATCCCCTGAAGGAAATCGGCACCTGTGAGAAGGAGAAGACAGGATCTAAGATCACCTTCCGGCCGGACGATACCATTTTCACGGAGACCACGGAATTCGATTACGACACTTTGAAGATAAGGCTCCGGGAGATGGCCTTCCTGACCAAGGGTCTGCGGATTATCCTGCGGGACGAGCGGGAGGACAGGGAGGAGATCGGCAGCCACGAGAACGCCCAGATTAACGAACTGCTCCAGCGGGCTCAGGCCGACAGAGAGGAGCAGTCCGGCGGGGAGGAAGGCGCCCAGATACCCCAGGCGGAGGAGAAGGCAGAGAAAAAGAAGAAAAAGAAATACGCCGAATTCTGCTATGAGGGCGGCATCAAGGAGTTCGTCTCCTATCTGAACAAGAACAAGACGCCTTTGTATGAAAATATCATGTACTTCGAGGGACAGAAGAACCAGGTGTACGTGGAGGTGTCCTTCCAGCACAATGATTCCTTCAACGAGAGCGTGTTCAGCTTCGTGAACAATATCAATACGCCGGAGGGAGGAACACATCTTCAGGGTTTCCGGAACGCGCTGACCAAGACCTTCAATGATTATGCCAGAAAAAACAAGCTTTTAAAGGATACCGAGAGCAATTTGTCCGGGGAGGATATCCGGGAAGGTCTGAATGCAATCATCAGTATTAAGATCAGCGAACCTCAGTTCGGCGGACAGACCAAGCACAGCCTTGGCAACACAGAGGCAAGAAGTGCTGTGGATGGTATTGTCTCGGAGAGGCTGACCATATATCTGGAACAAAATCCTCAGGTAGCAAAACAGATTCTGGAAAAGTCTATTCTGGCACAGCGGGCCAGAGAGGCGGCCAGAAAGGCAAGAGAACTCACCAGAAGAAAATCTGCTCTGGACGGATTTGCATTCCCGGGAAAACTGGCAGACTGTTCGGACAAGGATCCTGCAAAATGCGAGATTTATCTGGTGGAGGGAGATTCTGCAGGTGGTTCTGCCAAAACGGCCAGAAATCGTATGACTCAGGCGATTCTTCCCCTCAGGGGTAAGATTCTCAATGTAGAAAAAGCAAGGCTTGACCGGATTTATGCCAACGACGAGATCAAATCCATGATTTCTGCCTTTGGAACCGGAATTCATGAAGATTTTGATATTGCCAAACTGCGCTATCACAAGATTATCATCATGGCGGATGCCGATGTGGACGGTGCGCATATCAGCACTCTTTTGCTGACTTTTATGTATCGTTTTATGCCGGAGCTGATCAAGCAGGGTTATGTCTATCTGGCTCAGCCGCCTCTTTTTAAGGTGGAAAAAAATAAAAAAGTATGGTATGCCTATTCCGATGAAGAATTGAGTGCCATTCTGGCAGAGATTGGAAGGGATCAGAATAATAAGATTCAGCGTTATAAAGGTCTCGGAGAGATGGACGCAGAGCAGCTTTGGGAGACCACCATGGATCCGGAGAAACGGATTCTTCTGAAAGTAACCATGGATGAAGAACAGTCTTCGGAGATTGATCTGACGTTTACTACCTTGATGGGAGATAAAGTAGAGCCGAGAAAAGAATTCATCGAAGCCAATGCAAAGTATGTGAAGAACCTGGATATTTAACCGGAAAACGAGGAATAGAAAAGTATGGAAGACAATATTTTTGATAAAGTCCATGAAGTAGACTTAAAAGAAACCATGGAAGAATCTTACATCAGTTACGCCA
>OFGE01003076.1_pt1 | contig 11511 bp, 11 predicted proteins | sample 1521681 | NCBI WGS metagenome assembly OFGE01 (sample SAMEA3504093, study PRJEB24116) | mouse gut metagenome | biome: mouse gut; feature: mouse-associated habitat; material: faeces | place: Denmark | collected 2011 | reverse complement strand
TTCCGGCGGCTGTCGGAGCGGCTGGGCAGGCACAGGGTCATATGGCGGTATGACCCTGTCATCGTGAACGGCAGGTATCCGGTGGAGTGGCATAGGGAAAGATTCGAATATATGGCGGACAGACTGGGCGATTTTACGGAAAAGGTCACCATAAGCTTTATCGACCTGTATCCGAAGATCGCGGGCAGCATCCGGGGGAAGGATGTCCATGAGCTGTCCCATGGCCAGAAGGAGGCCCTGGCGGAGAGCTTCGCCGGGATTGCCCATGCCCATAAGCTGAACATAGACACCTGCGCGGAGGACATCGACCTGGATGCCTTTGGCATAGAGCATGCCCGCTGCATTGACGACGGACTTGTCTCCGCGCTGCTGGGATGCGCCATGGACCTGGGAAAGGACAAGAACCAGCGGCCTGCCTGCGGCTGCGCCGAGAGCATCGACATAGGGCTCTATGACACCTGCCAGAACGGCTGCGCCTACTGTTATGCCAACCACAGCCAAACGACCCGCCGCCGCAATCTCCAGGCATACGATCCGGACGCGCCGCTGTTGTGCAGCCGGGTGACAGAGCTGGACAGAATCACGGAGCGGAAGATGAAGAGCCGCCGGGACGGGCAGATGCGGCTGCCTGGCTTGTGACGCAGGACAAAAATATACGAAAAACAAAATATTTATATATAAAAAAACAAGCATTGCCACCCGGAACCGGATATGTTATACTCAAAGCAGTAACCAGATTCTTTGAGCAGGATATTCTAAATCCAGGCCATGTGCCTGCAAGGCTTTTCAATCTGTAATTCCGTCATTCAGAAACCCTGCTTAATACCAGAAAATGAATATGAGGAGGGCAAATGGGTGAGCCGAACAATGCACTGGCGGTATATATGAACCGTCCTGACAGGATACGTTCAGTGCTGGAGTATTACATCGGAGAAAAGCTGCCGCAGGACTGGCAGTGTGTGGAGGCGAAAGGGTTCTATACTGTCCGGAACGCAAGGGGGAAGCTGTCCTTCCGCCAGAGGGATTTCATAGGAAATGCCAGCATGTGCGGGGTAAGCCTCAAGCTGGCCCTGGAGAATCAGGACTCGGTGAACCTGACCTATCCATGGCGCCTGATGGAGCTGGACTGCCTGGCCTATGGAAAGGGGATTGAGGAGGTACAGGAGCGGAATGTGCTTTCCCGGGAAAAGTATGGGAAAGGGGACGATTTTAAGTACCGCTATAAAAAAGAAAACCGGATTGAGCCTATTCTGCATCTGACCCTGTATTGGGGGAAGGAGAAGTGGCGCAAGCCCCTGACATTAAAAGAGATGATGACGGATATCATGGCGCTGCCGGAGAGGATGGCCGGGCTGGTGGGAGATTACAGGGTGAACCTGATTTCCATGCGCGCCATTCCGGAGAGCGATCTGCAGAAGATGGACTCGGATCTGAAATATGTGCTGGGATTTATGAAGCATACCGGTTCCAGGAAACGGTACGAGAAATATATCCGGGAAAACCAGGATTTTTTCTCAAGGATTCCCAGGAGCGCAGTGGATGTCATCGATGCCTGTACGAATATAAAAGATCTCAGGGAGAGCCTGCGATATACATTGAATGAGGAGAGCGGAGAGGAGGAAGGGGATATGTGCAAAGCGCTGGATGATATACAAAGGCATGCGGAGAAGAAAGGTGAGAAGAGAGGGAATCAGCGCACCAATAAACTGATTCAGCTGCTCCTTGCCGAAGGGCGCCAGGAGGATCTGCTCCGCTCGGCCACTGACAGGGTGTTCCAACAGCAGCTATTTCGGAAATACCATATCTGAACAGGGAAGGCGATCAGAGGAAATCAATCAGAAGAAATTGATTTAGAAGAAATTGATTATAAGAAATCGGATCTGCGGACAAGGAGATAAAAAGAGATGCCGCCACTTAGCGTAATGATAAAGCCCTCCTCGGGCAACTGCAACATGAGCTGCACATACTGCTTCTACTGTGACGAGATGCGCAACAGGACGCAGCCCTCCTACGGTTTCATGACGGAGGAGACCCTGAAGAACGTGATCCGCAGGACGCTGCTAAGGGCGGAGGGCCATATCAGCTATGCCTTCCAGGGCGGGGAGCCCACCCTGCGGGGGCTGGACTTCTTCCGGAAGGTCATGGAGTACCAGAGGCTGTACAACAGGCGGGGCATCCAGGTCTCAAATGCCTTCCAAACCAACGGATACGCACTGGATGACGACTGGTGCCGCTTTTTTGCCCAGCACCGGTTCCTGGTGGGCCTGTCCGTGGACGGCACGAAAGAAATCCATGATTCCCTGCGGCGGGGCAGAGGGGACATGGGGCCTACCTTCGACAGGGTGGCGGCCGCAGCAGGGCTGCTGGAGAAGCACGGGGCGGAGTACAACATCCTCACGGTGGTGACCAGGCAGGTGGCGGAGGACATCAAAGAGATATATCGGTTCTACGATAAAAAAGGATGGAGATACCAGCAATACATCGAGTGCCTGGATCCCCTGGAGAAGGAATGGGGACAGGAGCCCCACTCCCTGACACCGGAGGCCTATGGACGGTTTCTGGTTGATTTGTTCACGCTGTGGCATGAGGACTGGCGGCGGGGGCGGATGCCCTACAACCGCAAGTTCGAGAACTATGTGGCCATCCTCCTGGGGCGCATGCCGGAGTCCTGCGAGCAGAGGGGCATCTGCGGCATGCAGATGGTAGTGGAGGCGGACGGCAGCGTCTACCCCTGCGATTTCTATGTGATGGACAGGTACCGGCTGGGGAATTTCAACACGGACCGGGTGGACCACATTGACGCGAAGCGCCGGGAAATCGCGTTCGTGGAGGAATCCGGGAAGGTTTCGGAGGTCTGCAGGAGCTGCGGGTATTACAGGGTCTGCAGGGGCGGATGCCAGAGGAGCAAGCTGTTCTACCCGGAGGAGAAGGGATACAGGAGCTATTTCTGCGAGGGGTACAGGATGTTCTTCCGGGAATGCCTGGGGAGGCTCCGGGAGATGGCGGACTGGGTGGAAAAGGGCGCGGACAAAAGAAAGCATTCAGAATCAGGAAAGCTGCGGCGGTAGATGCTATACTGGCAATGGCATCCGGGACAGCCTGTCCGGGCAGATGCCGAAAAAACCGATTCGGAGGACGCGGCTTATGGAAGAGAATATTTTGGAGCATTACAGGAAGACGAGCACCTATACATACGCGGGGGCCTACGGGGAGTATTTCCGCTCCCTGCCGGATGATATTCCCATGCTGGGCAGGCTGGTCTGCGGCCAGGTGATACACAGGGTCACCCTGAAGGAGGGCAACACCAATGCCAATGCCACACTGCTCTACGGCGATATGGACAGATACCCCTGGTACAGGATGCGCTGCGAGGATGATGTCCTGCTGACGGCCCCGGCCATGACGGCGGAGCTGTTCCGCATGGACGGGCGCGGGTTCGTGAGGGACAGGAAGACGGAAGACAAAATAGTAGTCACATGCCGCTATGTGTCCGTGCTCATGAGCGCGATCCTGAAAGCCAAAGGCATTCCCGCCAGATGCCGTGCCGGGTTCGCCCCTTATTTCAGGGAAGGGGTCAGCATGGATCATTGGATCAATCAGTATTACAGCCGGGAGGAGGGCCGCTGGATCACCTTTGACGCGGACGGGTTCTATGAGGAGAGCGGCATGCCCCTTACCCAGTACGACATACCGCAGGAGAACTTTGACTGGGCGGCGCAGGCCTATCTGGCAGTGCGCAGGGGGGAGACGGACGGGAAGCAGTTCCTTTATGCGGACTGTCTGGGAACCTGCTCCCTTCCCGCGCTGATTCGCTATCTGATCTATGATTTCCATGCATTGATGAACCAGGAGCTGACATACACCTTCCTGCCCGCTTATCTGGACGGGAGGCTGGAGCGGCTGACGGAAGAGGAGCTGGGGGAGCTGGATCTCCTTGCCGGGTGGATGGCGGAGCCGGACAAGTATTTCGGGGAACTGTGCGGGCTCTGGGAGCGGGAGCGGAAGCTGCGGATTCTGAACAGCCCTTTGGTGGCGATATCCGTATAAAAAATTTTTTAGTATATTGTAATCGGAAGCCGTATATGCTATAATGTAAACGGTTATGACGACTGAAATATGCATGACAGCACAAAAAGGAACGAAGCCCCGAAAGTAGTCTCAGTACTTTCGGGGCTTCTCCTTCTTTTTGGCGGAGAAGTGAAACGCTTGGGCTGGATTACCGACTACTCATCTCCGTCCAACCGCTTGCACAGATAGTATGCTACTATACTGGCCAACACAGAGACAACGAATGACTGAAATATGTCCATAACAGCACCCCCTTCCTGTCACCAGTATTGGGGCGGTAACAGGAAGATTGTACCATATCAGAACACATATTGCATTGTACGGATAGTCCAAAATGCGCCGGGCGATTCGCTTACCATTCCCTGGTTCTGGCCTCCTTCCCCAGCCGGATCAGCTCAAGCTGGTACAGCGCCAGCGGAACCAAGGAAAATACCGCGAAAACGCCTCCCAACCAGGCCCTGGCCAGTATCCCCAGCGCCACGGACATGGCGAAGAGGAACAGCCAGGGGGCCCGCAGGTTCCTGCAGTACTGCATCCTGTCCTCGTAGGTGGAGTGGAGTTCGAAGGGCCGCCCGTCATTCTCCTTCTCCACGATGAACAGTTCCCGGTTGAAGGTGGTGGAATTGGTGGCGATCCGGCCGCCTTTTTCCGCCCAGGGCCGCAGGCGCACCTTTCCCACGGAGTAGTTCAGATTGATGTTCTTGTAGAACACCCGATAGCCCATGCCCTCCAGAAACGCGCGGTACTGGGCGGCGCTCAGCTTCGACTTCCCGCCGATGAACTCCATGCGGTATCTCGTCCGGGCCGGCGGGCATTCCTCGAATTCATACAGCAGCTTTTCCGTGCGGATCAGCCGATAGCCCTTATCCGCCATCTTGTTCAGCCACCTTTCCTGGGCGATGAGAAAACTGCCGAAAAAGCGATAATATTTTTTTGCCATAACAGAATCCCTCCTTATGCTCTTGACTTCGTTCTTCTTTTTCTGAAAACGGTACGCGGTGCGCCTTATGTCTGCCGGATATCCATGATATGTGCCGCCACATCGGTCAGCTCCTGCAGCCGCCCGTATTCCCTTGCGGCGATTTCTCTGCCCAGGGGCGTAATCATATATTCCTTCTTTCGTCCGTCCCTGCTTTTCCAGGGGGCCGTGCCCCTGTTGCCCGAGGCACCCTGGTTTTTCCGGTGGGTGCTGTCCGACGGAGAGGCATCCTCATTTTCCCGGTGGGCGTTGTCCCCGCATGTGGCGCTGCCCTCCTTTCCCCGGTGAGCGTTATCCTCGCATGTGGCGCTGTCCTCCTTTCCCCAGGGAGCGATCCAGCCCTTATCCGCCAGCGTGTTCAGCGCGCCGTATAAAGTGCCCGCCCCCAGCACGACCCGCCTGTCTTCTCTTCAATGAATTGCATGACGGCATAGCCATGCCTGGGAGTGTAGAGGGCCAGCAGGATATAGAAGGTCACCTCCGTGAGCGCGCCGCCCTTGCCATAATCTCTCATAGAACCTCCTGCCATGTTTATTACGTTTACTGTAATAAATATATCACTAACCGTAATATCTGTCAAGCATAAAACAGCCGCGAAACACAAATCCGTAAGCATTGACGCGGCGTATTTTATATATTAGAATAGAGAGCGGAACAGAGACGCTTTTTATCTGTATCAGAGAGGAACGGACGACTATGAAGACACAGAATGAATTGAGGACATTATTGCGCTCCATCGACCATAAGAGCTACCCGGCCTACAAATCCCTGGCGGGTGCGTGGAAATTCGACCGGTACACGCTGGTCATCGACCATGTGCAGGGGGATCCCTTCGCCTCCCCCTCCAGCCTCCATGTGGAGATCACCCACGGGCTGGCGAAATTCCCGGCGGCCTATTACGCAAAAGACTGCTCCCGCATCGCCCTGCAGGACTTCCTGGTGAGGCAGGTGGGAAAGCAGTTCGAGCAGTACAATTTCAAGGCCAAGGGCTCGGGGAAGAGCGGCCTGCTGTCCATCAGCCGCTGCGGACAGGCAGTGCTGGAGCGCAGTGCCTGCGAGATTACGGGAGACGGCCTGACGGTGCGGTTCCATGTGGGCTTCCCGGCCTTCGGGCGCACCATCAACGCGGGGGAGCTGGACAAGATCCTTTTCGACTTCCTGCCCCGCTGCGTGGAGTCCAGCCTGTTCTATGCCAGGCTGGACGGAAAGAAGCTGGAGCGGGTGGTGCACCTGGCGGAGGATCAGAGCGCCATGCGGCGCATCCTGAGGGAGGAGAAGCTGGTGGCCTTCGTGGCCAACGGCTCCGTGCTGCCCAGGAAGAGCGGCATATCCGACCTGCCCATGGCGGACAGCGTGGTCTTCACCTCCCCCCAGTCCATGGAACGGACTTTCGAACTGCCCCACAGGGGGAAGATCACCGGCATGGCCATCCCGGAGGGCATCACGCTGATTGTGGGAGGCGGCTATCACGGGAAATCCACTTTGCTGGAGGCCATCCAGATGGGAGTGTACGACCACATAGAAGGAGACGGACGGGAATTCGTCATCACCGAGGACACGGCCCTGAAGCTGCGGGCGGAGGACGGCAGGTCTATCCGGAACGTGGACATCTCCCTGTTCATCAACGACCTGCCCAATAAGAAGGACACCGGGAAATTCACCACCGAGGATGCCAGCGGCTCCACCTCCCAGGCGGCTGCGGTGGTGGAGGGGATTGAAGCGGGCACCAGGCTTTTCCTGATTGACGAGGACACCTCCGCCACCAACTTCATGGTGCGGGACGAGTTCATGCAGCAGGTGATCAGCCGGGACAAGGAGCCCATCACGCCCTTCCTGGAGCGGGCAGGGGACCTGTATGAAAAAGCGGGGATCTCCACCATTCTGGTGGCAGGCAGCTCCGGGGCCTTCTTCTACATCGCGGACCATATCCTGATGATGGACTGTTACCGCCCTGTGGACATCACGGAACGGGTGAAGGGGCTGTGCCAGGGGCATGCCGCGCCCAGGGTGCAGGCGCCGGGATTTGCGGTGCCCGCCTTCGACAGGGTGCTCCCGGCCTTCCGGAAAGCCCAGAAGGGCAGAGGGAGAGGATGGGACGGCAGGGAGCTGGAGACGAAGAACATCGGATACGGCGCAGGCGACGCGGGGAGCGGGAGCTTTACCGTGGCAGAGTCCCGCGGTGCGGGAGGAGGCCGGGGGTATAGAGGCTCCGAGGGCCGGGGGAACGGCGCAGACGGAAGAGGATATGGCTCCGGAGAGGACAGGGGGCATGGCGGAAGAGGACGCGGCGGCAACCGCGGCGGAGACGGACGCCATGAGCACATGAAGACGAAATCCTTCGGCCTGGAATCCTTCTCCATGGACAGGGAGGAAGTCAATGTGCGCTATCTGGAGCAGCTCCTGGATTCGGAGCAGGTGAATGCCCTGGCCCATCTGCTGCGGTACGGCTTAGAGGAGGTCATGGACGGAAAGAAGACCGTGCGCCAGACCGTGGAGGCCATCTGGAATGCCTGGGAGAAGCAGAACTGGAAGCCCTTTGCGGGCTCCTTCGTGCCCTGCGGCCTGGCCAAGCCCAGGATTCAGGAGCTGTATGCCTGCCTGAACCGGTTCCGGGGATAGCGGACAGACGGTACGGGAGCCGGAACGGAGGGTACATGAGAGAAAAAGAGCGCATGCTGTATGCCTGTCTGGGGGACAGCATCACAAGCGAGCAGGTGACGGGAATCGGAACCATGGTGTGCCGGAAGCTGGGCATGGAGCTTTTGGGCAATTTTGCCTTCGGCTGGGCCACAGGCTCCGACTGGCATGACGGGGAGGAGACATTGACGCCCTGCTGTCTGGAGGATCTGCCCAATGAATTCTCGCCGAAGAACGTATTGTCCAACCAGGTGAGGCGCCTGCTGAAGGCGGCAGAGGGCAAGGGGCGCAGCCCCCGGGTGATCTACATCGCCATATCCACCAATGACGGAGCCAGGGACTGGAGGGAGGAGAGCCCCGTCCCCCTGGAGGACGACACGGAGCAGGTATGCAGAAAGGAATACGGAGCCCTCACCAGAAGGAGCCTGGGGAGCGCGCTGCGCTGGGCAGTGGAGACCTTGCAGCGCGGATGCCCCGGGGCGGAGATTTTCGTGGCATCTCCCCTGCAGGCCTGCGCCCCCGAGAGCGACCAGGCTGCCGTGGGCCGGGAAGCGCTCCTGATAAAGAGGGAGATCATCAGGAAAATCAGCGGATTCTGCGGGGTGAACTTCGTGGACTCGTACTATGAGAGCGGCTTTACCGGGGAGATCGCCAGAGACCATGGGCACATCCATCCGGATGGGGAATGGGCGGAGCGCATCGCGGAATATGTGGCGGCTGCTATAGGGGAAAAGATGTCGCTGTCGGAATAGCCGGATTTGGGACCGCCTCAGGGGAACACATGAGGCGCCGCAGACAGAAGTGGGATGCTCGCTGTCTGCGGCGCTTTTTGCAGAGCTTATTGCGCGGTTCCGAAGGTCACGCTGTCAAGGATGCTCTGGAACAGGGGCACGGCCTCGTCCATGTAGCTGTCGTGGATTATGTAGTCCAGGGAGACAAAGGCATCTCCGTCCTGCACCAGCACATAGCGGTCATAGAAAGAATTGCCATCGTCATCCTGGGGGCTGCCAATGCAGTCAAGGGCAGGCAGCCCGCCCACTGTGGTATCCGTGACTTCATAGCCCTGTTCTGTCAACTGGCCCTTCAGATCTGCCAGGCTCCCTCCGCCCTGCAGGGTGAAGCCGGAGAGGTACAGCATGGACATATCCCAGGCATTGTCGTCCTCATAGCGGGAATAGAGGGACGTCTCCTCCTCGTCGGAATCATCGATCACCCACACATAAGGACAGGAAAGGGTCAGCCCCAGCCAGTCTATGGTGCGGGAAGCCATCACAGGCACAGGAACCTCAGGCTCCCGGGCCATGGCCGCGTCCAGCTCCTCCTGGGTGATGGAGATGGAGCAGGATTCGCCGGTATCCGCCAGGATCTTCTCCGCCGCCAGCCTGGTGAGAGGGGCCAAAGTGGAGAAATGGTCGGCTCCTTCTATGACATAGCCGTGGATGTTCTCATTGTCCGTAGCCTGCTGCATCCGCTCCAGATTCTCGGAATTGCCGTCCCTGCCCTCGATGAGGAAGGTGGGGCTTTTCACATTGTCCAGCCAGTGGATGGGGGAGCGCATGGTGAACTCGTCCTCATTCTCCGTATCGAAGGTGAACTGGCTGTTGTTGTGGTACTTCACCTCGTCCACCGCACCGTAGCAGAAGACCGCCCGGAACTTGTCCGTGTACTCGGAGGCCAGAAGCGCCCTGGTAGCGCCGGTGCTGTGGCCGCCCAGGTAGATGCGGTCCGGATCCACATAGGGCAGGGAGGCGGCATACTCGTAAGCGGAGACGATATCGTCCACCTCGCCGAAGAGGGCCTCATAATGGCCGGGATTGCCGTTTCCGCCCCGGAACGAGGGGTACATGGTCAGGACACCCGCCTGCCAGAAGGCGGAGCCGGTCTGGTCATTGTCCCAGGCCGGATAGCACCAGGGGAAGTCGTCGATGCCATTGCCCCAGCCGCCTACCACCCAGATGATCAGAGGGTGCTTTTCCCCGTCGCCTGGGTCGCTGGACACATAGGCCGCCAGGTCGCCCACCTTGGAGGAGTAGGAGACCAGGTCGAAGAGGCCTTCCGGCGGCGCGGGGACAGTGTAGTCATCGTTTTCCTCCCGGACAAGCGTGGTAGTGAACGCGTCATGGGCTTCGGCGAAATTGCCGCGGCTCTGTATCTGGGACTGGGGGTCGGCGGCCAGGGGATTGCCGTTTATGATGCCGGAGGATCCGGCGTCTTCTCCCTGGGAGTCTTCTCCCTGGGAGTTCTCTCCCTGGGAGCCTTCGCTCTGGGAACTGTCGTTTCCGGAGGACTGGGGGGAGCCACAGGACACCGTGGCAAAAACGGTGGCCGTGGCCATGAAAAGCGCAAAGGCTTTTCTGATTGATGTTGCTTTCATGAGAATTACCTTCCTTTTCCTGTGATTGTGATGACACATCCTTTCTATTATATCTGTTTTCTGCGGCGCTTTCAACCGTCGGGCGCAGTTTTTTGCCATCCCGTTTTTGCCATTCTGGCAATCGGCGTGGATCTGTGGAAGAAATCTTTTGGGAAAGCGCCATATTTTCATGGAAATATAGTGGAGAATGGTGTAAGATAGGAAATGTGGGCAATACCAATTACAGGCGAAAGGAAGAAGACAGACATGAGATATTTATTTCAAGGAGACTCCATCACGGACTGCGGAAGAGGGGACTATGGAAATCCCTATGCCATAGGATGCGGCTACCCCCGCCTGCTGGAAGCGGAGCTGACGGCCAATGACGGGACTTGCGAAGTGCTCAACTGCGGCATCAGCGGCAACCGTGTGGTGGATCTGCTGGCCAGGTGGAAGAGGGACTGCCTGAACCTGAAGCCGGACGTGATTACGATTCTCATCGGCGTGAACGATGTGTGGCATGAGCTGGGCGACCGGAATGGGGTGGACGCGCCGCTTTTCGAGGAAGTATACCGGATTCTGCTGCGGGAGACCTTCGCCGCTTTGCCGAAGGTGCGCGTGGTCCTCATGGGGGCCTATGTGATTCCCGGACCCGCCACGGATCCGGAATGGGAGAGGTTCTCCGGCGAGGTGAAGGCACGCAGAGACGTGACCCGCAAGCTGGCGGAGGAGTTCCATTTGGACTATGTGGATTTACAGGCGGCCTTCGATGAGGCCCAGAAGAAATTCCCGGCCCCCCGCTGGTCAGGGGACGGCGTCCACCCCACCGCCGCAGGCCATGAGCTGATTGCCCAGGCCTGGAAGAAAGCCATGGGCATCTGACGGGGAAAGCACATCAGCGAAACACAGGAAACCGCTGCAACCGCATCACATACGCGGCTTGCGGCGGTTCGGCGTTTGGGAAAAAAGGAGAATCTGACGAGGGGACTGGATGCAGATGATAAAAATCGCGATTATTGACGACAATAAAGTCTTCCTACAGGAGATGAAGCGTACCCTGGAAGCCTGCGGGGAATACGAAGCGGACATGACCTGTGACATTTATGAAAGCGGCGACGATTTCCTACAGGCGGAGGGAGGGCATCAGCTGGTCATCCTGGATTCCTTACGTGATAACCATTCCGCTTGTAATACTGTCTATTATCTTGATTTATGCCGGACTTATTATTAGGAAAAGGGAAAAATGAGTAAGACGCCCCAAACCTTTTCGGCACACCATGCCCCCTCAAACCCTGGAAATCTTCTGTTGTAAACTGGGCGAGAGGGCAGGCTGAAGCTAACTTAATCCTTAATTCTTGCTCACAATCGTTGTATAACCTCAAAGACGCGGCAAAAATGCTGAATTTCCTGCAAACCAATAACATCATGGATATGGCGGGGCTTGATGAAAAATTCAAGTCCATGATAGGGGAAC
>OFGE01003075.1_pt1 | contig 11512 bp, 9 predicted proteins | sample 1521681 | NCBI WGS metagenome assembly OFGE01 (sample SAMEA3504093, study PRJEB24116) | mouse gut metagenome | biome: mouse gut; feature: mouse-associated habitat; material: faeces | place: Denmark | collected 2011 | reverse complement strand
CGTTCCTTAAGATGATCAAGGAAGCTTCTGTGGATCCCAATGTTATGACCATCAAGATCACGATCTACCGTCTTGCGAAGAAGGCAAGGCTGGTTGAATACTTGTGTGCGGCTGCGGAGAACGGGAAGGATGTGACCGTGCTGATCGAGCTTCGGGCCAGGTTCGACGAGCAGAATAATATCGACTGGTCCGAACGGATGGAGGAGGCCGGATGCCGTGTGATCTACGGATTTGAGTCTTATAAGGTGCACTCTAAGATCTGTCTGATCACTTACCGCAGCCGGAATGAGATCCAGTATATCACGCAGATCGGAAGCGGCAATTATAACGAGAAGACGGCGGCCATGTACACGGACCTGTCATTGATGACCGCGAATCCGTCGATCGGGAAGGACGCGGTGGAGTTCTTCAAGAATATGTCCATCGGGAATCTGGACGGCACCTACGAGCACTTGATCGTAGCTCCGACCAGCTTAAAGCAGAAGGTCCTGTATCTGATCGATGAGGAGATCAGGAAAGGAAGCGGCGGCAGAGTCATTATGAAGATGAATTCGCTGACGGATGTGGATTATATCAGCAAGATCTGCGAGGCCTCCAGGGTCGGAGTGCGGGTGGACCTGATCGTTCGGGGGATCTGCTGTATCCTTCCGGGTGTTCCAGGCTGTACGGAGAATGTCCGGGTGATGAGTATCGTAGGGAGGTATCTGGAGCATGCTAGGATATTTAGCTTCGGCACGGGTGCGTCCCAGAAGATCTATATCGGCTCGGCTGATATGATGACGAGGAATACAGAGAAGCGGGTGGAGGTTGCCTGCCCGATCTTAGACGACAATATCCGGCGGCAGATCAACCATTACCTGAAGGTGATGTTAAGCGACAATGTGAAGGCAAGGGTGCTTCAAAGCGACGGGTCGTATGTGAGGAAGAAGGCCGCGGATTCTCAGGTAGATTCCCAGGCGGCGTTCATGGAGGAAGCGATCCATGCCAAGAGAGAGGAGCCGGACAAGGATAGGACGATCAGCGAGTGGATCAAAGGATTCCTGGAGAATATCAGGAAATGATGACTGTGTGCAGGCAGAGATTTCGCCGGCACAGACAATACAGAACAGGTGGGAGAGATTGACAGTTATATGGGGAAGTCACTTTATATTGCGGAAAAACCCAGTGTAGCGCAGGAATTTGCAAAAGCGCTGAAGATAAGGGCGAGAAGAGGAGACGGATACCTGGAGTCGGATGAGGCGGTGGTTACCTGGTGCGTCGGGCATCTGGTAACTATGAGTTATCCGGAGGTGTACGATCCGGGGCTTAAGAAGTGGAGCCTTGAGACTCTGCCTTTTATACCGGAGGAATTCAAGTATGAGGTGATTCCGGCGGTTGCCAAACAGTTTCAGATCGTTGCGGGACTTCTGAACAGGAAGGACGTGGATCGGATCTATGTCTGTACCGATTCTGGACGGGAGGGAGAGTATATCTACCGTCTGGTAGAACAGCAGGCCAATGTGAAGGGAAAGGAGCGCCGAAGAGTCTGGATCGATTCCCAGACGGAGGAAGAGATCTTACGCGGTATCCGGGAGGCGAAGGATCTGAAGGAATATGATAATCTGTCGGCGTCCGCTTATCTTCGGGCAAAGGAAGATTATCTGATGGGAATTAATTTCTCGCGGCTTCTGACCTTGAAATACGGCAACAGCATTTCAAATTATCTGAAGACCAGGTATTCTGCCATATCGGTGGGAAGAGTCATGACCTGCGTGCTGGGCATGGTGGTCCGCCGGGAGAGGGAGATCCGTGAATTCGTAGAGACTCCGTTTTACCGTGTGATAAGCATAAACGGAGAACCGGGGCAGACCTTCGAGGGTGAGTGGAAGGCCGTGAAGGGTTCAAGGTGGTTTGAATCATTCGACCTCTATAAGGAGAACGGTTTCAAGGAGAGGGAGAAGGCAGAAGAGCTGACCTCATATCTCAGTGATGATCCGCCGCTTACTTGTCAGATCGTTTCTATAGAGAAGAAGAAGGAAAAGAAGAATCCGCCGCTGCTTTTCAACCTTGCGGAACTGCAGAATGAGTGCTCGAAGAGGTTCAAGATCAGTCCTGATGAGACGCTCCGCGTGGTGCAGGAGTTGTATGAGAAGAAGCTGGTAACTTACCCGAGAACCGATGCCAGGGTCTTGTCGGCGGCGGTGGCGAAGGAAATCCATAAGAATCTCAACGGCCTGATGAAGTATGAGCCGGCGGTACCGTATCTTAAGGAGATCGTTGGATTTGGAAGCCATAAGGGCTTAGAGAAGACCAGATATGTCAATGACAAGCAGATTACGGACCATTATGCGATTATTCCTACAGGGCAAGGCATTTCGGCAGTCCGCAGCCTCAATTCCACCGCTGTGCATGTATTTGAAGTCATTGTGCGAAGATTCTTAAGTATTTTCTTCCCTCCGGCAATCTACAGAAAGGTCAGCCTTGTCACCGTCATGCAGCCCTCGAAAGATCGAAAAGAGAAATTCTTTTCCTCTTTTAAAATACTTGAGGAATCTGGATTTTTGAAAGTGACAGAGTATTCTTTTCAAAAGAAAAAGGAAGCAGATCTTTCCAGCGGTGCGAAAGAGGGAGAGGGCGGACAGTCCTTAGGCATGGAGTTTATGGAACAACTTGCCAAGCTTAAGAAAGGAATGGAATTGCCAGTAACTGCATTAACTGTCAAAGAGGGGGAGACATCGCCGCCCAAACGTTACAATTCTGGCTCTATGATTCTTGCCATGGAAAACGCAGGGCAATTAATTGAGGATGAAGAATTGCGCGCTCAAATCAAGGGAAGCGGGATCGGCACCAGCGCCACAAGAGCGGAGATCTTGAAAAAGCTAGTTAGCAATAAATATCTTGCGCTCAACAAGAAGACCCAGGTGATTACGCCGACGTTATTGGGGGAATTGATCTATGACGTGGTAAACGCCTCCATACGCTCTTTGTTGAATCCAGAGTTGACAGCGAGCTGGGAAAAGGGACTGACCTATGTCGCAGAGGGGATCATTACCCCGGCAGAATATATGGCGAAGCTAGAGCATTTTATTACAAGCCGTACCAGCGGGGTGCTAGGACTTAATAACCAGTATATGCTGCGCAGCTATTTTCAACAGGCGGCGTCATTTTATAAGACAGAAAAAAAGAAAGAAGGAAAGAAAAAGAATGAAAACATGTGAGATCAGCAGTATGTATACCTTGTCAGAAACGATTGCGGCAGATTTATTTGCAGATTTGACCTATCCTTGGGAGGCGCTTCCCAAAATCGGGGCATTTATCTGTGAATTGGGAAAAACATTGGATCCTGAGAAATATGAGCAGCGGGCAGAAAATGTGTGGGTTGCAAAGAGCGCAAAGGTTGCGCCTACGGCGTTTATTCACGGACCAGTAATTATTGACGAGGAGGCGGAGATCCGTCACTGTGCATTTCTCCGTGGCAACGCCATTGTGGGCAAAGGGGCGGTCGTTGGCAATTCTACGGAATTGAAGAATGTAGTGTTGTTTAATAAAGTGCAAGTGCCGCATTATAATTATGTGGGGGATTCTGTCCTCGGCTACAAGTCCCATATGGGCGCTGGCTCGATTACCTCGAATGTAAAATCAGATAAGACGCTTGTCGTAGTAAGGGATGGCAAGGAAGAAATAGCTACTGGCCTTAAGAAATTTGGCGCTATGCTAGGAGACGAGGTGGAGGTAGGCTGCAACAGCGTGCTCAATCCAGGCACCGTGGTTGGAAGCCTTAGCAATATATATCCGCTGTCCATGGTGCGGGGCGTGATTCCTGCACATTCGATATACAAGAATAAAAATGAGATTGTCGAAAAAGAGTAAATACAAAATATAAATATTGACAAGAGACATCATATGTACTATTGTATTAAATGAGTAATACAGTAGGCGTGTGGTGTTTTTTGCTGGAAAAGGAACATGCTTCGGTTTTCTGCAAGCGAAAGAAGACGATTTGCAGCATTTAGACATGTCAGAAAGAGAGGTAGTTATGTTAGAAATTCAGGAATTGACAAAAAAATATGGAAAATATCTTGCAGTGGATCATGTGAGTTTCACCGTGCCCACCGGGCAGGTAGGCATCCTGTTGGGACCCAACGGAGCCGGGAAATCTACAATAATCAAAAGTATTGCAGGGCTTTTGCGCTACCAGGGCGGCGTTGGGATCGAGCATATGCCTGCAAGGACATTGGAAGCCAAGCGAGTGTTTGCCTATGTGCCAGAAGTGCCAGCCATGTTCGACGCGCTGACAGTACGGGAACATATAGAATATATTAAAAGAGCTTATAATTCTGATATCACAGATCAAGAAATCAATCAGCTTTTGACAAGATTTGAATTGGATGACAAACAGCAAAAATTGGGCAGGGAGCTTTCCAAAGGAATGATGCAGAAAGTAAGCATTTGTTGCGCCCTTGCAATCAAGCCCAAGGTCATCTTGCTGGACGAACCTATGGTAGGACTGGATCCTGCCGCAATTAAGGAGTTGAAAGAGGTGGTGCTGGAACTGAAAGAGCAGGGAGTTACCGTATTGATTAGCACGCATATGCTGGAAATGGTCAAAGAGCTGTGGGATTTGATATTCATCATGGAAAAAGGAAAAATTATAGGGATGTTTAATAAAGAAGATCAGAAAGACGCAGATATCGAGGAACTGTTCTTTCAGATTACAGAAGGCGGTGAAGCGAAATGAAAGGACTGATTTATCTCTATCAGAGGACTATCATAAACCGCATAAAACATGCGTTAAAGCGTCCAGCAGCCTATCTGATGGGGGCTTTTATCCTGTTATATATGGCGATGATTTTTTTCAGCTTTGATATGATGATCCAGGAGGGGGATTTTGGCTCGCCAAAAAACGTGGTCACGATCTTATCGGGAATCATATTGATGCTGATTCCAGGAAACATTATCAGCTATTCCAAGCGGAGAGGGCTGCTCTTTCGCCCGAGCGAGGTTCATTTTGTATTTTCCTCTCCGGTAAGTCCCAAGATGGTGCTAATGTTTGCAGGGGCAAAATCTTTTGCAATCAATTTTTTGTTGGGAATCGCAGTTGCGGTGTTTGGAAGGCTTTGGTTTGACATAGGGATTTTTCAGGCGATTGCATATTTCCTGCTGTCTGCGGTGTGTGAGAGCTTTCTGGAGGCGTCCCTAATTATTTTCTGTTATGGAAATGAGCGTTTTACAGAGAAATTTTTTAAGAGGCTTGTTGTTTTGATGTATCTTTTTATGGCGGTGATTGCAGGCGCCGCAGTGATTCTTTTGCTGACCAGGGAACCTTCGTTTCAACTGATTCAGGATTATTTTGCGCTTCCGGTGATTCAGCTTGTTCCGATTGTTGGATGGACGATCGCCGTCATCCGCCTGATGTTTTTGGGACCAGATACAGTGAACCTTATTGGCACGGCGTTATATCTGGGTTCCACAGTGTTTCTATCTATTGCCGCATGGAAGATGAAATGTACTGGGGCATATTATGAGGATGCTATGAAGTTTGCAGATGATTATCAGAAGATTCTGCAGAATAAGAGAAAGGGCATCGCTAACATTCCCTGGAAAAAGAAATCAAAACTCCGCCAGGCTACGGTAGAATACAAGGGCGTTTATGCCAAAGCCATTTATTTCCGGCAGATGCTGGAATATAAGAAAAATGCGACGTTTATTTTTGGCTGGAATACGCTGCTTTGTCTGGGACTAGGTATTGTGATAGCGGCGGTAGGTTATTTCAATGACGCAGTAAGCGAGTTTGGGGAGGCGAAGATATTTATCATACCTGCCGTTGTGGCATATGTAACTTTTATTTTTACTGGTTATGCGACCAAATGGTCAAAAGAGCTGGAAAATCCCTATACATATCTGATACCGGATACGCCTTTGAAAAAAGTATGGTATGCCACGAAGATCGAACATTACCGCTCGATTGTGGATGGGATTCTGGTAACTGTTCCGGGTGCCATAGTATTTGGCCTTAATCCTGTGCTTGCCATATTGACAGTGCTTTTATATGTCTGCCTTCAGGCAAATCGTCTCTACTACAATATGCTGGCGGATGCTTTGGTGGGAAACCTGCTGGGAAATTTCGGAAAATCGATGGTGAAGCTTTTATTTCAGGGATTTGCCATGGGTGCGGCTATTGGAGTGGCATTGATGGCGGGACTGATCCTGGGAGTGGAAACAGGGTTTTTTATGATGATATTGGTGACGGGGATCCTTACGTTTGCAGGGGCTGCCATTGCCTCGATCTCCTTTACGCGGATGGAAGTCGCGGATTAGAAAATAAAGTTGGAAAACACTGGACTATTTTGACAAAATATGATTAAATATTGTTAGATCTGTTAACGGCATGGCAATGTGGTTAGCATGAGAAAATTTGTATATTTGAAAGGAGTCTTAACATGATTTACACTAAGGAAGTCGAAAACATGTGTCCTGTAGCTAAGGGCGCAAAACATGAGCCTGCCCCAATTCCAGAAGAAGGAAAATGGGTTCATTCCAAGAAAATTGAAGATATTTCTGGTTTTACGCACGGCGTGGGCTGGTGCGCACCCCAGCAGGGCGCATGTAAGCTTTCCCTGAATGTAAAAAACGGCATCATCGAGGAAGCTTTGGTAGAGACTATCGGATGTTCTGGAATGACGCACTCCGCAGCTATGGCGGCAGAAATTTTACAGGGTAAAACTATTTTGGAAGCATTAAATACAGACCTTGTATGCGATGCGATTAACACGGCTATGCGAGAGCTGTTTTTGCAGATCGTTTATGGACGTACCCAAAGTGCATTTTCTGACGACGGACTTCCAGTAGGCGCCGGTCTGGAAGATTTGGGAAAAGGACTTCGTTCTCAGGTTGGAACTATGTATGCCACGAAAGAAAAGGGTGTTCGTTATCTGGAAATGGCAGAAGGGTATGTAACTGGCATTGCGTTGGATGAAGATGACGAAGTAATTGGTTACCAATTCGTAAGCCTTGGAAAAATGACTGACTTTATCAAAAAGGGTGATGATCCGAATACTGCTTGGGAAAAGGCAAAAGGACAGTATGGCAGAGTGGCAGACGCTGCTAAGATCATTGACCCAAGAGAAGAGTAAGGAAAGGAGAACGAATACGATGGCTTTATTTGAATCATATGAAAGAAGAATTGACCAGATCAATGCTGTATTAAATAGTTATGGGATCAGCTCTGTGGAAGAAGCTGAAAAGATTACAAAAGACGCTGGGCTTGACGTGTACGAACAGGTAAAGAAGATCCAGCCGATTTGTTTTGAGAACGCTTGCTGGGCTTATACCATAGGCGCAGCGATTGCAATTAAGAAAGGCGCAAAGAGGGCTGCGGACGCAGCGGCAGCAATCGGAGAGGGATTGCAGGCATTTTGTATTCCAGGTTCTGTTGCAGACCATAGAAAAGTAGGTCTTGGGCATGGAAATCTTGGCAAGATGTTATTAGAGGAAGAGACAGAATGTTTCTGCTTCCTGGCTGGTCATGAGTCTTTCGCAGCGGCAGAAGGCGCAATTGGCATCGCAGAGAAGGCAAACAAGGTACGTCAGAAGCCTCTGCGCGTAATCCTCAATGGCCTTGGCAAGGATGCGGCTCAGATTATTTCCCGTATCAATGGATTTACATTTGTAGAGACAAAATATGACTACAAAGAGGCAAAATTAAACGTAGTATTTGAGAAAGCATACTCAGACGGGCTTCGTGCAACGGTAAAATGTTATGGCGCTGATGATGTCCAAGAGGGCGTTGCAATTATGCATCATGAGAATGTTGGCGTGTCTATCACGGGCAATTCCACCAATCCGACACGTTTCCAGCATCCCGTGGCAGGTACATATAAGAAAGAATGTAACGAGCAAGGCAAGAAATACTTCTCAGTTGCATCCGGCGGCGGTACGGGACGTACCCTTCATCCAGATAACATGGCGGCAGGACCTGCTTCTTATGGCATGACAGACACCATGGGACGTATGCATTCCGATGCGCAGTTTGCAGGTTCTTCTTCTGTTCCAGCTCATGTAGAAATGATGGGGCTTATCGGAATGGGCAATAACCCAATGGTAGGGGCTACTGTTGCAGTTGCAGTTTCGATTGAGGAAGCGGCTAAGGCTGGCAAGTTCTAAATTATAGTATAGAATCAAGGGCTATCGTTGACATGGATTGTCGGTGGTAGCCTTTAATTTTGCCACGTAGCACACAAATATTAAACATAAAAAAGACCGTTATCCCAAGTAGGAGGATAGCGGTTTTTTTATGGATAAAGGGCATCTGCATTTGACAGACACCCTTTGATACGGTTTTATATAACGGTTATATTCATGTGTTTAGAATACAGTTCCGTATTGCTCATAACTGTTCCTCCCATTTCAATTTTCCACTTCCCAACAGATAACCCATAAAATAGATGTATGTATGTCTGGTCTGTACTCCATTCTTTGTACTTATAATGTCCTTTGTCTGCCAGGTTTGACATAGCTTTCAAAAGTTGCTGATTAACTGGAATTGACGGTCTGTCCATAGCCTCTTCAATTTTTGTGATTTTCTCCATCTCGGATTTTAGTTGTTCCATTGTTCTATGGGTATATACCTTTTCGGTAATATCCTCTATGGCGTGTCCTACAATCAATTTTAAGATATATTCATCAACGCCACATGATTTTGCCTTTGTAATGAATGTGTGCCGGGTTTCATGTGGACGGTGTTTCAGTTTTAATTTGTCCATGACTTTCTGGAATCTCTTGCGGTATTTATCGTAGGTCATATATGTACCCTGCTGCCCGTTTACATCATTAAAGAGATATTCAGATTGCAGAGTGTCAGCTTCTTTGATACGGTTTTCAATTAACGGTTTTATTACTGGATGGATAGGAACAATTCTATTTTTACCGGCATCCGTTTTCAAGCCGCCTTTCATGATTTCTGCTTCAATGTCAATATCTGCAATTTGAAGTATAGACAATTCCTGTGGCCGCCATCCGCTGTATATCCCTATCAGTACCATATCGACAAAAGGTATCAAGTTTTTGCTATCCCATAACTGCTGTACTTCTTCATCCGTAAACGGTATTGGCTCTTTTGTGCGTTCTCTCTTGATAGGATTGTCATTTGCAAACATGACAGAAGCATAATCTTTATCTACAATATCATGTGCTACAGCATATTTATACATCATATTGAACAGACTTTTGATTCTGCTCTTTGTACTGTCTCCGACATCTGCATTTAAGATAGTACCCTCTGAATGTGATACCCTTATATCTTTCATCCGCATATCATAAAGACCGTTACAATAAGCGTATGCTGCTGTGATAGTCCTGATACTGGATGGATTGGAGAGTGTAGGGAAATACCCCTCATTCCATTTTTCATAGACTTCTGAAAATGTAATGCTATCCGCTATAATTTCATACGGATGTTCGTTGTATTCAGCAAGAGCAATCATAGCTTCTTCACGAGTGGCATAATAGCCGATAGTGAAGCGTATTTGCTTGCTTTTACCTGTATCGGCATACAGTTACCCATTTATCAGTTTTGACAGCCCTAAACGGTTTTGAACGCTTTCCAGGCAGTTTGTAGATGGTTCCGTACCCATTAGGCAGTTTTGTGGGTTTGCCATTTCTGATACGTGGTTTTGTACTGGTAGGGCTATTTATAGGATAACCACAATGAGGGCAAGCGGCGGCTTTATCTGATACATCATGCTGGCACTCTGGACACTTTAGTAACGCCATTAGATCATTTCCTTTCTATAGACAGGCTTATATCCATTAGGTAGTTTCGCTTTTATCATTTCATTTTTTAGGTTTATATTTATTCATAGACTTTTCGATATATTTGACAAAGCCTGAATAATCATCACTTTTTCTATATTCTTTAATTTTGATTTCTACATCAGAAATCCACGGACTGGTATATAACTGTTCATATTCAAGTGAGTTATCCGCTCTATCTGCACGCATTTTCATTGTTTTATATTTTTTACGGTACAATTTTGAAAATGGGTCAGTAACTTTTTTATCATAACTAATATTTTTGCATTCTGAACAATATTTAGTGTCATAATCCTTATATTGAATGAAAAATCTTTTGCATAAATCACATATTTTTATGTTATATCCTTTTGAAAACATATTATATCTATCAAATGTAAACAGATTATCTAAGGAGGTATTCAGATACAAAATAGTGGGTATTCCTCCTAATGGTCTAATAGTGGTTGTAAATGAAGATATATAGGGTGTAGTAGTGTCAAAAAAATTTTCATTATATAAAAAGAAATCTTGTCCAGTAATACCATCCATACAATGAAGCAATCCATGAGAAATAGAGGTTGCTTTTGTAGGTTCATATTTTTCCAATATATCAGGATGAGATTGCCACTTTAAAAAATCTCTTATTATCAGTATTGCGATAATTTCTATGAATCCCATGTTTGTTAAATCCCTATAAAATTCTAAAAAGAAATCAATAGATGGTTTTGGGTAACGTGCGATATAATCTCTATATTTCTCATGAATATCTTTAAGTGCCGGAATTACAATATGAGTAGAGATATTCTTTTTAGAGGATAGATGTATTGAATAATTTTTGCGTAAGATATTTGCAGTTTTTACAAAAATATCTCCTAAATTATATTCAATAATATGCTGTCCTTTAAAAAATATATTTTCATTATCAAGGTAAAAGATATATTTATCATTATTTATTGAAAAGAATGGGGATACGGAATGAAAAACATTATAATACTCTTTAATTCCCAATTGTTCAAGCATATTGCAAATCATATCCATTTCTTTTATTAAGCAATCATTTTCTTTAAGTAAAAAACTAATATTACGGAATGTATTTTTTATATCATCACTCATATATTACCTCATTTATGTTGACACTTGACTATCCCCAAATATGGCAAAATCAAGTGACAATGGACTTTCATATAGAAATTTGTTATGTTTATGTAGACATAATAAAATACTATAACTTAAATGTCAACAAAAATATAAAAATTATTGGAGGCAAGAAAAGATGCGTAATAAGGAAATAAAAGAATACATCAAATCAAGAAAAGTTCCTATGTGGAGAGTTGCAGAGCGTTTGGGAATTACCGATAGTTCATTCAGCCGTATGCTTCGATATGAAATTTTAGAAGAAAAGAAATCTCAAATTAGAGCGATTGCAGATGAACTGGCAGCAGGGCAGCAGGGAGAGAGCACGCGCCATATCTGCATTGAGTGAAGCAGACAGGACGGCGGTATTCAATCTTGAAAGGGATTATATGCTTGGGCGTATCACAAGAAAGGAGATTGCAGAAATGGCACAAAAAGAAAATCGAACCATGACCTATGAACAGTTTGTGAAGAAATCAGAAAGTGGCGAAAAGGGAACATTGAGAGAATTATCAAAATTTGCTAAAGAATCCCCGGAATTATACCAGCAGTACCGGGAGAAATGGCAAGCAGAGAGAAGCGAACAACAAAGGCTACATAATAGGCG
>OFGE01003073.1_pt1 | contig 11518 bp, 8 predicted proteins | sample 1521681 | NCBI WGS metagenome assembly OFGE01 (sample SAMEA3504093, study PRJEB24116) | mouse gut metagenome | biome: mouse gut; feature: mouse-associated habitat; material: faeces | place: Denmark | collected 2011 | reverse complement strand
CCGAGACCATGGATATGGACCCTATGACCATCAAGGCTGTATGGGGATTCAACGGCACGGAACGTCCCGGCGCGGTTTACCTTGCTTCCGTTCTGGCGACTCACGCGCAGAAAGGCCTTCCCGCTTTCGGTATTTACGGACATGAGGTGCAGGAAGCTGACGATACCTCCATACCGGAAGATGTGAGAGAAAAGCTTCTGCGTTTCGGACGCGCGGCTGTGGCTGCGGCGACCATGAGAGGAAAATTGGTTCCGTGACAATGGGAATCGGCGGCTCCATCATCGACCCCGCTTTTATCGAGGAATATCTGGGCATGCGTGTGGAATCCGTTGACGAGGTGGAAGTAATCCGCCGCATGACGGAAGAAATTTATGATAAAGAAGAATATGAAAAGGCGTTAAAGTGGACGAAAGAAAAATGCAAAGAGGGCTATGACAAAAACCCCGACTTTGTAAAGGATTCCGACGAAGAAAAAGAAAAATCCTGGGAATTTGTGGTTAAGATGATGGTAATCATCAAGGATTTGATGAACGGCAACCAGAATCTTCCGGCAGGCTGCGAGGAAGAAATGGTTGGGCATAACGCCATTGCGGCGGGATTCCAGCCTGTAAATCAGCTTTCCCATCCATGTAGTGCTTGCCCCGTACTTTTTCATCAAAGGCTGCCCCCGGTCGTCTTTTTCCTTTTTAAATATATCATTTAACTTCTCTGACCGAGTGACAATCACTCCTACGTCAATGAGCCCGCAGTCAAAATAAGTCCTCATAGCCAGCAAATCACGGTCAAAAGTTTGATCCTTGCTGTTCCATTCCAAATCAAACGCCACTCTGTTCTTTAAAAAGTCTATGTTATGTCCGTCAATATATCCCTCAATCGTTTCCACCTCATACGGTTCCTCCGCAAACCGCCCTCTTCTCTGAGCCGTTTTCCTTGGATATTTTTTTACCACCAAGTCCCCGCTGATCCGTATCTCCCTCCAGCCGTAAGGATATAACACATGATCAAATTTTTTGGGAATAGGAGTCTCATTCCCTCCTACTTTCTTAAGATCTGCCAACGTGATCCAAAGCTTCCCCAGGCACTCCTGCAGTTCTCTCCATTCCATCGGAAAGGCTTCATGGAGAATTTCCAATGCATGTCCATAGCTGTGAAATTCAAATCTCTCCAGCAGGCCTTGCTCTATGTACTTTCGATGCTCCATCGATCATTTCCCTTCTCACAAACAATCTGTTACTCACTAGCATTCCCTGGATATATGTAATATATCACAAGCTTTTTACCACTTCAAGCCAGCGCTTAATTGCTTTTTCCACTTTTGGAGGGAAGCTGCGCCAAAATAATCGCCAAGAACATCAGCATGCATCCAAATATCTCCCGGCTGCTCAGACGCTGCGACAGAAGAACAATCCCTGCCAGCACGGAAATAACAGATTCTAAGCTTAGGATCAAGGATGCCACAGTCGGATTGATTCCTTTTTGCCCTACGATCTGCAGCGTATACGCCACGCCACATGAGAGGATTCCCGCATATAAAATCGGCTGCCATGCCTGGCAGACTGCCGCAATGCTTGGCTGCTCCGTAAAAATCATCCCTATGCTGGAAATGATGCCGCATACAAAGAACTGTATGCAGGACATCCTTACTCCGTCTGCACGCTGCGTAAAATAGTCAATCACCATGATATGCAAAGAAAAACCCAGTGCGCCGATAAAAAGCAGCAGTTCCCCTTTCCCTACCGGAAGCCAGGGAATCAACCGTTCTACTCCGCCTTGGGACGCAGCATCCGTGATGCACAAAAAATATAGTCCCGCCAAAGCAAATAGCACCCCAAGCCATACGTTCCAGCCACATCTGCGGCGCAAGAACAATCCTAAAATGGGCACGATAATGATATAAAACGCTGTAATAAATCCTGCTTTTCCAACGGTAGTGTACTGTATTCCGAATTGCTGCAGGTTACTTCCCAAACAGAGCAGAATCCCACAGAGGGTTCCTCCCAAGAAAAGATTCTTCCATTCTTTTTTCTTCTGTTCCTGGAGCTTTGCTTTCTTTTGCGCCCCCGCTTTCTTATCCAGCTTTCCAAGCAGCCAGATGCAGGGGATCAATACCATTCCGCCTAAAAAGCAGCGCACGCTATTAAATGTAAAAGGCCCCACATATTCCATTCCCACGCTCTGCGCTACAAAAGCCACTCCCCAGATGAATGCCGTCAAAAGCAGCAGCAGAGAATTCCTAATCTTCGCTTTCTCCATAACCATCCTATCTTGTCAAACAAGGCTGCTGCAAACAAATCACAGGCACAACCATTGTGCTTCCATGATATTTTGCAGCAGCCCCTTTCATTGTCACTTGCTGTTTAAAGCTTTGTCTATCGGATTATTCCGGCATTTCCACTTTTACCCTGTCCAAATGCCAAATATCATCCACATATTCTTGAATGGTACGGTCTGAGGTGAATTTGCCTGCATGAGCCGTGTTCAGCATCGCCATCTTCGCCCATCCCTTTTCATCCCGGTATGCTTTCTCGACTCTCTCCTGCGCCTCTGCATAGGAACGGAAGTCTTTCAGTATGAAATAGGTATCTGCATACTGGGTATCCAGCGTATTCAACAGGGAATTATACAGCGGGCGGAACAGTTCTGAATCATTTCTAGAATACATTCCATTGATTAACTGCATCAGCACCTGGCGGATATCCTGATCGCTGTTGAAAATCTGCATAGGATCATAATCCCGTCTCTGCTCATGGTCAATGACCTCCTGGGAGCTCATGCCGAAGATAAACGCATTCTCATCTCCGACTTCTTCTACAATTTCCACGTTAGCGCCGTCCATAGTGCCAAGCGTCACCGCCCCATTGAGCATGAACTTCATATTGCCAGTTCCAGACGCCTCCTTGCTTGCCGTTGAAATTTGCTCGGACACATCTGCCGCTGCAAAAATCCACTCAGCCGTGGACACTTTATAGTCCTCGATAAATACCACTTTCAACTTGCCATTGATGGACGGATCGTTATTTACCACTTCCGCCACGCTGTTAATCAGCTTAATCGTAAGCTTGGCAATACGGTAACCTGCCGCAGCCTTGGCTCCGAAAATAAAAGTCCTGGGATAGAATTCCATCTCTGGATGTTCTTTGATCTTGTTATACAAGTACATCACATGGAGAATGTTCAAAAGCTGACGCTTATATTCGTGGAGGCGTTTTACCTGCACGTCAAAAATAGAGCGGGGATCCACCTCAATCCCGTTATGTTCTGAAATATAACGTGCCAGGCGCAGCTTATTTTGATATTTGATATTCATAAATTCCTGCTGTGCTTTCTCATCACCCGCATAAACGGCAAGCTTCTCCAAATGGGGCAGATTAGTCACCCAGTCGTTGCCGATATATTTGTTGATCCACTCTGACAGCAACGGGTTGCCGTGATACAGAAATCTTCTCTGCGTGATCCCGTTGGTCTTATTGTTAAACTTATAGGGATACATCTCGTAGAACTCACGCAGCTCCTGATTCTTCAAGATCTCCGTATGCAGCCGTGCCACGCCGTTTACAGAACATCCTGCCGCAATCGCCAGATGCGCCATCTTCACTTGTCCGTCAAAGACAATCGCCATCTTCTTTACCTTGTCATAATCCCCTGGGAACCGTTTCTCGATATCGAGGATAAAGCGGCGGTTAATCTCCTCCACAATCTGATAAATTCTAGGCAAAAGCCTTGAGAAAATCTCAATCGGCCACTTCTCTAACGCCTCTGACATAATCGTATGGTTGGTATAAGCGCAGGTATGCGTAGTAATCTCCCATGCCTCATCCCACTCCATGCCTTCCTCGTCAATCAAAATACGCATCAGCTCTGCCACTGCTACGGTTGGATGGGTATCATTGAGCTGAATCGCCACTTTCTCTGGCAGCCTATGCAGATCCTCATGGTGCTTCTTATACCTGGCGATGGCACGCTGCACGCTTGCAGACACGAAGAAATACTGCTGTTTGAGGCGAAGCTCTTTTCCCTGAATATGATTGTCATTGGGGTACAGCACTTCTACCAAATTCTTTGCGAGATTTTCCTGCTCCACCGCTTTCTTATAATCTCCCTTGTCAAACGCATCCAGCTCAAAATACTCTTCTGGCTCTGCGTCCCAGGCTATCAGAACATTGACCATGTTGTTGTTATAGCCGATCACAGGCATGTCGTAAGGCACGGCGCGCACAGACTGGTATCCCTCATGGATAAAGCGGGGCTTTCCTCTCTGATCCACTTCTGAACGCACATAACCGCCAAATTTTATCTGGAAAGTATGCTCTGGACGGCGCAATTCAAAGGGATAGCCGTCTTTGAGCCAATTATCTGGCACTTCCACCTGAAAGCCATTGTCGATTTTCTGACGGAACAATCCGTAACGGTAACGTATGCCGCATCCATAGGCAGGATATCCCAGGGTAGACAAAGACTCCATAAAGCATGCTGCGAGTCTTCCAAGCCCGCCGTTTCCCAACGCTGGGTCTGGCTCCTGGTCTTCGATGACATTCAGGTCAAATCCGATCTCATCCAATGCATCCTTCACTTCTTTGTATGCGGTCATATTGATTAAGTTATTTCCCAGGGCCCTTCCCATCAAAAATTCCATCGACATATAATATAAAATCTTGGGATCTTCTTTGTCAAACGTCTTCTGGGTAGCCATCCACTGGTCAATGACTACGTTTTTCACCGCATTAGACACTGCCTGGTACACTTCCTGCTGGGAAGCCTCCTCCAATGTCTTCCGGTAAAGGTTCTTTACATTGTTCTTAATCTCCTGAACAAACTTCTCTTTCTTAAATATCTGATTTTTCATATCTGCCTCCTTCTTCTCTGGTACCTGTATCTTAACTGCCAAAGATACAGACGACCTCCCTGGATGCGCATCCGCACGAAATGATACTGTCGTAACGAAGTCATGTCTGCGCTGCCAGCCGTCGTTTACGGCCAGCTATACCCTTTCACATACTTTTTGCACGCTTAATACCACATGCTCCCCGTTGATATTCCATTCTTTTTGATATCCTTTGAGTTGCGTGCCATCAATCCGCTCAGCAAGTACCTCCGACTGAATCTGTCCGCCGTAGTTTTCAAAAATTGCGGCAATCTTATCCTCTGCATGATAAGATACGACAATCTTATCCATCACCTCAAAGCCAGCCTCTTTACGCATCGTTTGAATCTTGCTGATCAGTTCCCGTACAAAGCCTTCCTCGATCAGTTCCTGGGTCAGGTTGGTGTCAAGGACTACCGTCACCTCATTATCGCCTTCTGTCACATAGCCCTCCTGCTGGGTCATGGTAATCAGCAAGTCCTCCTCACATAATACAACGTCTGCGTTTACACTGTCAAGAGTAATGCTTCCATTCTTCTTAAGCTCCTCCATGGCACGATTGCCGTCTAGTTCTTTTAACGCCTGCTGGATCTTGCCAAGGTACTTGCCGTATTTAGGCCCTACGGTCCGAAGCTGGGGCTTGAACGCATAGTCGGTAAAGCTGCTGACGTCCTCTGTAAAAGTCACTTTCTTTACATTTAACTCTTCCTCGATAATCTCCTGGAAAAATTCTGGCAGTTCAAACGGCGCTTTTACAAACATAGACGCAATTGGCTGACGGTTCTTGATATTAGCGCCGTTACGGCAGGCACGACCCATCACCACGATTTTGAGCACGGCGTCCATATTCTTCTCCAGCTCTTTGTCGACCATCTTTGCGTCCGCTGTTGGGAAGTCGCAAAGGTGCACGCTTTCTGGCGCATTTTCATCAATGCTGCACACCAGGTTGCGGTAAATATCTTCTGTCATAAAAGGAATCATAGGAGCCGCAGCCTTGCTCACGGTCACAAGCGCCGTATACAGGGTCATATAGGCATTCACCTTGTCCTGCTCCATGCCTTTTGCCCAGAAACGTTCCCTGCTTCTTCTAACATACCAGTTGCTCATGTCATCCACGAATTCCTGCAGCGCCCTTGCCGCCTCAGGGATTCGGTAATTGCCCAGATCACTGTCCACTTCGCTTACCAAGGTATTCAGCTTAGACAACAGCCATTTGTCCATCACAGACAATTTGTCATATTCGAGCTTGTATTTTGAAGCGTCAAATTGATCGATATTGGCATAGAGGATAAAAAATGCATAGGTGTTCCAGAGCGTTCCCATGAATTTTCTCTGGCCTTCCTGCACGGCCTTGCCGTGGAAACGGTTGGGCAGCCAGGGTGCAGAGTTCACATAAAAATACCAGCGGATGGCATCTGCGCCGTAAGTTTCTAAAGCTTCAAACGGATCTACCGCATTTCCCTTTGACTTGCTCATCTTCTGTCCGTTTTCATCCTGAACGTGCCCTAGCACGATGACATTCTCGTAAGGGGCTTTATTAAATAGAAGCGTGGACTCGGCAAGCAAGGAATAGAACCATCCTCTGGTCTGATCCACCGCCTCAGAGATAAACTGTGCGGGAAACTGTTGCTCAAACATTTCTTTATTCTCAAACGGATAGTGATGTTGTGCAAAAGGCATTGCCCCGGAGTCAAACCAACAGTCGATAACTTCTGGCACCCTGTGCATTTTCTTTCCGCATTTAGGACATTGGATTGTCACTGCATCAATATAGGGGCGATGCAACTCGATTTCCTCTGGACAATTATCAGACAATTCTTTTAATTCTGCAATGCTTCCGACAGAATGCATATGACCGCACTCACACTCCCAGATATTCAGCGGAGTTCCCCAGTAACGGTTCCGGCTGATGCCCCAGTCCTGCACGTTCTCAAGCCAGTCGCCGAAGCGTCCCTTGCCGATGCTCTCCGGGATCCAGTTGATGGTATTGTTGTTGGCGATCAGATCCTCCTTCACATCCGTCATCTTGATAAACCACGACTCGCGTGCATAGTAGATCAGCGGAGTATCACATCTCCAACAGTGCGGATAGCTATGCTCAAAGTTCGGCGCGTTAAAGAGAAGCCCTCTCGCCTCCAGATCCTTAAGCACCTCCGGATCTGCTTTCTTCACGAATAATCCGGCAAACGGCGTCGATTCCGCCATATTTCCCTTCTCATCTACCAGCTGCACGAACGGCATATCGTATTTCCTGCAGACCTTCGCGTCGTCCTCACCGAATGCAGGCGCGATATGAACCACGCCAGTACCGTCTGTCAGCGTTACATAGTCGTCGCAGGTCACATAGAACGCCTTCTTGTGCTGATTCGCGATCCCGTCCGCCGCACACTGATACAACGGCTCATACTCCTTATATTCCAGGTCCTTTCCCTGGCAGGTCTCAAGTACCTCGTATGCTGTCTCGCCTTCCTTCGCCAGAGGCCCGAGCACCGTATCCAGAAGCGCTTCCGCCATGTAATAAGTATAGCCGTCCACACACTTCACCTTCGCGTAAGTCTCAACAGGATTCATGCAGAGTCCCAGGTTCGACGGCAGCGTCCAGGGCGTCGTCGTCCATGCCAGGAAATACGCATCCTCATCCTTCACCTTGAAACGGACGATGGCAGAACGTTCCTTCACATCCTTATATCCCTGCGCCACCTCCTGCGCAGACAGCGGGGTTCCGCAGCGCGGACAGTAAGGTACGATCTTGAAGCCCTTATAGAGCAGCCCCTTATCCCAGATCTTCTTAAGCGCCCACCACTCGGACTCAATAAAATCATCGTGATAGGTAACGTATGGGTTCTCCATATCCGCCCAGAATCCGACCGTACCGGAGAAATCCTCCCACATTCCCTTATATTTCCACACACTTTCCTTACATTTGTCAATAAACGGCTCCAGGCCATACTCCTCGATCTGATCCTTGCCGTCAAGCCCTAACGCCTTCTCGACCTCCAGTTCTACAGGAAGCCCATGGGTGTCCCACCCTGCTTTCCTTGGCACCTCATATCCCTTCATCGTGCGGTAACGCGGGATCATATCCTTGATCACACGTGTCAGCACATGCCCGATATGCGGCTTGCCGTTGGCTGTCGGCGGACCGTCGTAGAACATATACATCTCGCTGCCCTCGCGGTCCTTCATACTCTTCTCAAAGATCTGGCTATCCTTCCAGAACTTCTCTACTGCTTTCTCTCTGTCGACAAAATTCAAATCTGTCGAAACTTTTTTGTACATGTAATGCTTACCTCCTTCTTAAGAAATCAATGCTTCAATGGTTACGCCCAACACCCGCGCCAACGGCTCCAAATGCTCAACCCTCAGAAGCCTCCTATTGTTCAGAATGTCTGTAAGCTGCTGATCCGTAAGCCCTGCCTGCTCTGCTACGAAAGTCTGCTTAAGGCCCTTAGTTCGGATAAGGCGTCTAATGTTGTCAATAGTCTTTTGTTGGTTTTTCGCGGCCATCCGTTTCCTCCTTCCTTGGTCTGTTAAGGGTTTTTATAATTACTTACTTGTCAATGGTTTTTTATTGGCAAGTAAGTAATTATGTTGTACCCTTCTGTAAGGAGGGTACAAATTTTTGTTGCCTCTGCCGTTATTATATATTGCCGTTGCCGTGTTTGTCAATATATATTTTGTTGCTAATGCGATTTTTTATTGACAATGCCGTTTTATTCTCGTATAATCGAAGGAAGAAAGGAGGGTTTCTCTTGGATATTGGAAGTAGAATAAAAAAATTGCGAAAAGAACTTGACCTAACGCAAACGGAATTTGCGACGCGTATTGGTTCGGTTCAGAATACCGTAACCGGATATGAAAGCGGGCGCCGTAATCCTTCGGCCCCTGTTATTTCTCTTATCTGTAGGGAGTTTAATGTCCGGGAAGAATGGTTAAGGGATGGAACCGGAGAAATGTTCAAGGCTGCGCCCAGCTCTGCGCTGGATGCCCTGGCGGAAGAATACGGCTTATCAAATGCCGCCTATGTAATGGTTGAAAAGTTTGTAAGCCTAAAGCCGGAAGCCCAGGAAACAATCTTTAATTATGTTCGGGAAGTTGCGGCGGCTTTCCAATCTGGGGAAATATCCCCGGCGGCTCCTGCTGCTCCGCCCGCTGATTTTTCAAAATTATCTGTAGACGAAAAAGTCGAACTTTACCGCCAGGAACTGGAACGAGAGGAAGAAGCGGCGGCAAAGTCCGAAGTATCTTAGTAAAACGTATAGAAAGGGGACTACTTTAATGAAATATTTTAACAAGTGTTCAATTACCCCCCCCCGAACAAAAGTTCGGTAATTTAATTTTATGTACTGCTGGCAATAAGAACGCCGGCCCCGTGGGAGAATATATCGAAAGGGGGCGGGCGTAATGGCAAAACCAGGAAGCGGAAAGCGGCAAATGCAAGCCGTTATAAATAAGCGCAATAAGCAAACAAAGGCATCTGCAAATATAATATATAAGTGTCTGGCTGCTATGGCGACCTTCGTGGCTCTAATGTTCAAATACATATTTATTGCCTTTTGGTGGGTAATAAAACAGCTTTTCAAGCTGATGTATAAAATGGGGCTTTATATCTATCGTGGGATTGTTGCCCTGGCAAAGAAAGCGGCTGAAAAATTCCGCAAGCCGAAAGAAAATGAAGAATAAAAAAAAGGAACCCCGCCCCAGGTTATTGGCGTAACCAGGAAGGGGCGGGGCGGCTTTTGGCCATGTTATAAACATTCCGAGCAAATGTATTATAGCATGGTCCGGCCGAAAACACAAGTACAAGGCGGGGCTATTTTTGCGCCCGTTTTTAAGGAGGATCATGCTGAATGAAGAAAAAAGAACTAAGCCCAGCTCCGGCTGCCTTTAGCCTGGACAACGTAGCCGATCTATATATCCGGGTATCTACAACGGAACAAGCGGAGGAAGGTTATAGCGTGGGCGAACAAGAGGCCCGGCTCCGCTCCTACTGCTCCGCCATGGGTTTTACCGTAAACGCCGTCCATATTGATCCGGGGTATTCCGGGGCTACGCTCGACCGCCCTGGTATCAATCAAGTTATTAAGGACGTGCGGGGCGGCTATGTGAAAAAGGTTATTGTCTGGAAGCTCGACCGCCTCTCCCGTTCCCAAAAAGACACCCTTGTCCTGCTGGAAGATGTCTTTTTAGAAAACGGCTGTAACTTCGTTTCAATCATGGAAAGTTTTGATACGTCTACGCCCTTCGGGCGGTGTATCGTTGGAATACTGGCGGCTTTCGCCCAAATGGAACGGGAAAATATAAAAGCCCGGTTAATGATGGGGAAGCAAGCCGGCCTTAAGGAAGGTCACTACTATTCCGGCATAACGCCTATCGGCTATAAATCCGAACTGCAGGAAAATGGAAAGCGGGCGCTTGTCGTGGATCCGTTTACCTCTCAGGCCGTGAAGGATATGTATAGGCTGTATAGCTCCGGGCGAAGCCTGGGGGAAATCGGCGTTTATGTGCAGGAAAAGTACGGTATCAATACGAAGTTTACCAGGGGCGACGCTGCGACTGCCTGCTCCCGGATCCTCCGTAATCCGGTATATGCTGGACGGGTCTTTATGGGTGATCTGGAATATGCCGGGAAGCATGAAGCCCTCGTTTCCCCGGAAGTCTGGCAAAAAGTAAATGACCGTTTAGCCCAAAACAAAAAAGCCTATAAGCGTTCTTACTGCGGTTCGGACGGGCTGCTCTCTGGGCTTCTGTTCTGCGGTGACTGCGGCGCCCGGATGTCCATCCGCCAGTGGGGCTGGAAAAGCTCAAAAGTCAATAAGTATATATGTTACTCTGTAAGCCGCTGTAGTAAGCGGATGATTAAGTCGGATTCCTGCTCCAACCGCAAAGAACACTTTACCGTGTCCGACCTGGATGCCCTGGTGCTGGAAGAAATTAAAAAACTTGCCCTTGATCCGGCTTCTCTGGATGTCCTGGTCGAAGAAAGCGCCGGGGAAGCTCCGCCCGATCTGGAGGCGTTCCGGGAACGGCTGGGGAATGTTGAAAAGCAAATAACAAGGCTTCTTAATCTCTATCAGACGGGGATCGTAGGGCTGGAAGAAATACAAGACCGCCTATCCGTCCTTAAGGAAGAACGCAAGGCGGCGCAGAACTGCCTGGACGAAGCCGAAGCGGAAGACTCCGGGAAAATGTCTAAGGGCGAAGCGGCGGCGGCTCTGGCTTCTCTATCCGGTATTATTGAAGCCGGGGACTCCGACGGGCTTTTCGCCTTGGTGCATAGCCTTATAGAAAAGGTCGTTGTACTCAATGGGAACGTAACTATATACTGGGCTTTCTGCTAAACGAAGGGGCGGCTTTTGTTATCTTACAACAAATAGCCGCTTACTCTTTGTAGGAGCTTGTCGGGGTTGTCTGTTTGGTCATAAAGACGCACCTCCGTTCAAAAATTGTTTTTACTCTATGGTTAAAAAGCAGCCGTATCGAAAGATAAGGGCGGCGGTTGCCGCTGGATACCGTCCGGTACGGCTGCTGCAATTCTGTTTGGATGGTTCGTCATATTTGCCACGCCCCCTGACGATGGGGACATAACAGGCCGCTCCCGGCAGAGCTGTCATAACTCCGCAGCGCCGTTTTACTCGTGCGCCGCAGGGTTCCCCC
>OFGE01003070.1_pt1 | contig 11526 bp, 15 predicted proteins | sample 1521681 | NCBI WGS metagenome assembly OFGE01 (sample SAMEA3504093, study PRJEB24116) | mouse gut metagenome | biome: mouse gut; feature: mouse-associated habitat; material: faeces | place: Denmark | collected 2011 | reverse complement strand
GGTGCATTATGAAGGAGTGTGCCATGACCGCCGCTACAATGAAACAAGTGATATAGAAAGCCAGATGTATCCGTCCGCTGTATCGATCCAGAAGTTTTTGGCGGAGCATAGGGACAAGCCGTTTATCTGCTGTGAATACACGCATGCGATGGGCAATTCCTGCGGCGCCATGCATAAGTATACAGACCTGACAGATACAGAGCCGCTTTATCAGGGAGGATTTATCTGGGACTATGTTGATCAGTCGATTTCAAAAAAAGACCGCTACGGTGAGGAGTTTCAAGCATATGGCGGAGATTTTGGGGAACGTCCGACGGATTTTAATTTCAGCGGCAACGGCATCGTATATGGAGGCGGGCGGGATGCTTCTCCCAAAATGCAGGAAGTCAAATACAATTATCAGAATATTTCCGTATCGTTTGAAGAAGATTCATTTACGGTGACAAATAAAAATCTGTTTGTAAATACAGATTTTTACCGCTGTGTCGCAAAACTGCAGAGAAATGGCGTATTTGTCGCAGAAAAGACACTGGAAGTGGCAGTTCCCCCGTTATCAAAGGCACAGTTTGCCATGCCGTTTTCAGATCAGGAAGACGGTGAGTATGCAGTGACTATTTCTTTCCTATTAAAAGAGGACACATTATGGGCGGAGGCAGGACATGAAGCTGCCTTTGGACAGAAGATTTTTAAAAAACCATTTGTATGGAAGGAAAGCAGGAAACCGCTGCGTGTAATTCGCGGCAGGCAGAATATCGGCGTCAAAGGAGATGGGTTTGACGTGCTGTTTTCTATTTTATTTGGCGGACTTGTTTCCTACCGGTATGCGGGCGTGGAAATGATTGAAAAGATTCCGCTGCCGAACTTCTGGCGTGCGCCGGTTGACAATGATCTGGGCAGCCTCGGGCAGGCGCGTTATGCACAGTGGAAGATTGCCAGCATGTATATCGGCCATAAAAGTCTGGCACAGGCAGATAGAGCAGAACATGCAGAAATGATAGAAGCGTCTCCGGTTACGGTAGAGGAAGGCGATCACAGTGTTACTGTGACATACTGCTATCATATGCCGACAACGCCGCACAGCACCTGCGAGGTATCTTATACCGTGTATGGCGACGGCGCGATCCAAACGAAGCTTTCCTATGATCCGGTCAAAGAACTTGGCGATATGCCGGAGTTTGGAATGATCTTCTATCTGGACGCGGACTATGACCATGTGACCTGGTACGGCCTTGGCCCAGCGGAAACATATGCAGACCGTAAAGAAGGGGCGAAGCTTGGCATTTACCAAAACCGGGTAACGGATAATCTGGCAGAATACCTCGTACCGCAGGAATGCGGCAACAAAATGGATGTTCGCTACGCAAAAGTAACGGACGCCAGAGGAAGAGGCATGCTGTTTGCCGGGGATGGAATTTATTTTTCAGCGCTGCCTTATACACCGCATGAAATGGAACATGCGCTGCATGCATACGAACTTCCAAAGGTGCATCATACCGTTGTGCGCGCCGCGCTGGCGCAGATGGGCGTGGCCGGAGATGACAGCTGGGGCGCCAGGGTGCATCCGGAGTACCGGATCGGGATCGAACAGAAACTGGAGTTTTGTTTTTGGATCAAAGGTATTTGATGGAAGTGGATACATGTTCAGATCAGGTGAAGGTTGGTAATTTTACGATTTGATCGTGGATTTTTCCGGGATTGATCCGGAAGAACATAAGGCCGGTGGCCGCGAAAAGGGAAATTCGCAGGCCACTGGCTTTTTTATATAAAAATTCTGGCCATCCGCCATTTCCTGTGATAGAATATTCGCATTACATATGGAGCAGCTTTCTGTCACGCATATAAAAAGGAAAGGAGCCATGAACATGACATCACTGCGTAATATGACTTCCGGCCCTCCAGGCCGATTGATTCTTTCTTTTGCTCTGCCGCTGATGCTCGGCAATTTGTTCCAGCAATTTTATACAATCGCAGATGCAGCAATTGTCGGACAGGTGCTCGGCGTACAGGCCATTGCCGCGGTCGGCGCTGCGGAATGGATTATCTGGATGATGCAGGGCACGATACAGGGCTTTACACAGGGCTTCGGCATTCAGATGTCCCAGGATTTCGGAGCCGGAAAGCTGAAAAAGCTGCGGAATGTTATCGTAAATTCCGTTTTTTTATCTGCTGTCTGCGCCGTTATCCTTCTGGCTGGCGGACAGCTGCTCGCCGGATGGATGCTGGACAGGCTGCATACGCCAGACCCAATCCGGCCCGATACGATGCTGTACATGCGCACGATGTTCTGTGGCATTCCGGCCATTATGGCTTTTAACCTGTCTGCTTCCATCCTGCGTTCGCTGGGCGACGGCAAAACCCCGCTGTACGCAATGGCCTGTGCTTCCTTTGTAAATATCGGCCTGGACCTTTTGTTTGTGCCAGTCCTTCATATGGGCGTATTCGGCGCTGCCATTGCCACCGTGCTGGCCCAGTGCTGTTCCAGCATCATCTGCTTTTGGAAAATCGCCCGGATTGATATTTTGAAAATCACGCGGGCCGACTGTGAAATCGCTGCCAGCCTGCACCTGCGTCTGATGAAGCTTGGCATGCCGATGGCTTTCCAGAATTTTATTATTTCCATCGGCGGCATGCTGGTGCAGTCCGTCGTAAACGGATTCGGCGTTGCGTTTATCGCAGGATTTACGGCAACCAACAAGCTGTACGGCATGCTGGAAGTAGCTGCGACCTCTTACGGGTTTGCCATGACCACTTATACCGGACAGAATCTCGGTGCCGGAAAGATATCCCGCATCCGCGAAGGGTACCGGGACGCCCTTTTGATTGCACTGGTTACTTCTATTATAATAGCTGCTGCCATGATTTTTGGCGGAAAATGGATTCTGCTGTGCTTTATCAGCGGGGATAAGAAAACAGCCGCAGATGCTCTGGAAATTGCTTACCGTTACCTGTTTATTATGAGCGTGTGCCTGCCTGTGCTGTATTACCTGGCCGCGGCAACTGTGCGGGATTGGCTGGACAGGCGGTGAGGATGCCGAAAAAAAGATACCCGCCCGCCAACGCGACCGCCTGGTGCGCCCTCCATGACCGCCTCATGAACGATCTGTACATACGGCGGCGGGGATGCGTGATGCGGCGGTGTAAACACCTGCGGTGGCTGGGCGGAATGGGGCAGAAATTCGATGGACACCCGATAAACGGGTCTAAATAATCAAAAAGTGAGGGAAAAACATGGTCAATATCAAAGGTTTGGACAAGGCGCGGGTCCTGAAAGCGCTGTATGACAACAGCAGCTATGTCCGGGGGCTGAACCATGCTCCGGCTGACCCGAAGTTTGTCACGGTGGAGCACTGTGCTCAGTTGCTGGAGAAGCAGACCTGTTTCGACTACCTGTACGGGCGGCTGATGGCGGTGGACCTGTCCGGGGACGAGTTCGACGAGAATATGTATGACTTCGTTTGCGGCGATGGGGCCGCACAGAAGGAGGTCGATTCTGTTCGGGGCGAGCGGGAGGACGGCGAGAAGAACGGTCCGAATTTGGAAGAGAAAACCAGGCGGACAACGGATGCGCTTGAAAAAATCACGAACATTCTTTGGGAACTCCAGCCTGACGAGTGTTTTGCCGCCGTCACGGTGCTGCGCATGACACTGATGGGGCCTGGGTTGATGGGCGGGCCGGTCACGCCGCCGTTTCCGTTTAAGGGCCGGTTCAGATAAAGAAAACGCCCTGCGTGAGCTTCCGACGGCTCGCGCAGGGCGGACACCCCGGAGGGTGCCTGTTGTGGACACAACATATTGTACCATACTCCGGGGTTACATACAAGAGGAAATCAGCGCCCGCGTGCGCTTTCGGGCTTGTATGGGATAGTAACTTAACGACCACAGCCACGGAGGGGGTGTTCTAGGTATGCGGACAGTATACCGTGAAAAGAAATATGTCTGTGGGGAGTACCTGGACGTGTTTGTCTACCCTGTCTTTGAAACGGGAAAGAGTGGCGGCGGGAAGCGGACCAAAAGGAAGCCGTCCACGGAGGCCCAGAAGAAGCTCAACCAGCGGCACCGGAAGGAAAAACTGGAGCGCAAACTGCACGCCAATTTTACCCCGGAGGATCTGGAGATCGACTTGACCCACAGGGTACAGCCGGAGAGCGACGAGGAGGCCGCCCGCCTCCTGCGTAATTACATCCGGCGGGTCCAGCGCCTGCGAAAAAAACAGGGCCTGCCGCCGTTGAAGTACATAGCCGTCACAGAGCGGGGAAAGCGCGGCGGGAGGTATCACCACCATATCACCGTCAACGGCGGGATAGACCGGGATACCCTGGAAAATCTGTGGGAGCACGGGTACGCCAATTCCCGCCGCCTGCAATTTACCGAGGAGGGACTGGCGGGGCTGGCCAACTACATCGTCAAATCCCCTGTGAGGAAAAAGGCGTGGTCCGCCTCAAAAAATCTCGTGGACCCGGAGCCGAGGATACGGGATGGGCGCATTTCCGGGAAAAAGGCAAGGGAGCTGGACGAACACAGGCAGGACAGTACCAGGTTTGAAGCGCTGTATCCGGGCTACCTGATGTCCGGCCCGGCGGAGGTGTTCCACAATGAGGTCAACGGCGGGTGCTATCTTGTGGCCCGGCTCTACAAAAAGGGCGGGAAATTTATCCGTCCGGAGCTGAAACGGCGAAATTGAGAAGGGAGGGAAACGAACATGGATAACGCGGAAGAAATCCTGAAAATGGCAAAGGCTCTGCGGGATGCCGCGGATTCTGCGGAAAGACTGGCGTCGGTATTGGGAAAAACGGACAGAACGGAGAAGGAAATCGAGGATGCCACCAAAGATTTTATCTGGCAGATAGTGAAAATGCAGGTCTTGTGTGAAGGGGGGATATGCGCGTGACCAGGGTCGAATTGCCGGGCGGCGTGTGCGCCACCGACGGCGAGGCGCTGGACGCTCTGGTGGTGGAGGCCCGGAGGCGGAAGGTCAGCTATGGTGAGTTGGTCGCCGGAACCACGGCGTGGGAGCGGGATCAGATCATCCGGGACTACTGTGCAGTGAAGCGGAGGAGGCGGAAACGGGATGGCCGTTGACGTGAAGGACCTGCCGCCTGCCTATCAGGTCCAGGCTTTGAGAAAATGGGAGGAACAGGAGCGGCGGCGGAAACGCCCCACTCTTCCCTGCCCAGACAGCGGTGGGCCGGAGAAAAAAACCAAGTATCACAATGTGCCCGCAAAACGTGTGACGGACAGCGGGGCCATCCTGCGCTTCGACAGCCAAAAGGAGGCCCGCCGGTATGACGAACTGGCCGCGCTGGAGCGGGCCGGGACGATTCGTGAACTGCGGATGCAAGTGGACTTCACCCTGCAGGAAGCCTACACCGACGGCGAGGGACGCCGGGCGCGAGCAATCCGGTACAGGGCGGACTTTTCCTACAAGAAACGGCCCAAATACTGGACAGGGTATGAGAGCCAATGCCCGGACGATGGGTGGATTCTGGTGGTGGAGGACGTGAAAAGCCGCGCCACCCGCACGAAGGAGTACATCATGAAGCGGAAACTCATGAAGGAACGATTTGGAGTCGAAATCAGGGAGGTTTAACATCTTGGAATTTTTGCGGTTTGTCTTTTCCAGCTTTTGGGTGTGGCTGGGGTTCATCATCCTGGTGTCTGTGGCCGGAAGCGGGGTGATCGAGCTGGTGAGAGCCTGTAGGCGAGATAGGAAGGTAACAGTGGTTCGTATGGGGACGCAGGTACAAATGACGGTGGAAAACGCCACGAAGGAGGATGTACAGAACACCGCTGTTTCGGCGGCCGCTGTGCCGGAGAGAGAGGAATGGGAAAATGAACAGCAGTGAGGAGCGGGGAACGGCCCGCATGATGGCCGGTCAGATCAGAATCAACGGTGTGGAGAGTATGGAGATCGAGAGAGCCGTGGTGAGGAGCCTGACCGCTGACGGATTCGACGTGGAGATCGAACCGGAGTTCAAGACCGGGGACAGGCGCATGGTGCATGAGAGCAGCGTCATCAAAGTGTACAGGAAGGTGGCGGTGTAGTGAAGCTGAAAAAAGTGGGCGCTATCTGCAATGCGGGCGGGTCCTATTACCTGATGGACGAGCGGGACGCCGGCGGGGAAATCGTGGCACAATGGCTGGGCGACGGGAAATCCGCCTATCCCCTGGTGGGCCTGCCGGTCATGGACGTGGAAAACATCTGCGCCATGTTCGACATCACCGAGAAGAAGCGGGAGAAACTGGTGATGCGCGAGACAGACGTGCCGGGAGCGATGAACTGGGAGGACACGGCCCCTCTGGAGAGACAGCTTGAAGACCCGAAACTGTGCGTGCGCTATGATGGAATGGACCTCCTGCCGCTGAAAACGTCGGCGGGCGTCACGTTCATTCAGGAGAAATATCTTTTGCCGCTGGACGGCCTGGAATATATGCGCCTTTACGAGCGCCGGGGCAGGAATGGGGACCTGTTTTACATCGTGGCAAAAATCGGGATGATTATTCAGGCGGTCATTATGCCTATGAAACTGCCGGATGAGGACTTTATGGACCTGCTGGACGAGCTGGTGCGCCAATGCCGCGACGCCATGCGGAAAAGGGCGTTTGTCCCAAAACAGGACCATGCGCTGGGGAGCGAGCCGGAGCCGCTGTTCCGGGTGGATGAGAGCACGGAGGAGATCGTGGAGGAAGGAGCGGGAGAATGAGCGGTGAGATCACAAAGGCCGTGATAGACGGGGCGCGGGTGACCATCTCTACAGACTGCTGGCCGTGCCTGGGAACGGTCGAGAATATCCGTGTCAGCGTAACGAGGAGGACCTGGAACGGAGTTGTCACGCTGAACAGGAACGTTCCTGTGGGGCCGTTGCGGGAGCAGATGGACACGGAGATCGTTCGCGCCGTCATGGAAATGGCGGAGAATATCGAACAACCCAACAGAGGAAGGGGGAACGGATTGTGAAAACGCTGGCGTTTGTAAATTTGAAGGGCGGCGTCGGGAAAACTGTCTCGGCGGCGAACATGGCCCATATCCTGGCCTCGGTCCACAACAAGCGCGTCCTCCTGGTGGACGCGGACAAGCAGGGGAACGCCTCCCAGTATTTTAAGCTCTACGGACAGCAGGAGGGCACGGGGGAGCTCCTTCTGGGGGGCGATTTGGATACAGAGAGCGTGGAACGGGCTATCTACCACACGCAGTTTAAGGGTCTGGATATCATCACGTCCAACATGGAGCTGTATTCGGCGGACCGGGCCCTCTATGACCAGCAGGACGCGGATACGGCAAAAGCCCTGTTCTCCGCCCTGAATTGGGTGCGAGATGACTACGATTTCTGCGTCATTGACAACGGCCCGTCGGTAGATACCGTGACGCTGAACGTGCTGGCCGCAGCGGATGATGTGCTGATCCCGATCCGCCCGGATGAGTTCTCCCTGTCCGGCCTACTGGACCTCATCCAACAGACCGCCTCTGTGCGCGATACCGTCAATCATGCGCTGAGGGTCCGGGGCGCGTTCTTTACCCATTGGCAGAACCGGGAGCTGTTCCGGCAGGCGCGGCGGTCCCTGGAGGACAGCGGAATCTGTCCTGTGCTCCAGACGGCGGTCAACTATAACCCAAAAGTGCCGGAGAGTACCCTGGAGGAAATGCCGCTGTGCGTGTTCGCGCCCCGCTCCTGGGCCGCTATCCAGTACAAGAAGCTGACGGCGGAGTATCTGGGGTTGACCGATTCGGGCAAGGGGGAGGAGGTGTAAACCCGTGGAGAGATTAACCTACGATTTTGTTGGAAGAAATAATTGTTGGGAAGTAAAGGGCGCGGATAACTATCTTTGCAAAGATGTATGCAAAAATCAGGGAGACAATGGGTGTGAGGGATGCCCCATACGGGAAGCCATTGACCGCCTTGCCGCATATGAAAATACCGGGTTGATGCCGGAGGAGGTCATGGTTCTGTGCTCTATGTCGGAGAGGGCGAAAATGGCGGACCTGTTAAGATTGGAAGAGTATCAGATAATTGGCCCTATCGACAACCTGCGAAAACTTGCCCAGGCCGAGAAGGACAGGCGGCTGGTGGTCCTGCCGTGCAAGGTGGGAGGTACGGTATATGCGACATTTAGTCTATGCGGGGACTATCTGAGAGAGCGAGACAAGCCGTATCCATGTGAGGTAGTCTTTATCGGGATAAGCAATGAGCCGTTTATGCACATCCAGTTTGAAAACGGCAGAGTTTTCCCGGTTGGCTTTGAAAAAATTGGGAAAACAGTGTTCACTACGAGAGAAGCAGCAGAAGCGGCGCTGAAAGGACGGGAGGGGTAAGCCGTGGAGCGGTTAACACACAAGGATAGTAAAGGCTGGTTTATCCACGACCAGAGTATTGCATACGACGAGTGCCGCCGTGGAAAAGAAATAGACCTTCTTGCGGCCTATGAAAACACTGGACAGACGCCGGAGGAAATTGTGGCGCTGGTGGAAGAAGTGAATATCTGGAAAAGTGGCTATTATGACTTGCTAAAGACAACCCAGCAGGGAATTTCGACGATATATGAAAGCATAAGGAAGATTCAGGGTGCGAACAAACTGGAAAGCGAGGTGTGAGCCGTGGGATTCGACATTATGAGCTTGCAGAAGGGCCGGGGGCAGGTCCAGACGCGGAGCCGTGCCGGAGAGGGCCGCGCTGTGCTCAAGTACATAGACGTGGAGGACCTAGTGCCGTCCGAGGACAATTTCTACTCCATGTCCGATATCGACGAGCTGGCCGGGCTGATTGAACTGTCCGGCGGCGTGAAACAGCCGGGACTTGTGGTCCCGCTGGGCGGAGGAAAGTATAAGCTCCTCTCCGGCCACCGTCGGCGGCTGGCCTCCCTCCAGCTTGTGCGGCAGGGTAAGGAAGACTACCGGAAAATGCCGTGTATGGTGGAGGGCGCGGGACCGGACGTGGAAGGGGACGACGGGGCGAAGGAACTGCGGGCCATTGACGAGGCTATTTTGCTCATCACCACCAACAGTCAACGGGAGAAAACCGACTGGGACAAAGTGCAGGAGGTCGTGCGCCTGCGGGCCCTGTTGGACCGGAAACGGCAGTTTGAGAAAATCTCTGGTCAGACGCGTAAGATCGTCGCCGAGCAACTGGGGACCACGCCCGCCCAGGTGGGGCGGTATGACAGTATCGATAAGCACCTGATCCCGGCATTCAAGGACTGCCTGGAGCGAGGCGGAATCGGTATCTCCGTGGCCTATGAGTTGTCTATCCTTCCGGCGGACGTGCAGGAGAGAGCGGCAGAGGAATGGCAGGAAAGGCGCGGGCCGGTCTCGTTGGAGGATGTGCGCAGGTGGAAATTGTCGGCGGAGCGGGAGAACACGGGCGCGGTGGATGTGCCGCCTCAACCGCCTGCGGGCGGTGTGGCCGGGGAGGAGCCGGAACTGCCGGGCAGGGTCACAATGGTAGTGGAGGATGAAAGCGGACCCGTGCCGACGGCGGAACAGTGGGAGGCACTGAAAGAGCGTGTGGACGCCGCAAAAGCTGACAGAAAGGTTGTGGAGTTTCCTGCGCCGCCTCCACATACGCCGGAGATAAAAGCTGTGCCAGGGCCGGAAAAGGAAGCGCTCAGCAGGCGGCAGGCCGCTAATGCCCTGGAGGACCTGCAAATGTTCTGTGAGGAAATGCTAGCCATTGACGACCAGACGGAGACGTGGATGGAGCGGTCCGACGCGCTGGCGGTGGCAATCGCCGTTCTGCGGAAGTGAGGGCAGGGCGGTGAATAAAAACACGGAACAGTGTCAACGCGTACCGCTGATTCATGGGAGGATGATTTATCGCTGTGAAAACTGCGGGCGGAGCTGGCCCATGTATCTGGAAAAGGGCATTGAAGAATTCAGGGAGAATCACAAGCCGTCCCCGTTCACGATTGCCTGCCCGTACTGCGGCGGGCTGGCTATGGACGTGTCCGGGATTCAGAAGGTGCCGGGCGGCGGGTATGTGCCGCTGCCGGATGGATACAGCTATTTCGCGCACATGGAGAACAGAGATTGCGGAGTGCCGGTATTCTGTCAGGAAGCGGAGAGAACAAGGACCAGTGCACCGGTACCCGATGTAGATGAAATTATAGACCGCCTCACAAGTGTGGAAATGGAAAAACGCAGAGAAAACTTGCGTAAGGAGCTGGACCAGCTGGAGGAGATTTTGAAAAATGCTGGTGAAGCTACGGCGATGCGCTGGAAAGAGTTTGAGATAGCAATGAAGCGGATTGTTAAAATCGCGGGCATGGGTGCAGAGGAGATTGAAAGTCAGCCGGAAAAATTGGCGGACTTGAAGAAAAAGAAGGACCGTTTGGCTCCACCGGCTGCTTTGGACCGGAAGGAGGCGCGGAAAAAACAGTGTGCGGTAGAGGAGGAAACTGTTTCCCGCCTCCGGCAGTATAGAGCAAAGAAAAATTGTCGGGCCGCAGGAAAGCGGACTGGCCCGCGCCGGCGGGAGTGGCGCGGGCCGTGGAAGGAGAACTGACAATGAAACGTAAAAAGCCAATGCCGCATTTCTACGGCAAAAATATCGTACAGCACGCGCAAAAGAAATTCCTCCAGCGTAAAAAACTGGAGGCTGACCAGGAGAAGCGCCGGGAGCGTCCGGCAGGCTATGTGGACGGCGGCGGGAAAGAATAGAAAGCGGGGTCCCCGCGAAAGCCCAGCGAAGCGGGTTTCGTGGGGAGAGGAAGAAGGAACGAAGCTTAAGCGGAATTTTCGGCAAAGCCGAAAATGGAACGGCGGAGTTTCTTCTGACGAGGAGGGGACGGAGCTGCCCGGCGTCGCGTGCCTGCTGGATGCCTGACGCCTCCCTGCATCTCTCAATCAGCCCTTGCGGCCGAGGCTTCCGCTGTTATAAATTTGCACTTCTCCCCATCTATGCCGTTAAAAACGCTTTTTCGGGGAAAAATACTTGACAAACTCCCGCCCTTTCGCTATAAAATATTCATTCATGGTTTATTCCCGCGTTATTCAGCGCCGCCGGGCACACCGGCAGGCAGAATCCGCATTTTCATATCAACAAAAGGAGACATGAAACGCTATGAATCGCAGATATCGTAAAACCGTCATCGCCGGCAACTGGAAGATGAACATGACCGCCACTGAGACCAAGAAATTCGCCGAGGAGATCAAGAAGATCCTGCCCCGGGCCAAGTGGTGCGAGACTCTGATCTGTGTCCCCGCCTGCAACATCTCCGCCGCCTCCAAGGCCTTCAAGGACCTGCGCATCTCCGTGGGCGCCGAGAACGTCTACTTTGAGGAGAAGGGCGCCTATACCGGCGAGGTGTCCGCCGAAATGCTGAAGGACCTGGGCGTAAAATACGTCATCGTGGGCCACAGCGAACGCCGCCAGTATTTCTGCGAGACCGACCAGACTGTCAACAAGAAGGTCCACGCCGTGCTGAACGCCGGCATGAATCCCATCATCTGCGTGGGCGAGAGCCTGGAGCAGCGCGAGACCGGAATCACCAGCGAGTGGATCGCCCTCCAGGTGAAGAGCGCCCTGTACGGCGTGC
>OFGE01003068.1_pt1 | contig 11528 bp, 11 predicted proteins | sample 1521681 | NCBI WGS metagenome assembly OFGE01 (sample SAMEA3504093, study PRJEB24116) | mouse gut metagenome | biome: mouse gut; feature: mouse-associated habitat; material: faeces | place: Denmark | collected 2011 | reverse complement strand
CAGCAATGGCAACGGGAATCTCCGGCATCGGCTCCGGTATTGCCGTGGCATCCTCCGCAAGTGCGGCTCTGGGCGCTATCAGCGAGGATCAGAGCGTATTCGGTAAGTCCATGATTTTCGTAGCTATGGCAGAGGGTATTGCTCTCTATGGCCTGATTATTTCCTTTATGATCTTAGGTAAGCTGTAAATTCCGCCAAAAGCGGTTTTACAGAGGCCGAAAGGAAAAAAGCAAGGTAACGGTTCGATGTCCGAATTGTTACATATTAACAGGAAAGGCAGAAAATCCTATGAAAATGTATTTGATAAGCGACAATATGGACACCTATACAGGTATGCGCCTGGCCGGTGTCGAGGGCACTGTGGCTCATGGAAGAGAGGAATTGAAGGAAGCTCTTGACCGGGTGCTGACCGATAAGGAGATTGCCATTGTCGTTCTGACGGAGAAGTTCGGAAGGGAGTATCCTGAGCTGATTGATGAGATACGCTTAAGCCGCAGCCTGCCTTTGCTTATTGAGATTCCTGACCGCCACGGCACACAGCGCGGGGAGAATTTCATTACCTCATATGTAAATGAGGCCGTAGGACTGAAGGTTTAAGAAAGAAGGTGACCCCTTTGACAATCGAAGAGAAGCTACAGCATTTAATGCAGTATTCCATGGAAGAGGCGCGGGGCAAGTACGAGAGCGTGATAAACGAATATACAAAGACCATGGAGGAAATCTTCCAGGAGTACCAGGAAAACAAAAAACGCCAGGAAAATCTGGAGATTAAGTCAGAGAGCGAGCATCTGATCCGGGAAAACAACAAGCGTTTTTCCGAGGAGCAGGTGAAGCTCCGCCGGACCCTCAGCAGCATGCAGGAAGAATTGAAGGAAAAACTGTTTGTGGAAATGAAGGACCGTCTGGCCCGGTTTGCGGAGAGTTCCGATTATCAGCGTCTTCTGGTGCGGCAATTGAAGGAAGCCATTGCTTTTGCCAGGGGAGAAGAGGTGATTCTCTACATCGATCCTTCCGATGCGGAGCGGAAGACCAGTCTGGAGGTAGAGGCAGGCGCGCCGATTACGGTAAGCAGCTATTCCTTTATGGGCGGAACCCGGGCAGTAATTCCGGGAAGAAATATTCTGATAGACAATTCCTTTGAGACAAAGCTTGCGGAAGCCAGAGAAAAGTTCAAGCTTAGGGGAGGAACGGCATATGAATAAGACAGGTGTTATTTATGGAATCAATGGTCCTGTCGTGTATCTGAAAGGCAATACGGAATTTAAGATGGCTGAGATGGTCTATGTGGGCCGCGAGCGGCTTGTAGGCGAGATTATCGGACTGAACAAGGGCCGCACTACCATCCAGGTATATGAGGAAACCACCGGTATCAAGCCGGGGGAGCTTGTGGAGGGTACGGGAGCGCCGATTTCCGTAATGCTGGCTCCCGGAATCTTAAACAATATTTACGACGGAATTGAGCGCCCGTTAAGTGAGATTGCCAAGGACGGCGGCGCTTACATCAACCGGGGAACCGTGGTGGATTCTCTGGATATGGAAAAGCTGTGGAAGGCTCATATGACCGTGAAGCCGGGAACCCGGGTAAGCGGCGGCACCATTATCTGCGAGGTTCAGGAGACCACAGCCATACTTCACAAGGTTATGGTTCCTCCCGATATGGAGGGAACCATTGTAAAGGTAATGCCGGACGGAGAATACACTATCCGGGATACCATTGCCGTACTCCAGCACGACGACGGAAGCGAGCAGGAGCTGACCATGCTGCAGAAATGGCCTATCCGTGTTCCGCGTCCCACCAGAAAGCGCTATCCGGCATCAAAGCCTCTGATCACGGGGCAGCGTATTCTGGATACCCTGTTTCCCATTGCAAAGGGCGGAACGGCGGCTGTTCCCGGCGGTTTTGGTACGGGAAAGACCATGACTCAGCATCAGATTGCCAAGTGGTCGGATGCGGATATTATTATTTATATCGGCTGCGGAGAGCGCGGCAATGAGATGACCCAGGTGTTGGAGGAGTTCGGCGAGCTTATCGACCCCAAGACGGGAAATCCGCTGATGGATCGGACGGCTCTGATTGCCAATACTTCCAATATGCCGGTGGCTGCCCGTGAAGCAAGCATTTATACGGGAATTACTCTGGCGGAGTACTACCGGGATATGGGATATCACGTGGCGATCATGGCAGATTCTACCTCCCGCTGGGCAGAGGCTCTCCGGGAATTATCCGGACGTTTGGAGGAAATGCCGGCAGAAGAAGGTTTTCCTGCCTACTTAGCTTCCAAGCTTTCTGCCTTTTATGAGCGGGCAGGCATGATGGAGAATTTAAACGGAACAAACGGCAGTGTTACTATCATTGGCGCTGTATCTCCCCAGGGCGGAGACTTTTCTGAACCTGTGACCCAGAATACCAAACGTTTCGTCCGCTGCTTCTGGGGGTTGGATAAAAGCCTTGCCTATGCAAGACATTTCCCTGCTATTTCCTGGCTGACCAGCTATTCTGAATACCTGAGCGATTTGTCTTTGTGGTATTCAGAGAATGTAAATCGTGATTTTGTAAATTACCGCAATCAAATTGTGGCTCTGCTCTCCCAGGAAAGCAGCCTGATGGAGATTGTAAAACTGATTGGAAGCGATGTGCTGCCTGACGACCAAAAGCTCATTTTGGAGATAGCCAAGGTTATCCGGGTAGGCTTTCTGCAGCAGAATGCGTTCCACAAGGATGATACCTGCGTCCCTATGGAAAAGCAGTTTAAGATGATGGAAATCATTCTGTATCTGTATCAGAAATCTCGTTCTTTGATCTCCATGGGCATGCCTATGTCCGTATTAAAAGAAGATTCTGTTTTTGATAAAGTGATTGCCATCAAATATGATGTGCCCAATGACCAGCTTTCCTTGCTGGATGATTACAAAAAGCTTATTGACCGTTTCTATGATGATGTCCTGGAACGGAATGCATAAACAGGGCGCTGTATGCGCCCGCAGGAGGTAAAGATGTCCATTCAATATTTAGGATTAAATGCAATCCAGGGCCCTATGGTTGTTCTGGAAGGTGTTCAGGGAGCTGCCTATGACGAGATTGTTGAGATGACCGCAAATGACGGCAAGAAAAAGCTGGGCAGGATTATTGAGATCAGTGAGGACCGCGCCATGATCCAGGTGTTTGCAGGCACAGAAGGACTTACCCTGCAGGGCGTCCGTACCCGGCTGACCGGACATCCCATGGAGGTGGCGGTTTCCCCGGAAGTGCTGGGGCGTACGTTTAACGGCGTCGGGGTGCCGATTGACGGGCTTGGGACGATTGGGTCTGCCGAGAAGAGAGACGTGAACGGCCTGCCGCTGAATCCGGTCCGCAGGGAGTATCCAAGGAATTATATCCGGACGGGAATCTCTGCCATTGACGGGCTGACCACGTTGATTCGGGGGCAGAAGCTTCCGATTTTTTCGGGGAACGGGCTTCCCCATGACCAGTTGGCGGCGCAGATTGTGAAACAGGCGTCCCTTGGGGACGGGACGAATGAGAATTTTGCCGTGGTGTTTGGGGCGATGGGCGTCAAGCATGATGTTGCGGAGTTTTTCCGCAAGACTTTTGAGGAGAGCGGCGTGTCTGACCATGTGTGTATGTTCCTGAATCTGGCCAATGACCCTGTGGTAGAGCGTCTGATTACGCCTAAGGTGGCGCTTACGGTGGCGGAGTATCTGGCGTTTGAGTGTAATATGCATATTCTGGTGATTCTGACGGATATGACGTCTTTTGCGGAAGCGATGCGTGAGGTGTCTTCTTCCAGGGGGGAGATTCCCTCCAGAAAGGGGTATCCTGGGTATCTGTACAGTGAGCTGGCCACGCTTTATGAGCGGGCGGGGATTGTGCAGGGGGCCAGCGGCTCTGTGACACAGCTTCCGATTCTGACCATGCCCAATGATGATATTACCCATCCGATTCCGGATTTGACCGGGTACATTACGGAGGGACAGGTGGTGCTTGACCGGAACCTCCATGGGCAGGCTGTGTATCCGCCCATTAGTATCCTTCCTTCTCTGTCCCGTCTGATGAAGGATGGGATTGGCGAGGGGTATACGAGAGAAGACCATCAGGGACTTGCGAATCAGTTGTTCTCTGCTTATGCGAAGGTGGGGGAGGCGAGGAATCTGGCTTCTGTTATCGGTGAAGATGAGCTGTCTCCGCTTGATAAGAAGTACCTGAAGTTTGGCGAGGAGTTCGAGAAGCATTATATCGGCCAGGGACCGACGGAGAACCGGTCGATTCAGGATACGCTGGATCTGGGATGGCGGCTCTTGGGTGTTCTGCCTAAGGAAGAGCTGGATCGGATCGACACGAAGCTGGTGGAGAAGTATTATCCTCATGAAGGGGATGTTTAACATTTGGCAGATGAGGAGGGCGGTATATGGACCCGAGAGAGTTTCCTACTAAAGGAAATCTGATGCTTGCTAAAAATTCTCTTGCGCTTGCCCATCAGGGGTATGACCTTATGGATAAGAAGAGGAATATTCTTTTGAAGGAATTGATGGAATTGATTGACGAGGCGAAGAATATTCAGGAGGAGATTGATGTTACATTTACCAGAGCATATGCGTGTCTGCAGCGGGCGAATATTGAGCAGGGCATCAGCAAGGTGCAGGAGCTTGCGTTTACGGTTCCCATTGAGGAGTCGATTCGTATTCAGACCAGGAGTATTATGGGGACGGAGATTCCCCATATTAAGTATGATGATAAGCAGAATGACCTGACTTATGCGTTTGGTACGACGAAGGAGTCGATTGATATCGTAAGGGAGGCGTTCCGGGCGGTCAAGAACCTGACGATTAAGCTGGCTGAGGTGGAGAATGCGGCTTATCGGCTTGCGGCAAATATTAAGAAGACGCAGAAGAGGGCGAATGCGCTGAAGAATATTACGATTCCGATGTATAGTAATCTGGTGTATACGATTAATAATGCGCTGGAGGAGAAGGAACGGGAAGAGTTTACCAGGCTGAAGGTGATTAAGCGGATGCAGGGGAAATAGGGATGAGTGAAGCCTTTTGGGATTAACCGGAGGCTTTGCTCTTTTTTGAGAGGTGTATCGCTATGAAAAAATGGAAAACGGTCTTGATTGTGGCTGCTGCCGTCATTTCAATGATTGTGAATATTGGGTTTAGTGTATTTTATGTATTTCAATATAGCTCCAGAATTGTTAGAAGAGTAATATCAGATATGGGAATTGTTGATGATGATTTTCACGTACCGGATACTATTGATGATAGTGAGTCTGTGTATGAGGAAGGACAGGAGACAACAGAGGAGAAGTTTCTTCGTATTGACAGGGAAATGCAGGCGGTTGCGGATTATCTTTACACAGAGGGTATGCTTGCAGGCGTGGAGGCTGCGGACGGAATCGATACGGCGTATACTCCGATGATGGATGCGAAGGGGTGGCCGTGTGCGGTCGTTTATCGGGAAAAAATGGTATTTGACGGTGGTGTAAATGGATATAAGGTGCAGAAAGTTACCTATGAGTATATGAAAGATTATGGAGAGCAGGATGAGTTTGTCTATGAGGAAGAGTATTGCGATGAGAGCGGTAATCCGGTTATGGACACGCAGATTCTAGGTTTTTTTCTTGTGGATAAGGATACGATGGAAGTGACGGATGAAAATACGGTGGAATGGCATTAATGTTAAACAAATCAGGGTTTGACAGGAGAAAAGGATTATTATAAAAAGGGGACTTCCGTTAGAAGGAAGCCCCACATGTTTTCTAATAATTCTCTGCCTTAATCTGGAAATAAGACTGAGGATGCGCACATACCGGACATTTTTCGGGAGCATTTTTGCCGACTGCAATATGACCGCAGTTCGAGCACTGCCAGATACTGTCCCCTTCTTTTGAGAACACCAGACCGCCTTCGATATTAGACAGGAGTTTGCGGTATCTTTCTTCGTGTTCCTTTTCAATCTTTCCCACTTCTTCAAACAGATACGCAATTTCATCGAATCCTTCTTCTCTTGCTTCTTTAGCAAATGTCTCATACATATCTGTCCACTCATAATTCTCACCGTCTGCCGCGTCCTTCAAATTCTCAATGGTAGACGGAACCGAGCCGCCGTGAAGCAGCTTGAACCAGATTTTCGCATGTTCCTTTTCATTGGCGGCAGTCTCTTCAAAGATGTTGGCAATCTGTACATAGCCGTCCTTTTTTGCCTTAGATGCGTAGTAACTGTATTTATTCCTTGCCTGGGATTCTCCGGCAAATGCAGCCTGTAGATTTGCCTCTGTTTTACTTCCTTTTAATTCCATGATTGAAATCCTCCTTTGAATAAAATAGTAATGATTATTGTTATTATAGCATGTTTTACATAATAATCAAGCATATTTTTGCAATCTTTTGTTGTATCCATTATAATATTTCTAAAGGCAAAAGAAGGTCAGAATACGGCAGGAAGGGAGAACAAAACAATGGGAAAAATATATACGGGAAAGTATACCCAAGGGCACACCGTAATGCATGCCCTGCGGGCGGGTGGACTTCGTCCAAAAAGGTATAGATGTCTGGAAATATTTTTGAAATCGTTGGAAGGGAAAGGGGGAAGCCTACGGATTTATAAGGATGGAGAAGACATGCGGGAGTATCCGGCAGGAGACGTACGTTATACGTTACATAGGATTCCGTTAGAAAATGATTCGGAGTATAAGCTGGAGCTTTTGGACTGCGAGGTTAGCATTGCGTATCTGTCTGAATCTGAGGATATGATGGATACCGGAGTGCGTTTCCTTGAATATGTAACAGATGAAATGCGCCAAAACAAGGCAGGATGCGGGGAGGGAGGCTTAGAGTGTACTTCTTTGCCTGAGGGAACAGGTAATTGGACGGAAATCCAGGATTTGGGCGCGTGGTATGATACGCCGAACCGGGAGCAGTATCATTTTAATGCATATAAGAATTGGATCAATGATCCCAACGGACTGTGTTATTATAAAGGGTATTATCATTTATATTATCAGGCGAATCCCCATAGCCAGGAGTGGGATGTCATGTACTGGGGACATGCGGCGAGCAAGGATTTGCTGCATTGGGTTCATTTGCCTTATACTTTACAGCCTCAGGAAGAGATTCTGGCGCAGAAGGAGTTAAGGGGCGGCGCTTTTTCCGGAAGCGCAGTGGCTCTTGAGGATGAAATTGTATTTTATCTGACACGGCATATCGGGACTGCTGAGGAGACAAAGGAGAATACACGGCAGTACCAGACTATGGTAAGGTCAAAAGACGGCATTCATTTTGGGGAAGAGGTTAAGGTTGTGGAGCGGCTGGACGATACGTTTTCTTTCAATAATTTCCGCGACCCCAAGGCGTATTGGCTTGACGGGAGGTGGCAGATGGTTATCGGTACGAAGGTAAACGGGATTCCATCGTTGGTGCGGTACAGTTCAGCGGATATGGAAAAATGGGACTATGCGGGCGTGCTGGTTGAGGAGCGGACGGAGGGCGTCTATACTTTTGAATGCCCGGATTTCTTCGCATTAGACGGACGGTTTGTGGCGGCAGGGTCGTGGATGATGTACCGGGATGCACAGCAGAGATATCAACCCACGTACTGGTATATTGGAGATTATCAGGATGGCAGCTTTATTCCTGAGAGCAAGGGGACATATGATTTTGGAAGTAATTTTTATGCCGTGCAGTCATTTGAGCATGATGGAAGGCGGATTGCGATTGGATGGACGGCGGACTTTTATCAGGAACATGTGCCTGAGGCAAATGGCTCCTGCGGCGCAATGACGATTCCAAGGGAGCTTTCTGTGCGGAATGGGCGGCTGTACCAGAAGCCGGCAGAGGAGATTTATCGGTTGCGCGGGGAAAAGATCTGTGACGCGGCGGCACAGAATCTGGCGTTTGAGAAGGTGGAAGGGAATTGTTACTATGCGAGAATTGATTTGACAGAGGATACGGACTTCCGGCTCTTGTTAGGGAGGTCGGAAGCAGGAGAGATTCAGCTTGAGCGGGAAGGCGTTCAGGTGAGGATACGGACGAAAGGAGTCCGGTCTGAGAACGTACAGTTTGTGACGGAAGTGGAGCAACTGCAAAAAGCGGAGATTTTTGTGGATAGGAGGCTTATAGAAGTCTATTTAAACGACGGGGAAGCTGTGGGGACGAAGCTGTTTTATCAGGATAACCGTGACGGAGTCTTTCAGGCGGAATTTGGAGAAGCTGCGAAGGTGGGACGAGTCTGTCTTTGGAAGATGGATGGTATCTGGCGGAAATAAAGAATGTGCCAAAGCACATTCTTGCGCCGTCTCAGCGGCATATTTCCTCTGCACGGGTCTGCGCAAAAAAAATGGGGGACGTCAAGTCCCCCGTTAAGGCATCGAGAAGAAGAGCGGGATGTCGGGCGGGAAGCATGTGAATACAAAGTAGGACAGAGATACGGCAACCCACAACGAAAATGTTGTTGTCTGTGATTTTTTCCGCAGGCTTTTCCGATAGAAAAATGCGTCCATATAAAATCCAAAAAGGATGCTGATAATAAAGATTAAGATATCCATTACAAGGAAATTATTTCCTGTAATTCCGGTATAGGTGTAGAACAGTGTAACGGTTGCCGCCATTGCGCATAGGGAAGCAAGAAAACGGTAGTAAAAGAACCGGACGGCTTCCGGGCGGTATCTTAGGTATTCTGCGATAGATACAAAAAGGATTGGGAAGAATATAAGTTTCAAATGCTCCCAGACGGACTCATTAACCGGGCAGAAAAGTGCGGCAAAAGGTGAGCCATTGGACAGTTGGTACAGAAAATGGTTCAGGAATCCAAGTAAGATTGCGGCAACGGCATAGGGCCTGTCCGGGCGGGCAATATATTTTTTAATATTCAGGCTTTTTCTGAGAATACCGAAAGCCGTTTTTTTTAGGGATAATCTTATTTTTGCATTTTTCATAGATAGACACCTCTTCTTTTCATTATATGCCGGTTATGAGGGAATTATGAGTGAGAAAGTTTGCCCATTTAAAGTCATCTTCGGCGAGGGGCAGTCCCTTTGGCCATGTAACTGGATTAACTCCACACCAATCAGCGGTGTGATTGGCGTGGGTGTGGAAGGCAACATGCAGAGTGTGTATGCGAAATTTGTCGAACGGTTTTTCTTGTGACCAAAGAAAAGCTGTGGTAGAATGAAACACATCAAATGAAATGTGTATATGAGATTCATGTATTCTAAGATTTTCATTTTTTATCTTTGGCGGTTCGCCAGATTATTTCAAAGTCAGGTAAGTTTGTTGCGTATGCAAGGGAGGGATGCCTATGATTGCAGTAGATTCACAGGTTCAGGAAAGAAGGTTCGGAAAGGAAGGGTTTTAGGAGGATTAAAAATGGATAGAGATATGATACTATTTAACGGGCTGCGCTGTAAGGTGAATACGAAGGCTGCGTTTGTGGACATGTGCATGCAGACACCTGCACTGGCATCGAAAATGATGGAGAGCCCGGCAGTTATGGAAGAGTGTGGGAAGAAGCTCTATACACTGGAAGAAGAGGAGAAAAGCGGGGTTTTTGCGCTGAGAGTGGAGCTGAACGAGGAGAAAAGGGAGCGGATTTATGAGGAGGTGTTCGGAGAAAAACTTACGGATGGAAGATTTGGGAAACTGTCGGATATTCACCAGAGGCTTCTGGAACCAATAAGGATCATGCATAAGAAGGAGATGGGGATTGACGTGGTTCCCTTTATTGCTTATGCGGTTGTCAGGAACAGCCGTTGCCGGAGTATGCTGCTTGAGTCTGTGACGGGATGTGAGAAAGAATGCCTGGAGGCATTTCACGGCTCGGAATATCAGGCGGAAAGATTTCTGCGGAAGTTTCTGCTGGATGAGAGAAAGGCTGCAAAACTGGCGGTGGGTCTGTTGCTTCTCCTTAGGGAGGAAGAGTCGGAGGAGAAGTACCGGATGGTTATGGGTATCATTTACGCCGGGTATAAGCCGTTGAAGAATGTGGTTAAGAAACTTGACTATCTGGAAGGGAAACAGTTCGAGGAGCTTATGGAAAAAGATACGATGGTGGAGCTGATTTTATCCCAGATGGTGATAGAGATGGTGATTGCTGAGGATTTAGGGATACCGAGGCTTGAGGATTATCAGTTCTGCCAGGTGGTTTGCATGTTGAAGGTCTACGAGGACAGGCGGCTGTGCCCTAAAGAGAAGGATGTTGACATGGCTGAGGGGAAACGGATTTTCCGAAAGTTTTTGCGGGAGCACTGGGAGCCAGGGGCATACTATGTGAGCGATTTTTTGGAAAAGAAAAACCAGGAAATGTGCGGCAGATGGGAAAGGCTGGAAGACTTACTGAACATTTTCGGCATGGAGACGCGGGCGTTGTATGGGATATCGCTGGAAAAATGGGAGGCAGAGATGCTATGTACCATTTTTGAAGAGAAGGATTGGGAACGGTACAAGCAGATACTCTTGCTTGCCACGCTGTGTAAATATATCCAGCAGATTGAGGCGATGTATGAGAATGAGATTCCAGAGGAGATTCAGTATCGGAAGTCTTGTGAGGAAAGTGCAGTCAAGAATCTGGAATACGAGAGGAAACGTATGGAGGAGAGAATCTGTACTCTGGAGCGGCAGAAGAAGGAGCGGGAAATGGAGCTTGCCGAGGCAAAGTGTGAGATGGAGCGCATGAAGCGGGAAAGCAGGAAGAATGAAGAGCGGCGTGAAGAGGAGAAGGAGGAGCTTGCCAGACTGCGGGAGGCTATCTCACGGAGAAAGGGGGAATCCCAAGAGGTTTCCTGTGCCGCCTGTAACTGGGGGGAATCCGGAGGGGCAGGAGTAAGCAAGGTGGGCGCGGAAGGCATCAGGAATTTTGAGGGGATGTTCGATGCCGGAAGACTGGAGCGGAGTATTGTAATCGGAGGCCACCGGAATTGGCAGAAGAAGCTTCGCAGACGCCTGCCGGGCAGCCAATTTCTGGCATCGGATTATATGAATTTTGATCCGGCTGTGCTCCATAATAAAAAATATATCATTGTAAATACAGATATCTTGAAGCATGGGTTGTACTATAAGATCATGAATGAAAGGAAGAAGGGGCAGAAGATCTTGTATGTCCATGGAAATAATATAGATCGGACGCTGCGTGAGATTGCAGAGCAGATAGCAGAATGAAAACCGTATAGCAGGCGTGCTATCTTCCGGTAAGGCATAGTGTAACCGTGTGGAATATTGTCTTAGGATGTAAAACAGGAATGGGAACATTGTCCTGTTTTACATCCGAGGGCAATTATCTTGATAAAATCCTAGTATTGCATAATTAACGGTGAATTCTGTACTAGAGTATTGGGAAATTTTTGGCTTAGAATAAGAAAAAGGTCGTTTAATAAGAAAAATTAAAAAATATGAAAAAAATTGAAAAAACCTCTTGCATTTCCGTAAAATCTGTTATATAATAGCATTCGTGTTAAGGAAATAATAAAAGAAAATTAAGAATTAAGCGCGATTAGCTCAGTTGGTAGAGCACCTGACTCTTAATCAGGGTGTCCAGGGTT
>OFGE01003067.1_pt1 | contig 11531 bp, 11 predicted proteins | sample 1521681 | NCBI WGS metagenome assembly OFGE01 (sample SAMEA3504093, study PRJEB24116) | mouse gut metagenome | biome: mouse gut; feature: mouse-associated habitat; material: faeces | place: Denmark | collected 2011 | reverse complement strand
CCGCCTCCGAGGCCGCGAGCGCCCACGGGGGCTCCGTCTCGCTCGCCAACAGCCCCTCGGGCGGCGCGGTGGCCACCATCGCGGTCCCCCTGCGCGGGGCCTGACGACTCAGACCCTCACACCGGCGTGGCTCGCAACCAAACGCTTCCATCTTGAAACACGGGGAGTAAATGGCGAAACCGCAGGTGAAAGGGAGTAAAAAGGTAAAGAAAAAGCCTCCGTTCCAACATGAGAACGCAGGCTCGATAATCGGATTTACTCACCAATGTCGCTGGTGGCTTTGCCGTGACTCTCGTACGAAACGAAACTCAGGAGCACAGTGCGGCACTCAAAAGTGCAGGTCAGAACCCTATAAGCCTACTCCCACTCAACCGCATCAAGCAGTCTTTTTTGTATTATGGGCACTGTTGTTTCCGTCTCGTGCTTCATCGTCCAATCCTTGCTCACTGATTTCAGTATCGTTTTGAACTCACTTCAAAGAAGGCGAAAAGGGCTTAGAGCCTGGAATAAATCTAAGAAGCAAATCCTAGTTCTCTGAACTGGGATTTTTTTGTATCTGGGCATGTTTTGAGTTCAGGATTTCAGGCCCGTCATCTCGAACCTCCGAGAATTTACGCGACGGGAATAGTTCAGGAATAAAAACAGACCTTGTGAGTAAATTCCTGACCAGCAGAAACGCGAAACCCTGAGTTTAAAGTGAGTTCAAATTGAGTTCAGGGAACGTAACGGCGTTTGATCCCTGGAGGAGTGCCTCGCAAAGGAGTTACGAACCTCGCACTCCAAACAGTGCTTGTTTTTGAAGCTGTCCATAAACGCAGAAACCAACTGAAAGGCGAGTTACGTGGACAAATTGTCCACGTGGGTCTGACCTGGTGTTTTTTTCTGTAAAACCGAAACACTATTGACCAAATGTATATCAGAGTATACACTATGAACATGTTAGAGATTCTGCAAACAGACGAATTTACCAAATGGATGAAACGGCTTCGAGACACCGATGCCAAAGCGCGCATCAACGTGCGAATTCGCAGAATCTCGCTTACCGGTAACTTCGGCGACGTGAAGCCCGTCGGCGATGGAGTCTACGAGCTACGCATCGACTACGGTCCCGGCTACCGCGTGTACTATTCCCAGCGCGGAAGCGAGATCGTCCTGCTGCTTATCGGCGGGGACAAGTCCTCGCAGCAGAAGGATATCGACAAAGCAAAGAGACTCAATGCGGAATACGAAAGATAGAGGAAGATCATGAAGACGGCTACGAAATGGGATGCCTCCGAGTATCTGGAAACCGAAGAGGATATGGCGGCCTATCTTAACGCTGCGCTTGAGGATGGCGACACCTCTGTGATCGCCGCAGCCCTCGGCGACATCGCACGAGCGAAGGGAATGACCCAGCTCTCCAAGGAAACCGGCATAACCAGGGACGGACTCTACAAGGCTTTATCTCCCACGGGGAACCCATCGTTTGATACCGTGCAAAAAGTTGTGAGGGCTTTTGGCTTAAAGCTTGACGTAGCTGCGCTTGCATAGAAGCCATAAACTGGCAGCGGGGAGACACAATGCTAGTAAGCGAGTTCTTAGAAGTTGACGACAAGCTTTATGAGCTAGGCGCTTTCGATGCACGAATAGATAAGGATAGTAACTTTTTCATCAATATTGTCCGGCTAAAGCATTCAACGACGCCAGAGTTCACAGACGCTTACGACCTTATCAACAAACGATTCTCCGAAATTGCAACTCTTCTAAGTAATGCGCAGGCGCCGATAAAAAGCGATGTATTCTTTAGATCTGCGCGAAAGCTGTTCAACTTTTCGGAAGTTAACGGAATTAATCTTGGATTTTCAGAATCAACGACTGGGTCTGGCTTTGGAGACCAGCTTTCGATGGCAGTGCTTGAGGATGCTTACCAGATTGTCAAAGCCGGCTCTACTCAGCCTGAGATATTCCATCTTGTCAGCCTATTCGAAGAAAATGTAGGACCGGATAGGCTGAGCGACATGATAGCTTCAATCATCAAGCCGCGAATCATCAGCTACACACAGCGCATCCTCAACGACCTTGATATCAATCCGACAACGCGCGCACATCTAGAGTTTGATGATGAAGGGCTCTTGATTAATCCGTACAAAGGATGTCCACTACTCCTATTACCTACCGATGTTTTGCATAGGCTTCCTATTGCCAAAAACTGGGAGGACATTGGATATGCAGCCGAGAAGAATGCAGCAATAAGACGAGAAATCAATCATGAAATTGGGGATGTATGGGAAAAGTGGAGCTCGTCTGATCGAAAAAACTACGTCAAACAGAAGATCTTCATGACGCCTGATGCTTGCGAGAGGGTGATCAGCAGCTATCGTGCCGAACAGCCTCCGGCTTTAGATCTCAGTTCTGATCCTGGATACTTCTCGGAAGTTCTATTCGGTGCGCTGAAGAAGGGCTCCGACTTCACCACCACCGATAAAGAGATTAGTAGCTACGAAGGGGCAAAAGAGGTTGTAAAGATATTTAAGCACTGGGTTGAATTCAACCGTGGCTGGAGTCTACTGCGGGAAGCGAACACCTCAAACAGGGAGAAAATTGCGCAGATGCTAATTCATCTCTGTGCAAAATACTATGTGGAGAAAAATAACCTCGATATCAGCTTTGAGCCCAACGCAGGCCGCGGTCCAGTCGATATTAAATTCAGCAGGGGCACCGATAAGACCGTAGTAGAAACGAAGCTATCGACGAACCAGCAATACCTTCATGGATACGAGGTTCAAGTTGATGAATACGCAAAGAGCGAAAACACCGACAAGAGCATCTATGTCCTTATTGACTTCGGCAATCCGCGAAGGATCCAAACAATTGTAGCCAAGCATCAGATTAACGTCAGGTCTGGCAAAAGGTGCCCGGATCTAGTTATCATTGATGCCAACGAGAAGGAACCAGCGAGTGTTTATGTGCCTAGCGATGGCTTATTTGCCGATTTCTTCAACTGCGACAACGAATGGTCGTTCGATGGCGATGAGCTAGATTTTGATCCTCCAGAAATCGAACTTGAGGATTTCCAAATTATTGACGAGGATAACTCCGATTTTCCTGGCTTTGACTCCCGGGATAGCTGAGTGCATTTCGGCTTGAGTTGGCAGCATACCAAGGACTCAGGCTAGCGTTTAATATTGACTCAAATAAGCAATCATGAAGAGATTTGCTCTGCCTTCGTGATTGCTTGTTGATTAGAATCCCACTCCAGCAGCTGCATGGCCTGTTCCGAATTACACCAGAGGTATTCAGTATGCTCGCAGCTGATTTTGATTTTCGCATCGGAAGGAACATCCGCGAGAAACGCGAATTCGGGAATGACTCTAATATCTTCACCCCAACGATAGTAGCCAGCTACGTCGATCACCGATAGCTCCGCAACCGACTTCAAATCTACGATATCAGAAATCTCCACGCCCGTCTCCTCGCGAGTCTCCCGAATCGCAGCAACAATAGGTGTTTCATCGCCTTCGCCGCCACCGGCGACGCCTTGCCACACGCCCATATCTGCGCGTTTAAGCAAGAGATATTCGGATTCTTCGCCTTTATGTCTTCGCAAGAAAACGAGTATTTGAAACGGTGCACGACTCAATTCTTCTCAATTCTCGTTGTATTCCCACCAACAGACTACCCACGCCTGTTCTCCGCACTTTCGCTTAACGAAGTCCTCCACAGCACATCTCAAGGCTTTAAGGTTTGCGATGGAGCGTTCCAGGTCAATTTCATTCAGACAATTCTCGCATAACTCCACCAACGCCGAGCCTCCCAGCATTTCAACCTGCCTTGGAAGCCATTTGTCATAGGGATATGGTTGACCCGCGCAAAGGCAAAAGAGCCTCAATGCGGCCTCTACAGCCACACCCTTGTACATCCCCGTAGCGCAGGCTAATCCCCGCTTCGCAGAGGAGCTTGCGTCAAAACGCCGCACAGAAAAGCGCACGAAATGTTCTCTTACCAGCCCGTCCAATCGTCGTTCGAAGGTATCTCTGTATTCTTTGATTAAGTCAGCCAAGCCAAGTGAATCGAAAATCCAGGTTCCGTTCTCATATAACCATAAGTAGAGGAGGGATGTCTCCTCGTGTTCTAGCCTGTCGATTAGCCATTTTCTGGAGCGGATCTGCATAAAGCAATTCGGCTGGCTGTCATGGTCGTCGATGACATGATTCGAGCCATATCGCGAAAGGTATTCGTTAAATGAGTCATCATCGAGAATGACATGAACATCCCAATCCGCATTTGAGTCGAAGCCCTCCGGGATGCCCCATCCGGCAGATCCGCTCAGCATGACACTCGCGCCAGGGAGGTACTCTTTTGCAAGCCATCGATCTTCAAGATCGGCGAGATAATCTTTAACCTTGTCGGCTAGTGCGCTCTTATCCAAGAATCTCCCTTTCGCGCCCACGAACAAACCGACACTATTTTATTATACTCAGGTGACCTTTAGCGGTCTTAACGCTAAGCACATGCGATGATTCCTCATTCATTCTTCCTTTCATGCAGTTTGGCCATTGCAGAATTGTGTGGAATCCGTGTGCGCGGGACTTACAGGGATTTAGCGGGGCTAACTCAGAAATCGCGCAAGGCAAGCAAATCTGATCTTTCGTAGTATCTGATTATTCGATTCGGCCGGAAGGAGGCAGCCTATTCGATAAGTTTTCTGACATATCCAAACAACCACAAGGCGGAATGAATTGTGGATTTTCGAGCCTCGTGATGACGCCCTGATGGCGCTTTTCGAGGACTTCGGGTTGGTACTATGGGCCTCTGAACTGGGGGTCCTGGGAGTGGCTTGCCGCTTTCCGCTATTCCCACTCGATGGTCGCGGGGGGTTTGCTGGTGATGTCGTATACCACGCGGTTCACGCCCGGGACTTCGGCTACGATACGTCCCGAGATGCGGGCCAATACATCGTAGGGCAGACGAGCCCAGTCGGCGGTCATGGCGTCGCTGCTTTCCACGGCGCGCAGGATCACGGGGCGGGCGTAGGTGCGCTCGTCGCCCATGACGCCTACGCTCTTGATATCGGGCAGCACGGCGAAGTACTGCCACACGGCGTGCTCGCTGTTGCGCTCGCCGGTCTCGGCGAACAGGCGCTCGTTGTAGGCGTCCAGCTCCTCGCGCACGATGGCGTCGGCGTTCTTCAAAATAGTCAGTTTCTCCCCGTCCACATCGCCGATGATGCGGATGGCCAAACCCGGGCCCGGGAAGGGCTGGCGGTGCACGATGTAGTCGGGCAGCCCCAGCGCCGTGCCGAGCGCGCGCACCTCGTCCTTGAAGAAGTGGTCCAACGGCTCGATCAGGTCGAAATGCACACCCTCGGGGAACGGGATGAGGTTATGATGGCTCTTGATGGTGCTCGCCTTCCCGCCGGTCTTGCGCGCGCCGCTCTCGATGATGTCGGGGTAAATGGTACCCTGGGCCAGGTACTTCACCGGGCGCCCGTCCTGGGCCAGGTCCTCCGCCACGGCGAAGAACTCCTTCCAGAACTGCGTGCCGATGATGCGGCGCTTCTCCTCCGGGTCGGTCACGCCGGCCAGCAACTCCAGGTAGCGCTCCTCGGCGTGCACGTGGATGAAGTCCACGTCGAACTGCTTCGTGAACACCTCTTCCACTTCCTCGGGCTCGCCCTTGCGCAGCAGGCCGTGGTTCACGAATACGCAGGTCAGCTGCTTTCCGATGGCACGGGCGCACAGCGCCGCCACCACCGACGAATCCACGCCGCCCGAAAGGCCCAGAATCACGCGGTCATCCCCCACCTCGGCGCGGATGGCCGCCACCGAGTCCTCAATGATGGAGTCCATGGTCCAATCCGGCTCAAGCTCGCACACGCCGAACAGGAAGTTACGCAGCAGCGTCTGGCCGAACTCGGTGTGGCGCACCTCGGGATGGAACTGCGTGGCGAACAGCTTGCGCTCGGGGTACTCCATGGACGCCACCGGGCACACCTCGGTGCGCGACGTGATGGCGAAGCCCTCGGGCACGCGGCTCACGGCATCGCGGTGGCTCATCCACACGGTCTGCTCGCCGGGAGTGCCGTCGAACAGCGCCGACTCGCCGGCGCGCGTGATGACCGCCGGGCCGTACTCGCCCTTCTCGGTATGCGCCACTTCCCCACCGAGCGCCACAGCCATGGCCTGCTGGCCGTAGCAGAAGCCGAGCACCGGAATGCCCAGGCTGAGGATCTCCGGGTCGATGGAGGGGGCGTCTTCCGCGTACACGCTGGCCGGACCGCCCGACAGGATGATAGCCGCCGGCGCCATGGCGCGCACCTCGTCGGCCGTGATGTCGCACGGCACGATCTCGGAATACACGTGCAGATCGCGCACGCGACGGGCGATGAGCTGCCCGTACTGGGCGCCGAAATCGACGACGATGACAATCTGCTCCGGGGTTGCGGACTCGGCCACGGTGCCTCCTTGGGGTTGCGGAATGTTCGAGGGCGATTTTACACCTCGCCAGCCGCCCCCGCGTTTCCAGCGTGGGAAATCTCGCTGAATTACGCCAAATACTTCTCCCGCAGGGCAGCCCGCTTCTCGGGGCCGAAGCCGAGAGCCTCGGTCAAATAGGCGTCGAAGGTGCCGAACGCGTCGGTCACGGCGGCCATGGCGGCATCGTAGTAGTCGACGTAGGCGTAGAAGAACGCGTCCACATCGGCGTCGACCCCGCACAAAGCCGGCAGTTTCGCGGCCAGAGCGTCTAAAACACCCTCGGCCCGATTGCGCGCGAATAAGTTCGTGGCCAGGTAGTCGGCCCGCACATCGGCCTCGGACACGCCGAGCGCCCGCTCGACAACGACGGCGCCCAGGCCCGCCCGGTCCTTGCCCTCGGTGCAGTGCCACAGCACCGCCCCGCCGTCGGATTCCAACAGCACGTCCAAAAGCCCGCGGTAGGCCGCACGGCCCGCCTCGCCTAGAAGAATCTGCGGGTACATCTTCCGCACCGCCTCGTGGGGCTGGGCGCTCACCGCCTCGAGCGCCTTCACGTCCTGCGCGAGGCTCGCCCCGTGGGTGATGCCGATAGTCTCCCCCGAAAGCGCCGGAAAGTCGTAGAACACCACGCCTTCCATACGCTCGCGCGGGTCGGGCTCCTTGTCGCGCTCCATCTCGGTGCGGAAGTCCACCACACCCTCCAGGCGGTAATCGACCAGAAGGCGCGCCAGATCGCTCTCGGTTGCCTTGTGCAGGGCACCCGACCGCAAAAGCAGCGCCGGCTTCACCCGGCGCCCGTCGGCTGCGGGTAAGCCGCCCAGGTCGCGGGTGTTGCGCAGCCCCTCGAAGGGGATATGCCCGAACTCGGAAAACCCGGGAATTGCCCCGGGAAGCTCTATCTTTGCCGGCATCTGCGTCTGGGCCATGGGTGCTCCCTCTCTCGCGAAATCGTTTCCCCTATGGTAGCGGGAACGGAACTCGAGCGCGCTCGAGAGCCGAACCTGTCAAGGGCCTGTTGGGAAATCAGGAGCGGCTCGTCGCCCCCTCGCCGGCCGGCTTGCCGCGACCGGCACCGGCGGCTTCGGCCACTTCCCCGTCGAAAAACGCCTCGTCGGCAGAGGCCATGGCATCGGCCACCTCATGGCGGTTCGCATAGCCCGTGAGGATCAGCGTGAGGGCCCCGTCGCCGGTCACGTTGCAGGCGGTGCCGAAGCTGTCCTGCAGCGCGAACACCGTGAGCACCAGCGCCGTGCCGGCCCCATCGAAGCCCAAAAGGCCCGTGACCAGGCCGAGCGAGGCCATCACCGTGCCGCCCGGCACCCCCGGCGCCCCGATGGCGAACACGCCCAAAAGCACGCAGAACAAAAGCATCGTCGGCAGGCTCGGCAGCGCTCCGTACAGAATTTGAGACACCACCATGCAGAAGAACACCTCGGTGAGCACCGATCCGCACAGATGGATGTTGGCGAACAGCGGAATGCCGAAGCTCACCATGTCGCGCCGCAGGGTCTTCGCCTGGCCGGCGCATTCCAGCGCCACGCCCAGGGTGGCCGCCGACGACATGGTGCCCACGGCCGTCAGGTAGGCCGATCCGTAATGGCGCAGCACCTCCCAGGGATTCGTGCGCGAGTAGGCCCCGGCTACGCCGTAGAGCACCCCGAGCCACACGAAGTGCCCCACGAGCACAATGGCAATAACCACCAGGAACACCGGCAGCTGACTCGTGAGCGTCCCTTCCCAGGCCAGACCGGCGAAGGTGCACACGATGAAGAACGGCAGAATGGGAATGACGATCTTCACCACAATGGTCAGCACCATGCGCTGGAACTCCACCAAGAGCGCCGTGAACCGCGACGCCTTCGCCCACACCGCCGCCAGACCCAGCATGAGCGCCAGGGCCAGGGCGCTCGTCACGGGCATGATGGCGGGAATGTCAAGGGGAAACTCCAAGCTGGGCACCTCGCGCAGGGCCTCCGCACCCCCGGCCAGGGTAAGGTGCGGAATGATCCCGAAGCCCGCGGCCATGGAAAGCAGCGCAGCTCCCAGGGTAGACAGGTAGGCCGCAAGAAGCGCCACGCCCAGAATGCGCGACACGTTCTCGCCCAGCTTGGCAATGGACGGGGCGATGAAACCGACGATGATGAGCGGCACGCAGAACACGATGACCTGCCGCAGCACGTCGCCAATGGTAGCCACCACGGCGATGACCTCGGCAGACGCCACCGAACCGATCCCGAGGCCCGCCGCCACCGCCACCAGCAATATGAAGGGCAGGCTCGTGACCACCTGCTTGAGAATGGCCACGCCGCCGCGCTTCGTCGTCTCCATCGCTCTCTCCCCTTTCCCTATGAGGCCCGCGCGAGCACCGCTTCAGAGACCTCCACGGGCCGGGCCGGATCGCCCACCCAATCGTTCATGCTGCCGGCGTACAGCCGCAGCTCGGTATAGCCCACGCTCGCCAGATAGTCGCAGGCAATCTTCGCGTGGATGCCCGACTGGCAGTACACGATGACGGCGTCTTCGGGGAAGATGCCCTCGCCGCGGAACAGCTCGGCCAAGGTTTCGGCCGGGTCGTCGCTGGCCGCCGCCACATCGAGGCGCACGTTCAGCGCTGTGGGAATGTGGCCCGCATCGTAGAGCAACGGCGCCCGCACGTCCACCAAGGGCATGGACCCTATCTCGCACTCCACGTAATCGGCATCGACAACCTGATAAGCTCTCATGACATCACCTTCCGAGAATCGTTGCTCAGGGCGCATCGGGAACAAGAACGGGAACGGGGCAGGACAACAGCGCGACACCGGCGCCGCCATCCCGAGCCGCCGTGCCGAACAGCGCCTCGCCCCCATGGTAGCGCTGGGGGCTGTGGAAACGACAACGGCGTCGTTACGCTTTGCTTGCCGCTGAGCGGAAAAGTAGAATCTCCCCCACTCCCCCTTGACAGCGCTGTGACATTGCCTATACTTATGAATAGTTGTTCATATGTTGTTACGTTCAGAAGGAGCCGCCATGGCTAAGCCCGCATCACTGGAACAAGAGGCACAGCAGGTCGTGGAAACCGCCTGCGCCCAGATGATCGACTGCCCCTGCGGTTGCAACCGCGAATCCACGGCCACCTTGTTTACGGAAATGCCCGACGAGGAGCTGCTCTTCGATGTGGCCGACCTGTTCAAGGCGTTCTCGGACACCACGCGCATCAAGATCCTGTTCGCGCTCATGGGCGGCCCCCTAAGCGTCACCGACATCACCGAGGCCGTCGGCTGCACCCAAAGCGCGGTGAGCCACCAGCTGCGCACCTTGAAGCAGGCCCGCCTCGTGAAAGCCGCCCGCGACGGCAAGAACGTCATCTACTCGCTGTCCGACGACCACGTGTTCACCATGCTCGCCCAGGGCATGACCCACGTCTGCGAGTAACCCGCACCGCGCACCCCAAGCACGCCCCCCTAGCGAGGCCGGCCATCCGACCACCCGCAAGCCACCACCACGCCCCCCCGAAGGGCCCCCGCCGAGAAAGGAACTACCATGCGGAAATCATTCAAGCTGGAGAACCTCGACTGCGCCAACTGCGCCGCGAAGATGGAAACGGGCATCAACCAGCTGCCCGGCGTGAACAAGGCGTCCATCTCCTTCATGACGAGCAAGCTTGTCATCGACGCCGACACCGACGATGCCGAGGCCTTCGCCGCCATCGTCGACGCCGCCCAGCAGGTATGCACCAGCTACGAGAAAGACTGCCTCATCAAACGGTAGAACCAAGCATTTTTCCGATTTGTAAGAGCAGCGCGAGGGTTCGGGGTGATGCTCGACGCGCAGTTCCGCAGCGAACGGAAGTGTCCGGTGGACACTTCCGCCGAGCGAGGACTGTCTGAGCATCGAGTATTACCCCGAAGCCTCGCGCGAACGGCAAGAAACAGGACCCACCATGAGCCCCAAGCAAAAACGCCTCCTCACCCGCATCATCGTCGCCCTCGTCATCTTCTTCGCCATCATCGCGCTGGAGGAAACCGGCGCGCTGCATGCCGCCTTCGGCAGCCCCGGCGACGTGTACGCCGAGTTCGCGCTCTTCCTCATCCCCTACCTCATCGCCGGCTACGACGTCATCGCCAGCGCCTTCCGCAACCTCTTCCGCGGCCACGCCCTCGACGAGGACTTCCTCATGACCGTGGCCACCTTCGGCGCCTTCGCGCTGGTGCTGTTCCCCCACACCGAGCCGCACATGGCCGAGGGCGCCGCCGTCATGCTGTTCTTCCAGGTAGGCGAGCTGTTCCAAAGCTACGCCGTGGACAAATCGCGGAAATCCATCGCCGATATGATGGACATCGCGCCGGAGTTCGCCAACGTCATGGAAGAGGGGAAACTGAATAGAAATGACCTAGGGACGCCCCAAGGTGGTAATATTTCGCCGCTCCTTGCCAACATCTATCTGGATGTATTTGACAAGGAACTTGAAAACAGAGGATTGAGATTTGTCAGATACGCTGACGATGTCACGATCTACTGCCGAAGTGAGATGGCCGCCAACCGGGTAATGAGATCTGTATCCTCTTGGCTCGAACGGAAACTGTTCCTGAAGGTTTCGCCAACCAAAACGCATGTAGTCAGACCACCTGAAAGTACATTCCTTGGATTCACTTTCTGGAAGGGTAGAGACGGATGGAAGTGCAAGCCGGCAAACGACAGAAAACAGAGACTCTATAAGAATATGAAAGAGCTCCTGTGCCGTCGGAAAGCCGCTGCCATGCCTTTATCCTATCTGTTTACGAAAGTTAATCAGAAAGTCAGAGGATGGATCAACTATTTCAGTATTGGTTCCATGAAAAGATTCTTAATAGAATTTGGACAGTGGCTAAGACACAAAATTCGGGTAGTGATCTTTAAGCAATGGAAAAGACCGAAAACGCTCTTCAAGAATCTCATGATTCTGAACAAGCAGTTCAAAACGGGATTTTCCAAGGAAGAGATACGGCAGACTGCCAACTCAAGACTTGGCCTGTGGCGAACTACTGGGTGGAGGACTGTGAATTTCATCTTATCACCAAAGGTTCTTGCGTTACCCAACAAGGAAAAAGAACGACC
>OFGE01003063.1_pt1 | contig 11537 bp, 10 predicted proteins | sample 1521681 | NCBI WGS metagenome assembly OFGE01 (sample SAMEA3504093, study PRJEB24116) | mouse gut metagenome | biome: mouse gut; feature: mouse-associated habitat; material: faeces | place: Denmark | collected 2011 | reverse complement strand
ATGGAAAAACTAAATAAAATATATAGTATTTTTTCAGACTAATTATTAGATTTTATGAAAATCTTGTATCAATAAATTACAAATAAACATAATATATAGCATAATAATTCAAATTAAGAATTTCTTATCTGTTTAAATCAAATAGATAAGTGATCCTAAGAGAGAGGAGATAATATGTTAGAAGTTATTGTTTATGGACTAATTTGGTGTTTTGCAATTTATGGAATATTAGTTATGATACAAGAGATAACAAGAAAAAGTACATATAAAAAAATAGAAGAGAATGTAAAATTAATAATGACAGTAAAAAATGCAGAAGAAGGTATAGAAAATTATATAAGAGAAATTTCAATGGGGAAAAATTTCTATAATAATTTAGTAGTTATAGACTTGAATTCTACAGATGAAACGTTGTCAATATTAAAAGAATTAGAAAAAGAAAATATCAATTTAAAAATTTTAAATGAATCAGAAGGAAAAAAATATTTAGAACAACAAATAGAATGAAAATAAATATTAATAATAAGGGGCTGAAAAAAAGTCTTATTATTGTAAATTATAACAATAAAAATCATTGAATTACTCATGTAAATTCAATGATTTTTTTATAGTCCCTTATTACTTTTAACGTGCAGTATTATCAAGTAAATTTGTATTTACAAGAACAGAAGTATCTGCTGAATTATCACGAGTACTATCATTAATAGAATTAACTCTGTTTTCAGAAGTTTCTAAAGTATAAATTTCAATTTTGTTTTTTTGTGTATTACTATTTTTAGGACTTGTAGAAGCAATTACTGAATCTGTTATGTTAGCATTCTCTAATATAGATTCGTAACTGATTTTTGATTTTTTCAAACTTTCTATTTCATTATCAGTTAATAAAATAGGAGTAGTAGTATCAACTAAAGTAACTAATGGTTGAGAACTCTTTCCAGTAAAATCTGCAGTATTTTCAAATTGACATATACTTTTTTTACCATCAATAATTAGATTTTGTTCATTTATTGTAAATAAACTATTAAAATCTGTAAAATTTATATTTCTTAAATAGACTCCACTTTCATTATATATTCTTAAAAAAGGAACATATCCAAAATACTTTTGACAAGATTCTTCTAAATTTAATTCTTCAAATCTATTTGAGTCTGATTTGAAATCTATATAAAATGGAATAGATAATCTATGATATGCTCCAAGTTTTTTATAGTCAGAATGAGAATATAGACCATATTGTGCACTAATATCCATAGTTTTACTTCTTACTTGATATTCAAAAGAATATTCTGTTGGCATAGGAGGTATTATATAACTTGGAACAATATCTTGTTTTATGCAATCAGAATATTTAGGAGTTACACATATGTGATAACTTTGATATCCAGTACTTTTTGGATGATCTACATAATTTTTGACAAAAGGTACTAAATATTCAGGTAAAAAGTCAGGATTCCTATCTGACCTCATTTTTTCTAATTTATTTGGATGATTTTTTGTATTTATAGTTATGAATTTATATTCAAATTGAGAAGATTGATTTTTTATTCCATGAAAATTTAATAAATCAATTAATACACTTTGCAAAAGCATATACTCAGCCTCTGGAGCAAGATTTGTAAGTTCTTTTGATGGATTAACAACAATTCTAACTCCCATAAAATCTCTTAAACTTTCATTTAAATATCTTAAATCTGTTCCATTTTCTAAATATTCACTTATTTTATTTTTTATTTTTTCAACAGCACTTATAAGAGATTTTATTCTTCCATTCATAGAAATAACAGGTGGCATAGTAAAATCATGTGAATTATATAATTGTGATAAATAATTATAATCATTTTTCATAATTTGTATGGTACTGTTAAGAAAAGTTTTATCTGTTTCAAAATCATGAGAAGAAGAAAGAATATTTTTATAGTAATTTAATGAATTATAAACAGCAGAATAAACCTCTCTGTTTCTTTGAGAAACTTCAGGCTTTTTTAAATAGTTTTCTATATTCATTTTTAATAATTTTATTACATCAGAAGGATGTCCAGAATAGTGTCTTAAATTTAAGTCTATTTCTGGAACTTCCCAAAACCTTTTTGAGTTTTGCATAAATACCTCGCTAGATATTAATTTTAATGTTTTAATAACATCCGGATTATATCACAATTATATTAAAAATTCAATAATAAAGCGCTATTTGGGCATTTTTTCTTATATTGTAAAAAAATATAATTTACTTTGTTCAAATAGCTAAGAAATTTGTAAATTTTGTTGAATGTTTATATAATAGTAAAGTAAGTTCTATTGAAAAAAATTAGTAATATATGTTCTTTTACTATCTAGTATTGAAGATATTTAAATAGAATGATATAATACTATAGTAATTATTATATGTTATAAAATAAAAATTAGAACAATAGATTTTTTATCAGTTTTTACAGATCATAAAATATTGATATCATTTTTATAGATTTCGAAAAATCTAAATTTATAATAAAGGAAAGTTATAATGAAAAAAATAGAATTATTAGCACCAGCAGGTTCTTTTGAAAAAGCTAAAATCGCTTTTATGTATGGCGCAGATGCTATATATTGTGGAACCCCAAAATTGTCTTTACGTTCAAGATCAGAAATGAAAGATGATGATTTAGAAAAAACAATAAATTATGCTCATAGTATTGGAAAAAGAGTTCATGTAGCAATAAATATTTTTGCATGGGATGATACTTATGAAGAAATAAAAAAACAAGCAATAGAATTAAATAGATTAAAAGTTGATAGTATTATAGTAGCAGATGGTGGAGTAGTAGATATTGTAAAAGAATATGCACCAGATACAGAAATACATATAAGTACCCAAGCAAATACAGTAAGTTATCATACATGTAATTTTTGGAAAAGAAATGGTGCAAAAAGAATTATTTTAGGAAGAGAATTAAATAAAGAGCAAATAAGAAAAATAATGAAAAATAAGCCAGAAGATTTAGATATAGAAATTTTTGTACATGGGGCATTATGTTTTGGATATTCTGGAAGATGTTTCTTAAGTGAATTTTTATCACAAAGAAATGGCAATTTAGGAGATTGCTCACAAAGCTGTAGATGGGCATATAATGTGTATGTTGAGGAAACTAATAATCCTGGAAACTTAATGCCTGTTGAAACAGATGAAAAAGGTACATATATTTTTTCTTCTAAAGATTTGTGCTTAATAAAAGAAATTCCAGATATTATAGATATGGGAATTGATAGTTTAAAAATTGAAGGAAGATTAAAAACAGAATATTATGTTGCAACAGTTGTAAATGCCTACAGAAATGCAATAGATGATTATATGAGAGATCCTGAGAATTTTAATAGCGATAAATATATAAAAGAACTTGAAAAAACAAAAACTAGAGGGCTTACTACTTTTTATTTTAATGATAGAAATAATAAAGATTTTCAAGATTATTCAGGACGTCAATATAATGCAGAATATGAATTTGGTGGAAAAGTAATAGAAGAAAAAGAAGATAAAGTATTAATTGAAATAAGAAATAAATTAAGTGTAGGGGACTGTTTAGAATTACTAATTCCAGGACAAATAAAACCACTAGTATTTAACATAGATAAGCTATGGGATGCTGATACAGAAGAGGAAATCTCTACAGTAAATCCAGGTGTAAAAGAGCAAAAAGTTATATTAAAGATTCCAACTAAAGTGGAAAAAGGGTGGATTATTAGAAGAAAAAAGTAGAAATATCTTGATTTATATTAAAAAGTTGATTATAATATTAAGCATATTCTAATAAAGAATTTCAAAATTCAAAATATGGGGCAAGTAAATAGCATTTTTATATGTTATTGGCTTGCTTTTTTTGTTTCAATTATAAATTGAATAATAGCAAAGCTATTTATTATTCAATTTTATTCTAAAAATACTAGTTTCTGTAAAACTTCTAATTATAAAGAATAATATAGAGAAGATAAACAGAAGAAAAAGGAAAAATTTAAATTAATCCTTTAATCTTTTTTCTTATTAAATTTTCAATATTTAATAGTAAATATTTCCAAAATATATTTGAAATAATATTAGAATATAAGTACTGTAATTAACAGGAAAATTTAGCGTTAAAGTAAAAAATCATGTAGATACTACATGATTTTTTACAATATTGCATATTTAACATAAATCATTCATATTATATAAGCCAGAGTTTTTATGAACAATGAATTGAGCTGCTTTTATAGCACCATTTGCAAAAACTCCTCTAGAATTTACATTATGTGTAATTTCTAAACTTTCATCATCTCCAAAGAAAATAACAGTATGTTTTCCAACTTCATTTCCACCTCTAATAGAATGAATTCCAATTTCTTTTTTATTTCTTTTTTCTCGTTTTCCATGTCTATTATATTCATAATACATTGAATTTTCTAAAGCGTTATTAATACTATCAGCAAGAATTAATGCAGTACCACTAGGACTATCAATTTTTCTATTATGATGAGTTTCTACTATTTCAATATCTGAATCAGGCAATTTTTTGGAAAGTTCTGCAACTAATTTAGATAATAAATTTACTTCATAAGACATATTTGCAGATCTAAAAATAGGAAATTCTTTTGAATAATTTTCTATTTTTTCTAATGCTATATCAGATAAACCTGTTGTAGCAATTACAGTTGGTATTTTATTTTTTTGTGCAAATTCTAATATATTTAATGTAGCTTGTGGTATTGAAAAATCAATTATTACATCAGGTATTAAATTGATATTGTTAATATCAGTAAAAACAGGAAAAGTGTTGTCACCAGTATCAATTCTATCAAATCCACATAAGATTTCGACATCTTGAGTTTTCTTTATTGCTTTAGCAACTTCTTGTCCCATTTTTCCATTACAACCATTTATTAATACTTTTATCATATTTTTCTCCTTAATTATTTTAATTAAAATTTTACATATTATAAAATTGTTAAAATTACTTTATAAAAATTTAATTTTTTTTCTTAACAATCTTATTATTTCGCGAGAAGCACAGTACTTATCTACTAAAGTAACAATATAACTTTCTCTATGAGCAGGAAGTTTTAAAGTAAGTGGCCACATATGTTTTACAATTATATCTTGCTCTAATTCATTGAGTTCAAATAACTCTTTAGCATTATTTAAAGCAATTCTAGGATGCCTAAATGCATGGAACTTTTTTTGACCTTCAACTTTTTTATCTCTCCAATCATAATAATAAAAATCATGAAGCATTGCTCCACGTGCAGCAGACACATAATCTAATTTTAATTTCTTGCAAATTGCATAAGTATAAAATGAAACACATAAGCAGTGATAATATCTAGACTTATTTTTATGTTGAACACGATTTTTTAGTGATAATACATTAGGATTTGTTGCAATATCATTAATAATAGATTTAAATTCATTTATACTTGGTTTAGCAAAAATTAAACTTGTTTCATTATTTTCTTTTGTAAATTCACTGTTCAAGATAAATACTCCTATTCTTTTTTAATTCTATATACAATTTAATATATTATTAATAGAAAAGTGTTCTACTTTTCTTATTATAAAGGCTTATAGAAAAATTTGTTATATTATAGGAAAGTCCATTGGATTTCCTATAATATAAAACTTTTTACAAATTTTATAAACCAAATGTTGATAATTCACTTTTTAATTTTTCTTTTCCAGATTCGCTCATTTCAAGAAGAGGTAGGCGGGGTACACCAACATTATATCCAATCATATTTAAAGCAGATTTAACTGGTATTGGATTTACTTCGCAAAATAGAGCTTTAATAAGTGGTATAGCTTTTATTTGAGATTCTATAGCTTCTTTCAAATTTCCATTTTTAAAGTTTTCTACAATATTATGTGTATATTCTGGAGCAATATTAGATAAAACGGAAATAACACCAATTCCTCCAACAGAAAGAATAGGGGTAATTTGATCATCATTTCCAGAATAGATATTTAAATTATCCCCACAAATATTTGCTATTTCAGCAACTTGAGAAAGATTACCACTAGCTTCTTTAATAGCAACAATATTTTCTATTTCAGATAATTTTTTACAAGTTTGAGGTGAAATATTTACACCAGTTCTACTAGGTACACTATATAAAATTATAGGTAATTTTGTTTCAGAAGCAATAGCTGAATAATGAGCAATTAAACCATCCTGAGTAGTTTTATTATAGTAAGGAGTAACAATTAATGCACCATCAACACCAATACTTTCAGCCCATTTTGTAAATTCAATAACACTAGCAGTACAATTTCCGCCAGTTCCTGCAATTACTGGAATTCTTTTACCAACAGTTTTTATTGCAAATTCTATTGTTTTTTTTCTTTCTTCGATAGTCATTGTAGAAGATTCTCCAGTTGTTCCACAAACTATAATACTATCTACTTTATTTGAAATTTGAAATTCTATTAATTTTTCAAATTCTTTAAAATTAACACCATTTTCATCAAAAGGTGTAATAATAGCTGTTCCACAGCCTTTAAAAATGATTTTTTTCATAAAAGTATCCTTTCTAAAAGAATTACAAATTCTTAAAAAGGTAATATAATGTAAAATATATTAATATTTTTACATTATTTATTATATGTTAAAAAACTAAAAAAATCAATAAAAAATATGACCAATAGGGGAGGTTAATGGTATAAATTAGTATTGTACAAATTTGAAAAGTATTGTATAATATCAAAGTACAATAATAAAATTATTTTATATGGGGGTGTATTTGGTTTCGACAGTAATTTAGAAGAATAAATAGCGAGTAGTGGAGATGCCTGGCCACTTAAAAAGGCATAAGTTAAAAATAAACGCTGATAATAAAGAATTAGCATTCGCTGCCTAATTGCAGTGACGTCTTACTTTTGAAACCCACGGCTTAAGATAAGGCGACAATTAGTGGGAAACGAAGCTAGTAGTTGTTTTCGATACTAGTGGGATATTTAGAAAACTACTTTAAATAAACTTTGTTTGTTAAGGATATTTAGAGGAATTTTAATAACAAACTGCACTCGGAGAAATTTATTTGAAAGAATTATTGGACAGGAGTTCGACTCTCCTCACCTCCACCAAGAAATCAAAGAATCAAAAAATAAATTTATTAGGCACATTAGTTTTAGTAATTGCTTTTATATTATGAATATTATCTTTAAAATCAAAAATAAATATGTGAAATAAGAAGAATAATAAAAGGAGAAATAATTTTATGAAAAAAACACAAAAGATACTGCTAATTGTAATATTAATAACAATTATTATGTTTTCAAATAGTTATGCAATAGCAACAAGTAAAAAAATAAGTACTATAAAATTAGCTACCTCAAATATGAATCAAACAGAATTTAAAGTAAGATTTTCAGGAAAGCCAAAGGTTTCGAATGAAAGTAAAGTAGATGCAGCAATAACAAATGATTTATGTGCAATTATAAATGCATCTGGATTAACAATGGACGAAAGTACTGAAACAGTAACTTATATTATTCAAAATACAAGTAAAGACTTATCTGCAGAATTGTCAATAGAAACCACTAATAGTAATAAAGAATATTTCTTAATAGAATCAAAAATAGAAAAAACAACTTTAACAAAAGGTGAAGCAACAAAAATAATAATAAAAATTCAATTAATAAAAGAACCAGTGGGAAAAAGTGAAAAATCAACTATAGGTATACAATTAAGAGCAACTCCAATACAACCAACAGAGGATGGAAATTCAAATACAGGAATAAATACTCCAACAAGTCCATCAGATTCAACAACACCAAATACAACAACACCAACATCACCAAATACAAAATTACCAAATTCACAAAAAAATACTAAAAAACATTATAATTATTATGAGAAAGATGAAACACCCAAAACAGGTAATTTTAAAATTATAAATATTTTTGGGAGATAAATATGAAAAAAATAGCGAAACAAAAGAAAATTATATATAGTATACTTACTGTTTTACTTATAGTTTTTATATTAGGAATGTATTTTTTTTATTTACAAATTCTAAAAAAAGATTCAGAAGAAGCTAAAATTTTTATTTCAGATTCTAGAGATGATGTTATTAATGAAAATGGTAAGTTTAATATTACAGATAATAATGAAGAAACAAATAAAAATAATGTCTTATATAATTCAGAAAGAATAGATAAAGTAAAAGAATTGCAATCACAAAATTCAGATATAGTAGGATGGCTAGAAATTCCAAATACAGAAATAAGTTATCCAATATTACAAGGAATTGATAATTCGTATTACATGACACATAATTATAAAAATAGAAAATCTAAAAATGGTTCTTTATTTTTAGATAAAGATTATAATTGGAATAAACCAAGTACAAACTTATTAATTTATGGGCATAATAATAGAGGAACAAGAGAAATGTTTGTAGATTTATTAAATTATAAAGATGAAAATTTTTATAAAGATCATCCTATAGTAAGATTTACTACAGAAAAAGAAGATGCAATTTATGATATTATAAGTGTATTTTTATCAAGAGTTTATTATAAAAGAGAAACTGATGTATTTAGATATTATTATTTTATAGATGCAAACAATAAAGAAGAATTTGATTATTATGTTTCAGAAAGTAAAAAAGCAAGTTTGTACAATATAGATGCAACTGCTGAATATGGAGATCAATTAATAACTCTATCAACTTGTGAATTTTCACAAGAAGATGGAAGATTTGTTGTTGTAGCAAGAAAACAAAAATAAGTTTAGATTATGAACCATTTTTTAATATCCTAATTAAGCGAGTTATAAGCTTTGCTGTAGGATTTAAAAATGGTTCTTTATTATTTAGTAGGAAACTGCTCTGCACTTCCTACTAAATAATAGCTTCGCTAATTTTGGCACACTATTTTGTACAACAAAATCGGCGCTTCGAACCAATATGTGAACGATTTAGTAAATTTTTGTATTTCGTAATTATCTTATCGTCCACTTTTGTTCTAAATATAAAAATTTATTGTTTTAAAAAGTGAATAAAATTAGAAAAAATATACTTTTGATTTACAATTATGTTACAAAAAAGTAAAAATGTATACAAATTAAATTATGTATGATATATTATTTTTAGTAAAATATTACGTTACCAGTTAAACCAGCATAGTGCAAGTTTATATTAACAAAGGAGAAATTGGTGAAAAAAGATAAAATAATATTATATATAATAGAAAGTTTTTTAATAATCTTTAGCCTTTGTTTTGTATTTTTCTCAGAAAAATTTACAAAAATTATAATGGCAGTAATATTGTTAATATTTATGATAATTAGCAATAAATTTATTAAAAGTTATAAATCAAAAGGAAGATATAATAAGAAACTAACTAATTTAATGCTAATGATTGCTATAGTATATTTGGCATCAATATATGTACTTGGGATTTATGTAGGTTTTTATAATGCAACAGTAAAGTTTAGTAAGTGGACTATTGTAAATTATATAATTCCATATATTTTAATAATAGTAGCAACAGAGAATATACGAAAAACCATTTTATTAAAAGATAATAAAAAATCTAATATTATAATACTAATAGTATGTGTAATTTTAGATATAGCTTTAACAACTAATATATATAGTGTTAAGACATTATTGGATTATTTTATGCTAATAGGATTTGTAATATTTTCATCGATTGCAAATAATTTGCTTTACAACTATATAATTATAAAACATAGAAATTGTAGGGCAATAATTTTTTATAGAATAATTACAACAGTATATGTATACTTTATACCAATAATTCCTAATATACATATATTATTTGAATCAATATTAAGAATGATAATCCCATATATAATATATTTGATTTTACAAATAAATTATTCAAAAAAAGAAAAAGAATTTTCAACAAAGAAAAAAACAACAGATATACTAATAACTTCAATTTTTGCGATTTTAGCAATTGGCTTGTTAATGTTAGTATCTTGTAAGTTTAAATATGGATCATTAGTAATAGGTTCTGGAAGTATGACTGGAACAATAAATAAAGGTGATGTTATTATATACGAAACACTTGATGAAAAAGTAGAGATAGGGGACATAATAGTATTTTTGAATGAAGATGTAAGAGTAATTCATAGAGTAATTGATAAAAAAGATTCAGGCACAGGTATTAGATATTATACAAAAGGCGATGCAAATCCTAATGAAGATGAAGGATATAGAGAAGAATCAGATATAATAGGAAAAGTTAGATTAAGATTACCATATTTAGGACAATTAACTGTATTAATAAGTGAAATATTTAACTAATTATAGATAAAAATTACTAAAATAAATGGAGGATTAATTATGGAAGAAATTAAAGCTGATGAACTTGCAAAATTCCATAAACAAAAAAGAAGACGTAGAAGAATATTTTTAACTGTATTAACAATAATTTTCATAACAATATCTGTAATATCAATAGGTAAATATTATATATTAAATATAAAATCATCTATAAAATATAATGAAAACTCAGATATAAATTATGGAGTAAATTTAATAGAAAATGAATTTTATAAAACAAATCATTTAGGAGAAAATGTAGACGTAATATCTAGTCTTATAAAAGATATAGATGTTGGATTTAAATATAATTTAAATTTATCTGAAGAAATTGAATACACATATAGTTACAAAATAGTTGCCAATATAATATTAAAAGAAAAAAGTAAGACAAATTTAATATATAGTGATGAACAAGTTGTAATAAATAAAGAGCTACTTGAGGGAAAATCAAGAAGATTAGATATATTAGAAACAATGAACATAAACTATAATGACTATAACAATCAAATAAATAAATTAATAGAACAATACAAATTAGATAATACAGAAAGTGAATTATCATTATCAATGAAATTAAATGTAGTAAATAAAGCTACTGGAGAAAAAATAAATAAAGAAACCAATGTAATGACAATAGTAATTCCATTAGATACCAAAACTGTAGAAATAACAGTGAATGAAAATGTAAAAGATAGTCAAGGTGAAATAGTTATACAGTTAAATGAAAGTGAAGATTCTAAAAAATATTTAACAATAGGAATTTTAGCTTTTATATTAGGACTATTAGCTTTTGTAAGTTTAATAAGATATATTTCAAAAACTAGAAGTGCAGAAAAAATGTATGAAAATGAGATAAAAAAAATATTGTTTGATTATAAAAGTTATGTGCAAAAAATAAACACACCAATAGATTATAAGTCATATAAAGTAATAAAAATAGATACATTTGCAGAACTTATGCAAATGAGAGAAGATCTTCAAACACCAATATTAATGTATACTGAAAAAAATAACTTAAAAACAATTTTTATGATGATAAAAGATGATATGTTATTTGCATATATAATAAGTTCAAAAGCTATTAGAAATAGGCTAATAGAAGAAAGTAAGAATAAAAAGAAAGGAAATGAGAATGAGAAGAACTAACAAAATAATAGTAACTGTATTAATAATAGCATTTTTGTTATTAGGAATAGGATATGCAGCAATCCAAAATATAACATTAAATATTGAAGGTA
>OFGE01003058.1_pt1 | contig 11545 bp, 6 predicted proteins | sample 1521681 | NCBI WGS metagenome assembly OFGE01 (sample SAMEA3504093, study PRJEB24116) | mouse gut metagenome | biome: mouse gut; feature: mouse-associated habitat; material: faeces | place: Denmark | collected 2011 | reverse complement strand
AATTGGTTTCCCGCGCAAACAAGGGGCTATATGTTGCCGGCAAGGAGAGCGATAAGCGTACCTTCCTGCTGCGATTGCTTCAAAATGAGCAGACACACGGGCAGAATGTTGTCAGCCGTCACATCAGCGTACAGGCAGGGGACCCGGCTGTCATTCAAAAGATCATCAGCGAGCAGGAGCATGTGCACCAGCAATTCCTGACGGACTCCTCTTTTCGGGATATCCAGTTTCAGCTCGGCGTTATGATTAACCGCAACCGTCAAGGCGAGATGCTGGAGCCGCAGCCCAAAATTGATGGAGACAAGTACACAATGGCCCAGGATATTCTCCGATACATTTCTCAGTATTGCAGCGTCATGACCACCGAGGATGATATCTGTCAGTTGTGCGCGGCTCTGAACCATGCCCGCTATATCCGGCAAAGCTCTTTTGAGAAGGACGCAGTAAAGATACAGATGATTACCCGGCAATTTATCGGCTGCGTGTCCGACGAACTGGAAATTGATTTGAATAACGACTATGATTTCTTTGAAAATCTGTCCAATCATCTGGAGTCTATTTTTTCTTCGTCCGTTATCCCCTATCCCGATCAGGCCGTTATGGACGAAGTGCTGGAAGACAGCTTTGACGTCCGACAGTTGAAACGTCTGGGAGCCTATGTCTCCCCTTACAAAACAAAAATGGCAGGCGTCATCGTCCTGATGCTCAGCGCCTCCGCGGCTACCATGCTGGTGCCCATCTTCTTCCAGAGGATAATGGACATCTACATCCCCAACAAGGACATGAGGGGAATCGTGGCCGTGAGCATGCTGACACTGGCGGTGGCAGCCTTCTCCGGTATCGCCATGCGCTTCAAGATCAAGATCATGAGCAACGTGGGCCAGAACATCATACACGCCATCCGCACGGATATCTTCAATCATCTGCAGGAGCTGCCCTTCTCCTACTATGATGACAGGCCCCACGGCAAGATACAGGTGCGCGTGGTGAACTATGTGAACAGCTTAAGCGACCTGCTGAGCAACGGTATCGTGAATACCATCACGGATCTGTGCAACCTTATCTTCATTATATTGTTCATGCTCTTCTGCGACACGAGGCTGACCTTGGTCTGCCTCTGCGGATTGCCTGCCCTGGCCCTGGTGATCGTCTTCATCAAGAAGCGTCAGCGGAAGGCCTGGCAGATCCAGTCCAACAAGCAGAGCAACCTGAATGCCTACATCGCGGAGAGCATCAATGGCATCCGGGTCACCCAGTCCTTTGTCCGGGAGAACGAGAACAACCAGATTTTCAACAACTTAAGCGGCAATTACAGAAAATCCTGGATGAACGCGATCCTGTACAACTTTACCCTGGGACCCAGCGTGGACATGATCTCCATCATCACCACATCCTTCATCTACGTGCTGGGCATCCGCTGGATACTGGCTCCGGATGCCACACTGACGGTGGGCGTGCTGATCGCCTTCACCGCCTACATAGGACGTTTCTGGGCGCCTATCAACACTCTGGCAGGATTTTACAATTCGCTGCTGACCGCCATCTCCTACCTGGAGCGTATCTTCGAGACCATCGACGAACCGGTCTCCGTACAGGATGCCCCGGACGCCGTCGAGATGCCGCCCATTCATGGCGACGTGTCTTTCGAGCAGGTATCTTTCAGTTACGAGCCGGGCGTCAGAATCCTGGACAACGTGAATTTCAAGGCCAAAGCCGGTGACAGCTTCGCCATCGTAGGCCCTACCGGAGCGGGAAAGACCACCCTGGTCAATCTGTTGAGCCGTTTCTACAATCTGGATACGGGACGCATCCTGATCGACGGCACCGATATCTCGAACGTGACGATCCACTCCCTGCGGGCACAGATGGGCGTGATGATGCAGGACAGCTTTATTTTCGCCGGAACGATCATGGACAATATCCGTTACGGCAATCATACCGCCACCGACGAGGACGTTATTCGCGCCGCGAAGACAGTCTGCGCCCATGACTTTATCATGGAACTGGAAAACGGCTACCAGACCGAGGTGAACGAACGCGGCAGCCGCCTCTCCGCAGGCCAGCGCCAGCTGATCTCTTTTGCCCGCGCCCTGCTGGCCGATCCGAAGATCCTCATACTGGATGAGGCTACCTCCAGCATCGACACGGAGACGGAGATTGCACTGCAGAAAGGCTTAAGTGAGCTTCTGAAAGGACGTACTTCCTTCATCATCGCCCATAGGCTCTCCACCATCCGCAATGCCGACTGCATCATGTATGTGGATCGGGGGAATATTCTGGAGAAGGGCACCCATGAAGAACTCATGGCCCTTGGCGGGGAATATTACAGATTGTATATGTCGCAGTATTTGAATTGCGCGTAAAATTTATCGTCTTGCTGCGTTGCAGAGCCGCGGGGTATATGACCCTGGCGGCATGCGCCAAATGCTCGTGCAGGCATGGCACTTGGCGCATTGCCCGCGGGAGTCAATCTCACAAACGGGCGTTGCCTGTTTTCTCATAGGCGATCCGCGGCGTCCCGTCACTCACATGGATGATGCCGCATCGCCGAAAGCCGCACTGTGCAATCACATACTGCATGATATGATTATCTTCATGCGTATCGATCCGCAGATGCGGTATTCTTTTCTCACAGTAAGATACCACTTTCCGCAACAGTCCATGCACCGACCCATCTCCTGCTATCCGGTGGATCGTCCCGTATACACTGTCCGAAAACCATTCTCCCTGCTCGATCACGCTGTAAGTCTCATCCGGCCCGATGTCGAAGAAGAAAACGCCGCAGACCCGTTCTGTCTCTTCTTCCGTCACCACATACAGATTGTGCTTTGCAATGTCATCCTGCAGCAGGGATGCGGGCGGGAATCCGCCCGCCCACTGATGAGGATTGCCATTCTCCGCCATAAAGTCTCTTGCATACGCATAGATTTCCAGTATGACCGGTAAATCTGCTTCTTCTGCCTGTCGAATCATATCGGTTCTCCTTTTCCCGTACTCTTATCCGGCACGACGCTGCCACTTCCAGACATATACGCCCTGCGCAGTGCTATACCCACTATGTCACTACAAACAACACGGTATAAAAACTCATTGACCTGAAAAGTCAGTCTCTACACAAACACATACTTCCGCAGGCGGTCCATCGCCTCTTCCAGCAGCGTCTTCGGCAGCGCCAGATTCATGCGGATACCGCAGGGACTATGAAAAGCCCTTCCATCCTGCCAGATCACGCCTGCTTCCACACCCGCTCTCTGTACATCGTCGATGGTCTTTCCATGCTGACTGCACCAGTCACTACAATCTAAGAGCAGCATATAGGTACCCTGCGGCTTCGCCACCGAGACACCGGGGAAATGCTCCGCTATGTAATCGCAGGCGTAAGCCACATTGCCGCTCAGCACCTGACAAAGCTCGTCCGCCCACTCAGCACCTTCGTCGCTGTATGCCCCCAGCAGCGCATACATGGACAGAACATTCATGGAATTATAGTGGCAGAGGGAGGATTCCTTTAAAACCCGGTCCCTGATCCACGGGTTGTAGATGATATGATAGCTGCCGATCAAACCTGCCAAATTAAAGGTCTTGGACGGTGCATACAGCGCGGCCGTGCGCATTCTGGCGTCTTCCGATATTGACTGTGTCGGTATATGGGTATTGCCGTCCAGGATGATATCAGACCAGATCTCATCCGAAACGACCTTTACATCATACTTCTTAAATAACGCCATGGCTTCTTCCAGCTCCCAGCGCTCCCATACTCTGCCGCAGGGATTGTGCGGGGAACAGAATACCGCCGCATGGATCGACTGCTCTTTCAGCTTCTTCTCCATATCCGCAAAGTCCATCCGCCATACGCCCTTTTCATCCCTATGTAAAGGACTTAACACCATATCATAACCGTTGTTGCCAAGACTTCCGGTAAATCCCACATACGTCGGAGAATGCAGCAGCACCTTATCACCCCTGGAGCAGAACACGTTGAGCGCGCTGACCACACCGCCCAATACGCCGTTCTCATACCCGATGCACTCCTTCGTCAGCCCCTGCACACCGTGCCGCTCCTGCTGCCAACGGATGATTGCGTCATAATACTCCTGTCGCGGTTCAAAATAGCCGTATAAGGGATGCTCCAGACGCTCCGCAACCTTCTGCGGGATCGACGGAGCCGTCGCGAAATTCATGTCCGCCACCCACATGGGAATCCGGCTGAATCCCTCTTTCACCTGCACATCCGCCGCATAGGGGATCTTCTCCGCCGCGATCGCATCTTTGCCGTTTCGTTCGATAATATCTGTAAAATTGTACTTCATATCTGTAACTCATCCTTTCTTAAGTCTTAACCCGCAAGCACCTTACAGCGTTTCCTGTAACACGCAATGCCATAGCGGTAGATTATTTTCATACCGTCATGCCCTTCTCACTTCTGCCGTCATTCACGAAAACCGGTACATCGCCTCCGTCTCCGCATTCCGGCACTCATGCTTCTCATAATACCCGATCAGCGTCCCGGCCTCGTCCCGCAGCGCAATCATATACACATCCCTGTTTTCCTTCTCATTGTGAAACGTATAGATCCTGTTGTGCGCCGTACTCTCCGCAAACCAGTCCACCACCTGCCGGATCAGTTCCTCCGACTGCCTGTTGTGGCAGACAAAAATACTCTGCCCCACAATCCCCGCGCCGCCCCGCTTTCCATACCGCTCCACTGCCGCCGGATTCATGTAGATGATCTCATGCTCCAGATTACAGATCACCACGGAACATTGATCCTGATCGATGATGCTCTTGAAATAATTTGATAAATCCATTCTTATGCTCACGCCTCCTCTCTGTCATAACGGGTTTCCCCTGTTCTACCCACAAACAGATCTCCTTTCCGGCAGCTGCGCCTTAATATATCTGACGCCCCTTTTCATCCGGTATCCCGCATTTCCTGTAAAAACAGGTATTCACCTGATCCCGCCACTCTCTGGCATTTTCCAGCTGGCGGTCAAAACGCTCCGACACATTCTCGAAAGTACGCTCCTCCACCTTGCCGGCCAGCTTTTTCCAACAGGCGATCATCTCCTCCACTTCCTCCACACCTTCAAAATGACTGTCGTATATGTGCTGTATGATCGTCTTCCCCGACCGAAGCCGGTACTGATACGGCAGATGATGAAAGAACAAAAGCAGCTCTTCCGGGCAGGTTTCCGCACAATCATACAAGGATGCGCTGGGATTCGCATACTGCTGCGCATACCCCGTTCCCTGCTTCGTCCGGTCCACCCCGATCCCCTGCCAGTCTGCCCGGTGGTAGGTGCCCCATCTGGAATACTCATAACCGTCCACACTGGGCCCGTAATGCAGCATGGGCGTTACCATCCAGCCGATTCCCAGCGGACTGGTATATTTCTCGTAGGTTTCTCTGGACATCAGAAGGATCCTTCTGACGGTATCCACCACCTCCCTGTCATTGGAAAGTGCCAGCCTGGTCCATTCTTCCGCGATTTCCGCCGCCGTCAGCCCGGTATCATAGGCCAGCCGTCCAAAGCCGTAGAAGTTCGCCCCCGCCAAGTCATTTCCCGTCCAGTTCTCGTCGTTGCCGGTATTGCACACCGCACAGAAGCCCGCATTCCGGTTGTGCATCGTCCGCCCGCTGACCACATCCGCCACCGTGCGTTTCTTCTCACAGCAGGCTGCAGACCCCGTGCACACGTTCCGTGACGGACACCCGGCACAGGTATTAAAATCCAGCACCTCCTTAAACATGGGAAGCAGATAACACACATCGATCTGGTGTCCGGTATATTCCTGCGCGATCTGCACCTCCAGCATCTGGTTCGTCTTCTGAAGCGCCCCGAACAGCGGCGACACCGGTTCTCTGATCTGAAAATCCATGGGACCATTCTTGATCTGCAGGATCACATTGTCGCGGTAATCTCCGTCCGTGCCGATGAAATTATCATAGGCCGCGCGGGCACGGTCCGTCTTCGTATCCCGCCAGTCCTGCGTACAATTATAGACGAAACAACGCCAGAGAATGATGCCGCCATAGGGCCTGACCAGATCCGCCAGCATATTCGCCCCATCCGCCTGCGTCCTGCCATAGGTAAAAGGTCCCGGCCGTCCTTCCGAGTCCGCCTTCACCAGAAAACCGCCAAGCTCCGGAACCGCCTCGTAGACCTGCGCAATCTTCTGCCGCCACCAGTCTGTCACCTTCCCGTCAAAAGGATCCGCACTGTCCGGGCCGCCAAGCTCTATAGGAGCCGCAAAATTCAGGCTTAAGAACAACCGTATCCCGTACCCTGCAAAAAGCTCCGCCATCTTCCCAAGCTGCCCCAGATACCGCTCCGTGATCAGCCATGTGGCAGCCTCCTTCACATTCACATTGTTGATGACCACCCCGTTAATCCCCACGCTGGCTGCCAGACGGCAGTAATCCCTTGTGCGTTCGTTCACAAGGATCTTATTGTCCTGAAAGAAAAAAGAATTCCCGGAATACCCTCTCTCAATGCTGCCGTCCAGATTATCCCAATGATCGTACATCCTGAGCGGGTTATCCGGCCTGCAGGCAACATCGATTCCGGCAAGCGCTTCTTCCATGGCAATCAGCCGTAAAATATGAAAGATACCGTACAGTACCCCCGCCTCGTCAGAAGCATACAGATTCACAACCCCGCCTGTCTCCTGCATATGATACCCTTCTGCCGGAATTTCCTGTAGGCGCTCCACCGACACCCCTTTTCCCGGTTCCCCGGAACACACCAACACTGTGGAGATGCCCAGCATCCCCTTTATTCCCCTGCAAAACTCTGAAACGGCATTTTGTACGATCGGATGTTCCCGGTCGAATCCCGTTAGTTTCATGCTTCCTGCCAGCTGTGCGTTCCCGGCCTCTTTTACGGGCCTGTAAACAAGCCAGCCCTGTGTCCATTTTTCCATACCAGCCTCCGTATCTTCTGCTTTCCCCCGTTTGACGGAATCTGTTCTGATTCGCTGTTTCACGTTTTTTTCTCATAAAATATTATGATTGTTATGTCGTTTACTATAGCACAAGACAGGCGTGAAAACAACTTCAAAAGGGCATCCTGCAAAATCAAAAGTGGAGCCGCTCCGCCGGCAGAAGGATAAGCAAGGTCAGTCAGAAGAGCAATGAAACACAAGAGCAATAAAACACATGTATTTGCATAAAAAAATACATTCCTAATTCCGGGATTCTATTATAGCATGAAGCCAGAAGAGACTTTATACGATCATGTGTCTCCGGGAAAGGTAAGGAATGATTTCCAAGGTATTCTTATGGAAAGACTGATGCTTGATATGCACTGGTTTTTAGGACGTTTTCGAAGAATCTTCTTTATGGCGCTGCCGGAAAGCGAGGCGGATTATGAAAAAAGCCGCAGACGTTATATCGTCGGCGACGCTGCTTCGCAGACCATCGTTCAGCTGGCGGGCGGCGCCTTCCTCGTCTCCCTCATGCTCTCCGTGGGCTTTTCCGATGCACAGGCGGGCGTACTGACTTCCGTTGCCAGTCTGGCCGCCCTGTTTCAGCTCTTTACCATGCAGATGGTCAATCATCTGAAAAAGAGGAAGCTGTTTGTCTGCCTGATGACGATGCAGAAACTTTATCTGGCATTTATTTTCTTTATCCCACTGCTGCCGATTCAAGACGGTTCCCGACAGCTGCTGGTGATCACAGGGTATTTTATTGCCCAGATATGCGCGCAGATCGGAACCCCCGCCACCCAGGACTGGATCGCATCCCTGGTGCCTGCACGGCTGCGGGGAAACTATTTTTCCAGAAAAGATGCGGTCTGTGTTTTCGTCACGGTCACGATGATGCTGGTGTCCGGCATTGTCATGGACGCCGCCACCGGAGAACGGCAGCATATGGGGTTCACTTTAAACGGCAGTATGATTCTGCTTCTGGTGCTCTTAAATGCCTGGGCGTTCAGCTGTATGAAAGAACCCCGTCTGAGCGAGATGAATGCCGACGGCAAGGAGATACACGGAAAGCTGCGCTATAAATACTCGAAAAAGAACGTTGTGCATCATGGGAACCTTTTCGCAGAAATGCGAGACGCTTTTGGAAGCGCCGATTTCAGGATGGCCTTTACGCTCACGCTGCTCTGGCAGACCTCCTTTTACTGCGCTACTCCCTTTAACAGCAGCTATCAGCTGGAAGAACTGGGGATGCCCTTTACCTTTATCATGGTCGTCGGTTTCCTGTGCAATATGCTGCGCATCGCCATCACACCGCTGATGGGCAAACTGGGCGATAAACACGGTATGGCCTTCCTCTACAAATATTCCCTGCTGGGGATTCTGCTGTATTTTATCTTTTTTGCCCTGGCAGTCCCCTCCAATGCCTACCCGATGGTGATCCTGGGAACCGTCTCTTCCGCGCTGGGATGGAGTTTTGCCGGAATCGGCCTGTTCGGTGTGCAGCTGGAACTCCTGAACGAGACAAAAAGAGACATCCAGCTTTCGATCTTACTGGCGCTCTCCGGTGTGTACGGATTTCTGGTCTCCTTTGTGTCCGGATGCCTGCTTGATTTTCTGCAGAAGGTACTGGTTGCCCTGCCCGGGCGGCAGCTTTACGCCCAGCAGTTCACCAATGCCCTCGGCGCAGGATTTCTCCTGCTCACCATTCTCTATCTGAAATGCCGGGTACAGAAAAGGGAACGGCAGATGGAGACGTAAAAAGGCGAAATGACACCCGCCTCTTATCACGCCTGCTCCGCCTGCGCCTTCGCATTCATCTCCCGCAGCTCCTTGACTACCATCACCACAATGACCTGCGTGAGCAGAAACGTAAGGCCGTCCGCCACAGGCTGCGCCAGCTGAAGTCCCGTCACCCCAAAGATCCTGGGCAAAACCAGGATCGCCGGGATGAAAAACAATCCCTGCTTGCTGACCGCGGTAAGTGTCGCCCGGAAGCTGTAACCGATCGACTGGGTGAGCATGTTTCCGATGATCACATATGACTGAAAAGGGAGCAGACAGCACTGCATTTTCAACGCCAGCGCGCCGATGCGGATCACTTCCGCATCCTCTTTTCTGAACATACGCATGATCGGCGTGGAAACGGCAAACATGACGACGCCCATCACCAACAGAAAGGCAAGCGCCACACGGCGGCAGAAAAAGTATGACTCCAGCACCCTGTCATATCGCTTCGCCCCGAAATTGAATCCGCATACCGGCTGGAAACCCTGTCCGAAGCCGATCAGGGCCGAATTGATGAACATCATGATTCTGGTGACGATGGACATGGCAGCCACCGCCGCGTCCCCGAACCCGGAGGAAGCCACGTTCAGAAGCACCGAAGCCACGCTGGCCAGCCCCTGCCGCCCTAAAGTAGGCATCCCCGCGGACAGGATTTCTTTGAACACCCATCCCTCCATGGTGAAGTATTTCGGATGGGGTTTCAATACGTTCCCGGAGCGAATCACCAGGGCCAGCAGAATCAGGAAGCTGACGAACTGGCTGACAATCGTGGCAATGGCAGCGCCTGAGATTCCCATTTCGAACCCGAAAATCAGGATAGGATCCAATATGACATTCAGCACGCCCCCGGTGGTGATGCCAATCATGGACAGCGCCGCGTTTCCCTGGGCACGCAAGTGGTTGTTGAAGACAAAGGACACCGTCATATAGGGCGCGGCAATCAGGATATAGCGCCCATAATCCTTTGCGAAAGGTGCAATCGTTTCCGTCGCTCCCAACACACGCACCAGAGACTCTATGTTCCAGATACCGAAGACCGCCAGCAGCAGGCCGAAGACAAATGCCGTATACACTGCCGTGGAGCAGGCCTTCTGGGCCTTTTCGTCCTTCTTCTCACCCAGCATCCGGGACATATAGTTCCCGCTTCCCATCCCTAAAGTAAAGCCGATGGCCTGGATCATGGCCATCAGGGAGAAGTTGACCCCCACGGCGCCGGAAGCGCTGGTGCTCAGCTGGCTTACGAAAAAGGTGTCCGCCATGTTGTAGATGGAGGTTATCAGCATGCTGATAATCGTGGGCACAGCCAGCCTGGGGATCAGCTTGTTCACCGGGGTCTCCACCATCATCTGGTACTTTTCCTCATATGTCATTTCATGCCGCATTTCCGTTCCTCCGACAGACAGTAATCAAATCACTTATATTCTTTATTTCGTTTTTCCTTTGGTATGCCATAAAAGTTATAAAGTCACTTCGGGGCATATGGAACCAGGCTCCGGCACAATGCCCTTCTGCGCCAACATGATATCCTGAAACCAGCAAACAGACAACTTCTCCGACGCAAAGCCTGCACTCCACCTGCTCCAATCCTATGACAGCAAGCATCACTTCACCGCATCATATGCTACAGCCACATCCCGGCAGCCTGTCAAACCCTTTTGCCCAGGCCAGGCCCTTTCCTTTTGCCCGGATTTCTTCCGCAAATGCCGGGAGCCTGTGCCAGCCTGCGTATCCCACTGCCGCGCCTCTTAGAACACGAACTCCTGCTGCTCCATCACCTCAATCTGGGACACCAACACAGTCTCCTCCTCAGAGCCCCGCATGTGCTCCGCCCGCAGGTACTGCATGTCGTTTCGCAGGTTGGCGGCTATCAGGGTCAGGACGTAGATATTGTCGAACCGGTTGTAGATGGACTCCCCGCCCAGCCCTGACAGGCAGATCAGCTGGGTGTTGGCCTTCTTCGCCATGTCCATCAGGGGCTTCAGCAGATGGGAGGCATTGGTCTGGGCGAAGGGGTTGTCCATGAGCAGCACCTTGCCCTCGTTCAGATCGGCGAAGAGATCCGTGTCGTCCTTCCGCATATAGTATAGCAGCGCGGACAGGATGACGAACGCGGACAGAAAGCCCTCCCCGCCGGAGTTCTTCGCCACGTCCGCCCAGGTGATGGGGTATTCCCGCTGTTCCTCAATCTTGTACAGGCGGATCTGGATGTTGCCGATTCCCACCACTGCGTCATAGAGCCCCCTGGTGGTGATCCGCGTGCCCAAAAATTCCTGCAGGTTCCCGTTCTCCTCCAGCAGGGCGATTCCCCTGGCTGTCACGTCGTCGATATAATCCTGGAGCCGCAGGACGAACATACTCTCGTTCTCCGCCCAATCCGGCGGCTCCACCCGCAGCATCTTCACGGGCCGCTCTCTGACGGTGATGGTGGAATTGCGGTCTATCCTGCCCAGGTTCTCGTGCACCTCTTTCAGGTAATCCCCAAAGAGCTCCGTGATCTTCTCCTTTTCCTTCTCCACCATGGAGATGTCCACCTGGAGCTTCTCCATCAGGCTGTCGTAGGAGGCTATGGTGGTGTCCAGCTGCCTGATGACCCGCTCCGCATCCTCCGTCAGCTGCAGCATGGCCTCCAGGGGCTTCCGGTAGAAGTCCTCCCCAAATTCCTCCATCCTGACCATCCGGTTCAGCGCCCGATCCAGAGATGCCCTTGCCTGGCCGCGCTGTTCCAGGCCGGCATTGTAGTCCCGGATCAGCAGGCCCTTCTGCTTCGTCAGCTCCGCCCCGCTCAAAGCGCCCAGGTCGAACTCCCAGACTATGGCATCCGGGCCCTGGCCTT
>OFGE01003057.1_pt1 | contig 11547 bp, 8 predicted proteins | sample 1521681 | NCBI WGS metagenome assembly OFGE01 (sample SAMEA3504093, study PRJEB24116) | mouse gut metagenome | biome: mouse gut; feature: mouse-associated habitat; material: faeces | place: Denmark | collected 2011 | reverse complement strand
TTTTTGATGTTTACAGTACATAATATGCGGAGGTCGAAGATGTGTGAGCGGAAAAAATATTTTTATATATTTACCAGTCGCTTAATTGAATGCTGATAGCGGAAGGAATTCTTTTGGAGCTTAAGTTTATCCAGGGCCGGCAGGCTCTCTTTTGCATAATTATCATAGAGCGTCAGGAGATACGAAACCGTGTAATTCCTGTGTTGGAACCAGGTGAAAAGCAGCCAGTTCATAATATCAGGATACCAGTAACGTTCCGGTATGGAAGCGCTTTGAAGCAGGAATACATGTTCAGACGCCTGTACGGACAACTGCGTCAATTCATCCGCACGGTCTCTGTCCTTGAAAAGCGGCTCGCATTCCTGGATGATATCGTAAAGGTCGTTGGCGGCCTTCCAGTATGAGACGAAAGCAGGCGTGGACTCGTCGTGGCTTTCTTCCATATTATGAAGATCAAAAGTCTGCATCACCGGGCGGTTCCGTCTGATGGTCCAATCATATTCGGTACGTTTGTCAGGGTCGGAGAGTACGCGGTATGCCTCCAGAATTTCCTGCATCTGTTCCGTCGTATCGATTCCGTTCTTAATATTGACATCCGGATGATATTTCTTAGCCATTTCATTTTTAGCGGCAGTAATATCTTCTAAGGACGCCTTTTCTGAAACGCCTAATATATCGTAATAATTTTTATTTTCCATACTATCCTCCAGTTACTCATATATGGACGCAAACAATATTATTCTACGACAATTCAGCGAAGAAATCAATCACAATAAGAAAAGTAATCTGCTAAAGTAATGTGCCGGATTAGCCCCATTGCGTGCCGACTCCGGCTTTAAGGGCTTTTTCATAGATCGTCCTGGCGGTTACCAGATCCTGAGCCCCCACGCCCACCGTCTCGTATACGATGATTTCGTCGTCATTTTCCCTTCCGGTCAGATTCCCCTTGATTACATCTCCGATATCGCCGGTAAAGTCGGCCTCGGTAATGAGACCTTCTTCCAACGGCAGCAAGATGTCGCCGGATTCTGAAAGGACGGCTTCCTTAGAGTCAAAATAGATCTTGGAGGCTCTCGGCAGTATCGCAGGGTCCATCTCCTGCATATGATGCTGGTATGCGCCTACGCAGCTTATGGTGCATCCTTTTTTAATTTTCGTCCCGTCGAATACGGGTTTGGAAGAAGGAGTAACGGTAATCAGAAGATCGGCGTCGTCGACGGCTTCATCGGAAGATCTGACTGCCGTAATCTTTGTGCCGTAGGATTCTAATTCTTTCTGCATCTGTTCGGCAAAAAGGATTGTCCTTTCGTAGTTCAGGTCGAATACCCGCACTTCTTCTAGTTTTCGAACGGCGATCATCGCTTCAAGCTGTGCGGCGGCCTGACCTCCGGTTCCAATAAGAGCTCCGATCCGGCAGTCCTTCTTTGCCAGAAGTTCGAAAGCCACGCCGGAAGAGGCGCCTGTGCGAAGCTGCGTCACATAAGTACCGTCCAAAACAGCCGTCACGATCCCTGTCTTCCCATCGATCAAAAGAACCTGTGCCGGAGATGTCGGCAGTCCGTTGTCGATGTTGTGCGGGAAGATATTGACCGTCTTAAGGGACGCCGTATCCATCTCCTCTATGTAAGCAGGCATGAAAAGAAAGCAGCCGTCATATTTGGGCGCCTGGATATTCGTGCGGAGAGGGGAATCACACTTCTTATCCGCAACAAGTGTAAACGCCTTCTTATCCGCCTCGATGGCATCCTGAATGGAAAAAACTTTTTTGATATCTTCTCTTGATAAAAGCAGCATATTTATCCTCCTGTCTGTACCCCCGGAAGCCTCCTGCCGTCAATTTCTTAAGCCGGAGTGTGTTTGCCGGGAGTAGATTGGTCTTCTTGAATTTGAATATTCGCCGTCTGGGAGCCGGCGGTTGGATCATGCGTCCAGATTCCACGGCTGCATCGCGCCGCCTTCTTCTGCCGGACGGCACATCTTCGCGTAGATGTTGAGGCATCCTTTTGTCTCCTTAAGCGGAGGGCATACCCATGCCTTCCTCCTTCTTGCGATCTCTTCTTCCGGCACCAGAAGGGAGATCTCGCCGCCGTTGATATCCATCACGATCTCGTCCCCGTTTTCCACAAGAGCGATCAGGCCGCCGTCATAAGCTTCCGGTGATACGTGCCCCACGATCGCACCATAATTGAATCCCGAGAACCTTGCGTCAGAGATCAGTCCCACGCTCTTGTGCAGCCCCTTGCCGATCAGGGCGTCAATACTCAGCATCAGTTCCTTCATACCCGGCGCTCCCTTGCAGCCCTCATAGCGGATAACGATGATATCCCCGGGAACGATCTCTCCCGCCTGGATCGCCTCAAACGCAGGCCTGTCCCCATCGAACACCTTCGCCTTGCCTTTCAGGTATTTTACTTCTTCATACACCGCCGTAGGACGGACAATGGCGCCGTTCGGCGACAGATTGCCCCTTAAGATCTTAAGCCCCGGTTCCTCAGACAGCGGCCGTTCAAGAGAATGTATAACCTTATTCTCCTGAGGCGTCACCTTCGACAGCATCTCTTTCCATGTATTTCCATACATTCCCGGCACATCGGTAAAAAGCCTGCTCTCCAGCTGCTTCATCACGTTCATAACGCCGCCCGCATAGTGGAAGTCAACCACCGTATAAGGCCCGCTGGGAACAACCGCATTGATACACGGAATCTGCCCGGCATATTTCTCGAAGTCCGCCAACGTCATCCTGATCCCCAGTTCATAGGCATAAGACAGCAGGTGCAGCACCGCGTTGGTTGAACCTGCGACCGCCATATCGAACATGACCGCGTTCATCAGGACTTCCCGGGTGATCAGCTCGGACGGTTTCCGTCCCGCCTTCACAAGCTCTACCGCATATGCTCCGGCTTCCCGTGCTTTTCTAAGCTTCGCATTGTCGGATGCAGGCGTCGTGGACGTACCTGGAAGAACCAGGTTTAGAACTTCCCCAAGCATCTGCATGGTATTCGCCGTTCCCATCGACGGGCACGCGCCAAAGGACGGGCATACGCTGTCCTCAAGCCCGAATAACTCCTCTTCCGTTGCCCCCGAGAAACGGGCCGTATCCAAGTCTGCCTCCACGACCGTCTTCCCGCAGTACTGCCCGGGCTGCATAGAGCCTCCGGTCACGACCATAGACGGAATATCAAGCCTCATAGCCGCCAGATAACAGCCGGCAATGATATTATCGCAGGATGCTACCATAACAAGACCGTCAAAATTATGTACCCTCGTGACGAATTCAACGGACATAGCAACGATGTCTCTTCCTACCTGCTCGTATTTAAGTTCTTCCGCTCCGTTGGCAATGTTGCCGCAGGTCGCCGGAATGCCGAACTCCACCGGGACGCCGCCCGCGGCCCAGATCCCTTCCTTAACAGCTTCCGCGATCTGACGCAGATGTGCAGATCCCGGCGAACCCGCCATATATGAATTCGGCACGCCGATGTGCGGTTTCCTTCTGATGTCCTTGTCTGAATAACCGGCCGCTTTCATCATCACGCGCCTGTGCGCAGCCTCCGCTCCGTTCCAAAATTCAGTACCCATATTTCTCCTCCTTATCGACCCACAATATACAATGGTAACTCACTACCATTATAATAAATAAAACTCCCGGATAAATAAACTTAAGATTATTTATCTGATACATAAGTTTTTCTTATATCACTGATCAAAGCGGATACCTTGCATGCCCATTTAAGTATGTCTATTTAAACCAACATAAAGATATACTCCTCCTGTCAGCATTTCAGGAGGAGTATATCCTAATCTGGGGGTAAAACCGATACAGAGATCCTACGCGATCTCTCTGGTATACGTCTTAAGCCATTCCTTCTCCCCGTCGTTCAGATAAGGAGAGATCTTCTCATATACCGTCTTATGGTAAGCATTCAGCAGTTTTTTATCTTCTTCGGTCATAATATCTGAATTCACCGCATCCAGATCCATCGGAATATATGTGATCGGTTCAAAATACATAAACTGTCCGTACTCGTTCTGCTCGCCCTTGCATACGAGCAATTCATTTTCAAGCCTCACGCCGTGGGAACCCTCGATATAGATCCCCGGCTCGTCTGTAATGATCATTCCCTCCTCAAAAGCATGGGAATCGCCTTCCCGGTACTGCCACCGGATCCCTGCCGGCCCTTCATGTATGTTCAGAAGATATCCCACTCCATGCCCTGTACCATGGTTAAAATTCAATCCTCTGTCCCAGAAAGGTTTTCTTGCCAGGATATCCAGGTTCATTCCGCTGCAGCCCTTCATGAATTTTGCGTTTGCCAGCGTAAGGTTACTGATCGCAACCAATGTGAAATGATCCTTCATCACCTGCGGGATCTCACCTAACGCATACGTTCTGGTAATATCTGTAGAGCCTTCATAGAATCCTGCTCCCGTGTCCGTGAGGAACAAGCTTCCCTCACAGAGCTCTACATCCGTCTCCGGGGAGGACGTATAATGGCACATTGCACAATGCTCCCCGAATGATGAGATCGGCTCGAAACTCGGACGGATAAAATTCTCCATTTCCATACGGAACTCATCAAGCTTATCTGAAGCGCTCATCTCCGTGATCTTTGTCTTTCCGATATTTTCCTTCAGCCACTTCATGAACTTAACATGTGCTACACTGTCTTTTATCTCGGCTCTGCGGATATTCTCGATTTCAACCGGATTCTTCATTGCCTTGAAGAGCATCTCCGGGTTCGCACGCTCTGCCTTCTTCACTTCTTCTGGAATGCTGCTGTAGAGCGCGTAATTCAGTTTCGCAGGATCGATCAGTACGACCTCTTCCCCTCCAAGATGCCTGATATCTTCATAAATGTCGTTATACGGATATACCGTAATGCCGTCTTTTGCAAAGCCTGCCTTAATCTCCTCACTCAGCTTCGATTCATCTATATAAAGCTTCACATGATTCTCCGTGATGATAAGATAAGACAGTACAAGCGGGAAGAATTCAATATCATTGCCGCGGATGTTCAAAGTCCAGCAGATATCATCCAGGGTAGTAAGCACATGCGACGTGGCGCCGCATTCTTTCATAACCTCGCGGATCCGTCTAAGCTTACTCTCTGTCGTCTCTCCGGCATACTTGATATCTAGGGCAAACACCGGCTCCCTGGACATCTCCGGGCGGTCCTCCCAGATCTGGCCGATCAGATCCTCTTCGTAGAGAACCCTTCCGTTCTTCGCCTTTGCCGTCTCCTGATATCCGCAGCCCTCAGCCATCGTAACCACACGCCCGTCGAATCCGATCGTGCCGCCCTCCCTGATCGTCTGCTTCACATACTCATCCAACGCAGGTACCAAAGGTTCCCCCATCTTCATAAGTTCAACGCAGGAGCCTTCAAGCTGCGCCGCCGCCTGGATAAAATATCTCCCATCCGCCCAGAGCTTCGCTTCTTCCTTCGTGATCACAGCAGTTCCGGCGGAACCGGAGAACCCTGTAATATACTTCCTTGCCTTAAAATACTCTCCTACATATTCGCTCTGATGAAAATCAGCCGTAGGAACGATATAGATATCAATTCCTTTTTCTTCCATCAATCTGCGCAGCGCCGCAATTCTTTCATTTACATTCATTGATCTGCCCTCACTTAATCAACCAACGCCGACAGTTTCTTATCCATAGCGATCATGATGACCGCCGCAACAAAGGAAACTACAGCAATACCAATACAAGCTACTTTGAATTCAATATTTCCGCCAAACAGGATTCCGTACACCGGACCGTAGCTCTTAGCCGCGATAAATGTTGCGAATCCCCACATAGACATCATGATCGCAAGATAACGGCTTGGAGAATACTTACTGATGAAAGAATGTCCAAGCGGTGAGAAGAACATCTCTCCAAGTGTCAGAAGGAACGCGAATACGATCAGCCATAATACACTTGCTTTTTCATTTCCGCGGACGATATCAATGATCGCATAGAAGATATATCCTAATCCGATAATCGCAATACCAAGTCCCGTCTTGCGGAACAGGCTCATATCTCCCTGCGGTCTTGCCGCGAGCTTATTCCACAGCGCTGCGGTCACAGGTCCGAGAACTACACAGAAGAAGGAATTCGCCGCGTCAAACCATGTAGACGGTACTTCATATCCTGCAACGACCCAATCCATATTCTCTGCCCAATAGAAATATACCGGCATATATCCAAGATACCAGAATATCCAGAATATGATCGAGAAGCCTGACGCGATAATGATCGCTCCGATACGTTTTTTCTCATTTGATGTAAGAGGCGCCTTCTGTCCTGCCTCAATCTTAGCCTGCTTCTCTGCTTCCAACTCCTCAGCCGTCTTCGTCTTCTTGAACGGAAGCCTTCCAACGTCGCCAAGGAATCTCCAGCATACAAATACATACCACAGAGCGCCTAAGAACATAACTAATCCGGCAAGCTTAAAGCACGGTGCGAATCCCAGCACACCATCTTTCGCGAATACATCCTTGTACAGAATACCTACCAGGAATGTACCGATGAACGCACCTACGTTAACCAATGTATACCTCATGGCAAACGCCGGGTCCATCTGCGACTTATCGGTGATAACACGCCCGATGATCGGTCCGTTCTTGAACAAAGCAAGACCGAGACTTACCAGGAAGATCATCGCATATACGCCTGTCGCACTGGTAGCGATACCTCCCATATAATAACCTACGCCTGCGATCGCCATACCCACCGGGGTCGTATATTTGGCTCCGATAAACCGATCAACCACAATACCTCCGAACAAAGGAAGCAGATAGGAAAATGCGGTCAGGTTTGACTGCATATTTGCCGCAACCGTATCGTCTAATCCAAGACCTCCTGTTGCCACTGTAGCCGATACGAATATCAATATCAGAGAACGCCCCAGATAGTAAGAAAGACGTTCAAAAATTTCTGTACATGCACATGTCCAAAACGCTTTTGGATATCCTTTTTTCTTCGCTGCTGTCTCCATGTTTTTCTTTCCTTCCTTTTCCCTCTTATTCCATTTCCTTTAAGAATGCTTTATAGCCCTTGTAGACTTCATAGATATCTGACTTGCTCGTCACTTCATGCGGCGCATGCATAGACAACACTGCTACTCCGCTGTCAATCACGTTCATTCCGTAATTTGCCATGATATAGACGATCGTTCCGCCGCCGCCAAGGTCAACCTTCCCCATCTCCGCCGTCTGGAATCCGATCTCATTGGCGTCAAATACCTTCCGAAGCTTTGCGACATACTCTGCATTAGCGTCGCTGGTGCCGTTCTTGCCTCTGCTTCCCGTGTACTTGTTCAGCACAAGGCCCTTCCCGAAGTATGCCGTATTCTTCTTCTCGAATGCATCGGCATAGAGTGGATCATATGCCGCGCTCACATCAGAAGACAGCATATAAGAATTATGTAAGGTACGCCTTACCTTCACCAGTTCCCCGCCGCCGGTCAGAGCACACAGCTCTGCCACCGCATCTTCGAAGAACCTGGACTGCATACCGGTCGCACCCATGCTTCCGATCTCTTCCTTGTCCACAAGGATACAGCAGCTTGTCCTCTTAAGGTTCTCTGCCTCTAACATGGCAAAAAGAGAAGTGAACGCACATACCCTGTCGTCCTGTCCATAGCCGATGATCATGCTTCTGTCCAGACCGCAGTCTCTTGCTTTTCCGGCCGGAACGACTTCAAGCTCTGCCGACAGGAAATCCTCTTCCTCCATATCACAGTTTTCTTTGAGATACGCAAGGATTGCCGCCTTAACCTTTTCCTTCTCTTCCTTTTGTTCTTCTCCAGCTCCAACCAACGGCTTCGTACCTACGAGAAGGTCAAGGCCTTCTCCCTCGATCACCACATTGGCCTTCTTCTCGATCTGCTTCTGTGACAGATGAACCAGAAGATCAGAGATCACGAGTACCGGATCTTCTTCCTTCTCACCGATCACGATCTCCTTCACTGTCCCGTCCTTCTTCACTACGCTTCCGTGAATCGCCATAGGAAGCGTTACCCACTGATACTTCTTGATTCCGCCGTAATAGTGAGTATCCAGGTATGCCATACCCGTATCCTCATACAATGGATTCTGCTTGATATCCAGTCTTGGGGAATCCACATGCGCTCCCAGGATATTCATTCCTTCCTCTAACGGCTTCTCACCGATCTGGAAGAGAACAAGCGCCTTCCCCATACAGTTGGCATAGATCTTGTCGCCGGTCTTAAGCGCAGTATTCTCGGCGATACATTCGCCAAGGTCTCTGTAACCATGCTCCTTCGCCATCCGAATACCTAAGGTCACGCACTCCCTCTCTGTCTTCGCAGCATCAAGGCACTCTTTGTACCTGTTACAGAGGGATTCTATTTCCGCGTGCTGTTCCTCCGTGTACTGCTCCCACATGTTTTTCCTTTCCATCGTTCATCCTCCTAGTTTTCTGATGTATTCGCTATATGCAATTGTACATCTGTATTCTCAGAATTTCCAACAAGAAAAACGAATGGCCTATAAGAAAAACTTATACCCTATTCAGACGCAAAAAAGGTGCAAAGTCTTGCTTATAAGCCCAAGACTTTACACCTTCCAAGCGCTGTTTTACTCAACTCTATCCTTCGCTCTCCAACCGCTTCGTAAACAGTATATCATGATTCACTTCCGTATAGAATTCCTGCTTCATCTCCTCATATTCTGCCGTTCCTCTTCCCATCAGCCACATCATCTTCGTGATCACGGCCTCCAGCGTCATGTCATAAGCCTCGAACAGCTTGAAATCCTGCTTCACACGCTTGCCGACCTCATAGACAGTCATATTGCTTCCCTCATTCGCCACCTGGGTCGTCATCACGACATACTTACCCTTGCCTTCCCACTTCTTCATCTCCGTGTAGAATTCCTGCACCAGCGTATTGGGAATTCCTCCTACCCCGAAGCTCTCGATCACAAGGCAGTCGTAATGCTCGAACAGATACGGCAGGATGCTGGCATGCATTCCCGGTATCAGCTTCAGCACATATACGCTGTCCTTCATATCATAGCTGAAATGCACCGGCGTATCGCACTGCGGCTCCCTGATATAGCGCACGATCATTCCCTCCTGGATCACCGCCAGATAAGGGAAATTAATACTGGAAAATGCATCGTAGCTCTTCGCACGTTCCTTTTTCGCGCGTGTACCGGCGATCACCTTCCCGTCGAACACAATATTGACGTTCTGCGATTCGTCATCCGCAGCATAGATGAAACTGTCCAAAAGGTTCGTCCTTGCATCGGTAACATCCATCTGGATGGGCTTCTGTGCCCCTGTGATCACAATTGGTTTGGAAGAATTCCGAATCATATAAGAAAGCGCTGCCGCTGTGTATGCCAGGGTGTCTGTCCCGTGACAGATCACAAATCCGTCGTACTCTTCGTAGTGTTCTTCAACAGTTCCCGCAAGCAGCTTCCAGTGCTTGGGCGTCACATTGGTACTGTCCAGATTGCAGACCTGTATACTGTCCACCTCACAGACCTGACGCACTGCCGGGATATAAGACAGGATATCAGCCGGTGTAAGCCCCGGCGCCAGTCCGTATTCTGTCGGTGTGGAAGCGATCGTGCCTCCGGTTCCTATCATCAATATTTTTTTCATATGTTGTCTCCTTTTTAATAACTCTACCGTCTCCGATTCCACTCGCCGATCACCTCATTGACCGTGCTGACCGTCACGAACGCGGCCGGATCCGCCTGGTGGATATAAGCAAGCAATTTCCCATATTCGCTCTTTTCAAGAATGGTCACTACCTCCATACGCTCCGTAAGTCCCATTCCTCCGTATGCGTGATAGAGCGTCGCCCCGCGGTGAAGCTCCTTCACGATATACTCCTGAATCTCCTGATATTTCACGGACAGGATACACACCTTCTTGCGGATTCTGAACCCGTCACAGTAGCGGTCTAACACAAGTCCGTAGATATACGTCCCGATCAGGCTGACCACCATAGTCTCGCGGTCATAGACGAAGATCGACGTACACGCTATGATGAATCCCGCGATCGTAAGGCTCTCCCCGATCTTGAAGCCCAGATATTTGTTGAGCAGCTTCGCAACCACATCCAGCCCTCCTGAAGATGCATTCATGTTAAACAGCAAAGCCTGTCCCATACTGATCACAACCATAAAACACGCAAGGTCTATCACGGTATTGCCGGACAAGGAACTTACATCAGGCGTAACGATCTCAAAGATCCAGAGATAGACCGGAAGCAGCAGAGACGTCACTACCGTCTTCGCTCCGAATTCCTTTCCGATAAATATGTACCCGCACACCAGCAGGACGGCGTTCAGAATGAACGTCAGAGCCGATACCTTCAAAGGTATAAAATTCACAAGCACAAGCACAAGACCGGACAGACTTCCCAGCACAAGATTCGCAGGCATCATAATATAATATACTGCCGCGGATATCAGGAACATGCCCGCCAGCATAGTCAAAAAAGATTTTAAATCAAACTCCTTTTTCATAGCGTACTCCTATATCATAATAAATATAAATCTATAACTGCGGCCGGACCGATACAGCCTCTATGGGACTGTCAAAGAATTTCCCGACTGCTTGGACCATATAATAGCTGTCCTTCACCCCGGCAGTCTCGAAGGAGGAATGCATCGCAAGCTGCGGCAGACCGATGTCAATACTGTTCATAGACACCTGCGACATCGCGATATTGCCGAGCGTACTTCCGCCTGCCATGTCCGAACGGTTCGCAAAAAACTGCAGAGGCACGCCCGCCTCTTCACAGATCCCTCTGAACACGGCAATGCTTACGGCGTCACTGGTATATTTCTGTCCGGCGTGTGATTTCACTACGATTCCCTCGTTGATATACACGCAGTTGCCCTCGTCTGTCTTCTCTGGATGATTCGGATGCACCGCATGGGCATTGTCGCAGCTGAGCATGAAGCTCTTCGAAGCCGCACGGTAGAACTCCTCTTCTCCTTTTCCAAGACAGAGATTCGTGCGGTAAAGCGTATCATGAAGGAATGTGGACGCCGCGCCCTGTTTGGTCCCTGAACCCACTTCTTCATTGTCAAAGCATGCAAATACATTGACGGCGTGATCGTCCGCTCCCGCAAGAAAACCTGTCAGAGAAGTATACGCGCACTGAAGGTCGTCTAACTGCGGACAGGAAATATACTCCTGATTCATTCCCCACACAGAAGGCGCCATTCGATTATAAAGGTACAAATCCATACCATAGACGTCTCCTTCTTCTACTTTCAATTCCTTCGCTATAAACTTCTTAAAATCCCCCTTCTTACATTCACTTCCCCCGATCAGCGGAAGCATATCTATCTGCTTATTATAGGCATAGCCATTGTTAACCTCACGGTTCATATGAATCGCCATATTAGGAATTAACAGAAGATCTCTGTCAACGCATAATAATCTTGCGGCATATCTTTCTCCTTCCCTTACTATTACCCGACCGGCAACAGAAAGAGGACGGTCAAACCACGCGGCGCACAGCATCCCTCCGTAGCCTTCCGTATTCAGCTTCATATACTTATCCT
>OFGE01003056.1_pt1 | contig 11549 bp, 11 predicted proteins | sample 1521681 | NCBI WGS metagenome assembly OFGE01 (sample SAMEA3504093, study PRJEB24116) | mouse gut metagenome | biome: mouse gut; feature: mouse-associated habitat; material: faeces | place: Denmark | collected 2011 | reverse complement strand
TGCAGCGATTCGTAGCCGTTGGACTTCGGGATCGAAATCCAGTCGCGCATGCGGTTGGGGTTGGGCGTATAGAAGTCCGTCACGACCGAATAGGCCGTCCAGCACTGCGGCTTCTCCTGCTCTTTCGGGCAGTCGATGATGATGCGGATGGCGAAGATGTCGTAAACGCCCTCGAACGGCACGTGCTGTTTGTGCATCTTGGTCCAGATCGAGAAGATCGACTTCGTGCGGCTCTTGATGTGGTATTTGATGCCGAGTTTGTGCAGACGCTCCTCGATGGGGACCAGAAACCGCGCGATGAAGGCTTTGCGTTCGTCGGCGCTCTCTTCGAGCTTGGTGACGATGTGTTCGTAGTCCTTCGGTTCGAGGTATTTCAGCGCGATGTCCTCCAGCTCGCTTTTGAGACTGTAGAGACCCAGCTTGTGGGCGATCTGGGCGTAGAGGTTCAGCGACTCCCAGCTCTTCTTGCGCCACTTCTCGCGCGGGAAGATGGCCAGCGAGCGCATGACTTCGAGCCGGTCCGCGAGTTTGATGAGGATCACGCGCGGGTCCTCGGAGTAGGCCACCAGCAGGTCGCGGAAATTGTCGGCCTGCTTGCTGTCGGTCTTGAGCTTGGTCTCGGAGATGTTGCACAGCCCCACGGTGATGCCCGTGACCGCGGTGCCGAAGCGCTGGCCGATCCGGTCGGTGAGGGCGAGGAATTCGGCTTCCGGCAGCTCCTTGTGGGCGATGCGCACGGTGTCGTGGAGCAGCGCCGCGATGGTCGAGTTGTGCCCGAGGCCGATTTCGCCCAGCACGATGGCCGCCACGGCCGCCGCATGGTCGAGCAGCGGCGTGCCGTCGTAGCGCGTGCGGCCCTCCAGCCGTTCGTCCGCGAAGGCGAGGGCCTCCTCGGCGAGCGCGAAGTCCTGTTCCGAAAGGTGGGTACGCATCAGCGTGCGGAGGGTGTCGTATCGTGCGGAATCCATGGTGTCGGCGGCTTTGAATCGTAGGAATACAAAGATACGAAAAATTTCGGGAAAACGACCGTCTGCGGCCCCGACATGCGCCGTTCGGCTCTAAAAGACTCGTGAAGATGAGAAAAGAGTATGTTTCGACCCCCGGCGAGGAGTGCGCCAATGCCGTGACACACGGTGTCATGGCCCTCGCCGCACTGCCGGCGCTGCCCTTCGCCGCGGTGTGGACCTACGGGCATGCGCCTGCGGACCGCGTGGCCGCGGCGGCGGCCGTGAGCCTCTTCGTGATTTCCATGTTCCTGATGTTCCTCGCCTCCACGCTCTACCATGCGATGGAGCCGCAGACGCGGCACAAACGCGTATTCCGCGTGCTGGACCACATCGGCATCTACGTGGCCATCGCCGGAAGCTATACCCCCGTGGCGCTCGTGGTGCTCGGAGGGTGGCAGGGGGTGCTGGTGACGGCGTTGCAGTGGGTGGCGGTGCTCCTGGGCATACTCTGCAAGACGCTGTCGCGCCGCGAACGGCCCGCGCTGAGCCTGACGGTTTATCTGGTCATGGGGTGGTCGATCCTGCTCTTCTTTCCGCTCTTTCTGCGCCATGCCTCCGCGCCCCTGATCGTGCTGATCGCCGCGGGCGGCGTGTGTTACACGCTGGGAGCCTGGGTCTATGCCGTGCAGGGATTCCGCTACCACCACATGGTGTGGCACCTGATGATCGACCTCGCGGTCGCGGCCCACTTCGCGGGGATCGTCTTCTTCCTCTACTGAATGCGGCGCACGACGTAGATGCGGTCGTCGGGCAGGGCGTATGTCCGGCGCTCCCCGGCGGTGAAGCGGGCCGCATAGTCGATGTCGTCCGCCTCGAAGCCCGCGGCCCGCAGCCGGTCGGCATAGTCGGCGCCGTAGATGCGCCGGTGGTCGTACTGGCCGAAGATGCGCGTGCGCTCCTCGGGGTCGGTGACCGTGTCGTCCTCGTACGTATGCGCGCGCGTGCGCTCCACGGGCGAGAGGAGGATGCCCCAGCCGCCCGGACGCAGGATGCGGTGCAGCTCGCGCAGCGCGAGGCGGTCGTCGGCCACGTGTTCGAGCAGGTGGTTGCAGATCAGGACGTCGAACGACGCGTCGGGCAGCGGGATGCGCTGCACGTCGAAGTGCAGGTCGGCGAGCGGACTTTCGAGGTCGGCCGTGACGTAGCGATCGGCGCATGCGGCGTAGCAGGGCTTCAGCCGGCGCATGAGGCATGCCTCGGGGGCGATGTGCAGCAGGCGGGGGCGCGTGGTGCAGAGGTCGGTTTCGCGCGTGAGGTAGAGCCACAGCAGGCGGTGGCGTTCGAGCGCGAGACAGCGCGGACAGAGGGCATTGGGGCGCGTCGCGACGTAGCCGTAGGGCAGGAAGCGGCGGAAGCGGCCGCCGCACACGGGGCACGCTACGCCCCGGCCCCGCAGCAGGAGCGCGACCAGGGGCATGCACCATCGGACGAGGCGCTGGAGCAGCGGACGCGGCACGTGGTTGAGCGTCCAGCGGATCAGTCGTTTCATGGCGCTACGGTTCCAGGATTTTTTTCACCTCCTCCTCGGTCCGGAGCAGCTTCTTCCGGCACAGGGCGATCATCTCGGTGGCGCGCCGCACCTCGGCGGCCAGCGTGTCCACCTCCATCTCTTCGTTGCGGAAGCGGGCGAGAATCTTCTCGATCTCGGCCATCGCTTCGGCGTATGTCATCTCTTTCTTTGCCATATCTACCGTATATTTACCTTTAAAAGAAGATAAATCAATCGGTATATGGATCTTCTCCAGTTGTTCCCTGTATTTATCTGCCATTATCCGCATAAATGCCGTTTCTCTAACCGCCTTATGATCTATATTCAGTGAGTCTTCTAAATTTATGGTAGGCAAATTATTAACACATGATAATTTATCTTCCAGCATTTCCAATATCTGTCCTGTCGTGAACGCATTAAGTTCTACACGCCTATAAAATGTACCTGCATCAAAAAATCTCCTGTACTCATAAGATAAATTATTTAATTTTTTCTTATCTTCCCTTTTAATTTCTACTTTTTCGGGTTCTATATGATACTTTTCCACATCTGGCAAAGTAACGCCAAGATTTTCCATATAAATGCTCTCTTTAAACTTTTTGTTTGGAGTGCCAAAAGATTCCAAAATATATATTCCTGACACATCCAAATCATGTAAACAATATAACTTCAACCCCATTTGCTGAAACTTATATAATAACATTTTGGCCGCCCTTGTAGAGAACCCCTGTCCAGATACAATAATCATATTATATTTTTCGCCAATCTTCTCAGCTTTAAAGATTGCATCAAAACCTGTTTTTTCAATATACAGCACTTTGTCATATTTATAAATCAAGTCAAAATCTGGATCTATATGGATATTACTGCTAATTCCTCCATAGCATCTAAAGATATTTTGGGATGTTCCAATCGAATTAATAAAACTTCTTACATTTGCAGTCCCTAAGCCATTTTGAGAACCATTCACAAAAAAGTTCCCCCTATCACTAAAATTGACCTTATCTTCATATTCTGGATTATCGTCAATCCATTCTGTTAAGATTTCTTGTGTAAAGTCTGCATATGTATGTTTCTTCTCTTCTACGCCTGAAATCTCACGCATTTTATACCATATTTGTCGTGCAGTAATCGCATATCTTCCATTGTCACTTGCCATATTGAAAGCATCCGTTATATAATCCCTCATAACGGCTCTGTTATTAGTCCTCTTATTATCAGAACTAAAAATACGGTTTTCCTTTGCTATGGCCTTATTGAGCTTTTCTAGTAATTCATTAAAAAAGCATGTTATGTCAATCCTTGTTTTCCCTGCATCTGTAAATTTAAGATATGGCGAAACAATATGGAACACAAATGAAAAATTGGACATATCTTTTAATAGATCATCTAAATCCCTTACATATACAGACTTGTTTCCTATTTTGTACCACCCACCATCAAATCCTATGCTCCAACTATTGTTGTATGTAATGGAATTATTGATGTAGCATTCAATATCTGCTTCTTTTCTATTTGCATCTCCTTTAAATGTATCTTTCCTTACGGAAAACTCTACAATACATGGAATAATCATATCGTTTTTACCTATCAGAGAATTACTGTCCTCTATCTCAATAGATGTATTCAATACATTACTTAATCCTATTAGTTGTTTTTTTAATAATGTATATTTTTTAGTCTGTTGATCCTCTTTTAGCATAAGAAAATCATTGATAAATTCCTGATCACTAAAATCTATATCTTTAATTTTTGATTTGATCCTACTTTTATTCTTTATCCTTGTACCAAAATATTCTTCCAGAAATTTTTTATAGGTAGTATTTCCATCCTGGGTTTTTGTTATGAACTGCTTGAATGTATCAAAATCATAATAAGCCAATGATATATTTTGTGATTTATCAACGCATTCTGTTGTCGCAGGATTATGGAATTCTGTACCTAAATAATCAAGATGAAAAGATACATCTGGATTACAGACAGAATAGAAATATACATAATTTTTATAAAAAGATGATTGATGTAAGTCATATCTGCATATTTCTATACCTCTTTTCTGGGTAATTCCTATTTCTTTAAATTCAACACATATTTCCCCATCCTTCACCCTTTCTGGGTCTATGGTGCCCTCCAGTATGACACCTTCATTTGTATGCCATAAAAGACGATACTTTTTAAGAAAGCAGATGCTAATTATTGTTTTCAGTCCATTTCCCTGTTTGCCCCTTGAAGCTGTCACATATACACGATTCTGGCTTATATAGAATTTAAAATCATAAATGCTTTTTACAGTATCACAACTAAGGCCATTACCATTATCATATATCCCCATAGAGGACACATCTTGGACAATATATATTTGTTTACTATTTAATGGTTCAATAGCATCAAGGGCATTATCAATAATTTCCTTTATAATGACCTTGTTCCAATATTCTTTTGTTAATCCGATCTGCTTTATAAGTCCATCTTCTGTAAAATAATCTACAGTCATAGGTGTTTTACATATTACTCTGTTTATTACGTCCACCATCCTTTTAAAGTATTTCATCCAAAAAATCTATAATTGCGAACAAGCTATGCTTGTGAGCAAAATCATGAGCTTGCGCTTTTCAGCAAGCGAAATGCCTACTGTCAGAGACTACACTAACTTATAATCATCTTTTTCAATCAAACTAATCACTTTTTTCACTTCTTTTTGTGTTGCTTTATCTTTACAGCTTTTAGTCATCTGAATAATCATTTTCATAGAATATATAGGCAATAATAAAGAACGTAATTTTTCTCTATATCCCATCCATTCTAAACGTTCTTGAAGATACATGTCTCCGGCTGTCTGATCCGAAACTACATAATAACCACTCCATTTCTTTTCAAGATAAGCCTTTTTACTAATTACATTTTCACAAGCTGCCAAACATGAAATCAATAATGTATCTGTAAATTTTTTATTCTGCAAATTTTCTTTGTCCTGTTTTGTCATAAACTATCCTTCTCCTTCTGTTTGTCTCCGACGGTAGACACAGCCTAAATTCCTCAAAGTCCAGCAGAGCTGTCCTTTTCTGAATTTAGTCCGTGATTATTATTGGAGCATCCTGCCACATTACTCACCGCCAAAAAGCGGCGGCTCGCAATATGTCAGTCTGTCCAATAATGATATGTTTGTGTAAGCAGATAATTTATTTGGGAGCGAATCCGCATTTTTCACTATTTTTTAATAATCCTTCCCTATTCCTAATGCAAATAATTTAGCATCATCATCTTGTCTATCTGCATTAAGAACGAAATCATACTTTTTTGTAAACAATGGCTTTCTACGCACAAAATCAATTATTGCATATGAAGTTTCTATTTTATTCTTATCTCTGTTTATATTTTCATCTTCTGACAATGTACTTTTAAATGTTTCATACCAATCAATTATATTTGATTCAAAATACTTCTTATCACTATAAATATATAAAATTTTTTCTTTTTTCATCTAATTTTCTCCTATCAGCCTTTAATAATGGGGTAGATTTCCTAATATATTCTATTAAGAAACCTTCCCCAAAACATATTTAATTAATTTCGTAATAACCTTTTTTACTTGTCTTCATAAGATCAAATTCTTTCTTTAAAATCGGATTATTTTTTAATACTTTTTTAAATGAATCATAAGTCAATCCAGTATCTTTTAATAATTCTTTGATTTTAAATTCTTTTCCTTTAGTCTGGTGATCTCTCCACTCTATAACTTTCTGTGCATTAGTCATCTTTTTACCCTCTGGCGGCTTTCTGTCTTTTATCTTCTCTATCTGCAATTCCTCTGGGGAATCCTCATACTCGAAGACTACTCCATACGGCTTATACCTGTCTTCTATCATAGAAGATAATGCTTTATACACATCGGAACCGTTATTATAAAATGTCCATATATGTACATCATCTGTATTTCCATAGTTTCTTATTGCAAGTCTGAAAATATTCTGTTCAAAATCGGCAAGCATACATTTTAGCATTACAGTATCAAGGATATTTTGGTATTGGCTTGAATTTGAATTAATGTTTTTAAAAAAATTCTTAGATTCCTCTTCTGTCATATCCCTTAACTTATGGTAAATATCCATATTGCAACCACAATAGATATAAAAATATGCAGTTGGTGGGTATCGATTCATACCGATATGTGCCATCTTGCAGAAATCCTTAAAGTCATTAAAACCTTTAAGGTTTCCAAAATATCCAACATAATCAAATTCTTTACTGAAACGCTGGAATAAATTGCTGTATGTTACTATTAAAATCTTCCTTTGTTTCCCAATACCATGATGTATCTTATTTTTCAAATAGTTTGAAATAGAATTTGTCGTTAAAAATGAATGTTTCTTTCCATTGCATAATACATTCTTGCTTGTTGCCATTTTTACATTCGTTATAGTCATTTTAAGCGGTTTATTATATTTTTCTCCGCTTATAATTTCTACATAGTCCAAATCATAACGTGGATCAATATCACATGTTGCATCAAAGACAAAAAATTTTTTATCCTGTCCTAAATAAAAAGATTCCCTGTTATCCCTAACTAATATAATTGAACGCTCATATTTATCGCTTTTCTTCTTTTTTATGAAATTAAATATGGCTCCATTTTCTGCAATTTCCCTTAAATACTGCAAATCTTTTAATATTGCATTATATTGTTGTGTCAGGGATTCCCTATTTTTCTCAACAACTTCAAAAAATAATGTGTCGTTCAGAGTTATGGTAGGGTATCTTTCATCTTTCCAATATAAAGTTACATTGTCTTTAGTTGAATCTTCTTTTTCATCCATCTGGCTGAGCAACCTATCCTTAAATATCTTAAATTCTCTGATAGCAAACTTTTTGTTTTTTACTTCATCAGATAATCCTTCATAAAGAGCAGATTCTATATCTGTCAAATTTTTGCTGTTTATTGTAACTGTCTCTGAAAAATATGGGCATTCATCAAAAATGACTATGCTTCTCTTCAAAGGCTTGTTATTATAATTAAACCTGAAAAGTTGCTCTCTTACCTGTTCACTAAGCATAAAATACCTTTGTGTTGAAAGTAAAACAATAGGCTTATAATATTGTTCTGATAACTGTTTCTCAAATGACACAGACGTATTTGAACGCAAAACAATAACACATTTTTCAAATTCCTTATAATGATCTTCAATCCCAAAAGTTTCAAATATCTCTCCCCAACATTTAGCGGCTTCTTCCCTATCTCTCCTCCCATTAGACAACTCCTCCAATCTTCTAATCGAATCTGTAATAACTACTAGCCCAAGAGGTTCATGTCGTCTGCCATAGAAATAATCACCAATACAGCAATGCATAAATGTTTTAATAAGGGTAGATTTCCCTATGCCTGGCCTGCCACCAAAACAAGTAACTTTTGAAGTGTCTTTGTTATGTATGAGAATATCAAAAACCATTTTATAAAACTCAATCTGCTTTGCATCAAATTCATAACTTTCTGGCAAATAAGTTTCAAAATCTTCATATGTTAATTCTGTTTTTCCCATTGGCACACCCTCCATCTATCGGCTCAAATATTCGTCTATTGCCGATTTTAACTGTGGTGTGTCTTTGAAAAAAAATACATTTCTACCAGTCTTTTTTAAATCTGGTTGCATATCAATGAGGACAAATCCTCTCTGCATTAAATAACCAGCCATTCGTTGATTATAAACAATAAAATTTTTCTTATCTGTATTACTCGTAATATCCTATTCCTCCAATATTCTTTTTAACTTTTATTTATATGTTTTTTGTTTGCACTTTTAAATCATCTAGTAAATATAAACTAATATTCTTCCTTTTCTGTTCCACAATCATAAGCATACATAACTGCACATTTTAACTCATCCATTGTAATATTTTCTAAAGTTGCAAATAACATCTTTAAACTATCGCCACCATCATTCCTTATAGCTTTCATATCCATTTGTGGATTTATTTTCTGAGCCATTTGGAAATATTTTTCATCAAATTCATGCTGTACTGCCGAAAACAATGAATTTTTTAGATTTTCTAGATCACCATTAATAATCCATAGAATACCTGGCACATCATAGTCAAATACACCATTTTCATACAATTCACTATCTGAATTAAAAATAAGTTCCTCCAGACATTTCTTTGTTTCCTTAATCTTCTGTCCTCTTACTGTTTCAATTACATTTTGCTTACACCATACACCATATTTAGGATATTTCATTACTTCATTCCTCCTATCTCATCTTTTAAATTTACCAATCCCATAATCTTATTCTCCTTTTCAAACTTTTGCACTTTTTACACGTCTTTCACATTGACAGCTTGTACACCCTACTGGCTCTGCTTCTATTTCATAAGCCATTTTATAATTTCTTCTTTACTTAATTTTTTAGAGAATCCAAATATAGCCAAAGTATTAACTAATCCATCATTTTCTTTGTTTATCTCTTTCCAGATTTTTCTTGCTTCAATTTTAGCAGTCTCTTCTGTGTAATCATCTCTTTCATTAAAAATTATCTCTCCATTTCGTATTTCCAAAATGTCGTTATACCATCTTCTAAAATGTTCAACAGAAGGATTATAGGCAATACCTTTACATTCACTTATCCTAAAACAAACATCATACTGCCATTCTTCTCCACATGACATCATATAATCTCTCAAATCCTTATAATCCATTAATTCATATGGCAAAGTCGCCTCAAAATTAAGTTCTTCTAAAATATCAATAAGATCCACTAATTCTTGTTGATTTTGAACATGTACAATAAAATTTAAACCTTCATTTTTCTTAATAATATCTTTAATTCTTTTCATAAACTTCTCACTTTCCACCAGTCTTCTTCAAATATAAACAATTTTTTCAAATGTTAAATCAAATCCCATAATCTTATTCTCCTTTTACTCACACTTTTTCTGCAAAACCTTCTTACATGCCTATATCTTCTCCAATAGCTCCGAAATCCTGTTTCTAATTGAAGCTGTCAAGTTCTCTTCACCATCAAAGAATTGGTTGAAATATCCACACCATTCCTCAATTTCATCATTGCTAAAGTCCCATTTGTTCTTTTCCTCAAGATATTCTCTAAAGGCGATATACCTTTTATGAGATATACCGCCCAAAATATCATTCCATGGAATCAACTGTCTTATACTTTAATGCATGTCCTAAGCCATAAATCCGATTGAAACTACATTCCTGTTTCCATCTAAATAATCATCTTCTGGGAACATATAAAGATTGATTACTTTTTCAGAAGGAAATTCAAACCAATCTGCAAAGTCCTGTACATTCTCAACTGCTTCAATCTTTGACAAATCTATGTACATGGAACTGTTGGCTTCACACGGATAAAGAGGTTTCCCGTCTTCTGATTGTCCAATCGGATTCCTTCCAGCGTTTCCGAAACAAAGCAATGGCGTAGTTTTCAATAACTCACAGTTTGAGAAATATAAATCGCTGAATTCAATGTCCATATGCTTACTGCTTGTCTCTTCATCGAGATTTCCGGTGTTTAAATGAATCTGAAAACCTCTTTTTGTTTTGTTGTGCTTTGATAATGCTACTAAAAATTCTTCTAACTTCATTCTGTTTGTCCTCCATATTTTTGATACTCATATTGTAGAGAGTCAGCTTTCACCAACTCTCATCTACTTCTATATAGCTACTTCTCCAAACGTGAAGAAATCTTATGCTACTTCTTCGCTTGTAGAAAAACCTGCATATGCAACCAACTCCATGAACGTCATACCTCGTTCATCTGAATCTGACTGGATCACACCTTTCCTGTCCACTACCAGATACTTCTTGGCTCCATGGGAATCCTTTATCGTTTTTATATACAGATTTTCATCTTTCAGAGCGTCTTTTACCATCTGCATAGTAAGAATAGGCATGACATTGACCGCTATTTCTCTGCCGTCCTCAAGCGTTCCAACTTCAAAATCCACAATGTCATTTTCATCCAGATAACGGAAACCATCCATTTTGATTCCTGTATAGTGGACAAAATAATCCTTTTCACTTGATGATAAGAACCCCCAACCCTTAGATTTGTTGAAAAATTTTACTATTGCTTTCATAATTTTGTTCTCCTTTTCTTTGTGTAAATATTGTTTTTTTATATGACAGGCAGCATTTATATGGGATACTGCCTTGTAATATACTTCTACATTTGTTAAATTATTTCGTCCAAATCATCTTTATTTAGCATTTATCATACTGTTTTCTGATTTCTTCAACCGTCTTGTATTCTGAAATTTCAATGCTTGTCATACAGAAAGCGAAATTAAGCGTATATGTACCACCATATTCCTCAATGCTTTCAATGGAATCCTCATCAATGCATATAGAAGCTGTCACTCTGTCTTCATCGTCTCTGGATACAAGATATAACTCTGGTTTCAGATCATCTTCAAATTCAATGGTTCCTTTGTGAATTTCTATGGCAATTCCATAGTGATCCAGTGGAGAGACATTGACATATTTCCCATCAAATGCAGCTACTAACTCTCTTACAGTTACTTCTCTTACTTCTGTTGATTCTGTTGTGTTCATCATTTCCTTTAAGCTCCTTTGGTTTTTATTTTTGTGAGTGGATATTGGGATATTGCTTTATATCCACTCATTATTTACTTCTACAAATTGTTACTACATAAATAGCAAATCTCCTGTAGATTTTTTCTTTTCAATACTCCTATTTGTACTTGCCAATATACGTTCTCTCATAGTCATTTGCTTTTTTCCTTTAATAACCGTTTTCCACTGTGGAATATGCACTTCATTTAAGTATTCAGATAGTACTTCTACATCCGATTGCTTTAAACATTCCATTCCACCTTTGAATCTGGACAAATCATTCACATCTATACCAACATTTACGGCAATCGCCTTTAGCATCAAGCCTTGATCTATAATGTCAGTAAGTTTGGTTCTTACTGAATTACTATCATATGGTATGCAAGAGTTATTCGCCGTTTGTTGGATAGCGACAGTAAATCCACCTCCTTCAATTATCTTAAGAGCTTTATCCAAAAGGAAAAAT
>OFGE01003051.1_pt1 | contig 11557 bp, 14 predicted proteins | sample 1521681 | NCBI WGS metagenome assembly OFGE01 (sample SAMEA3504093, study PRJEB24116) | mouse gut metagenome | biome: mouse gut; feature: mouse-associated habitat; material: faeces | place: Denmark | collected 2011 | reverse complement strand
CTTCTTGTCCGCCGCTGTTACGGTGACAGTGCCGCCGCCGTTGATGGTGGCCTGATCCACATGGGCAAACACAGGCTCGGTCAGGCAGGAATAAGGCGCAGGGGCGGACACCTCCACAAAGGCGTACATTCCCTCGGTCACATCGGTAACGGTGATACTGCCGTCCGCTTTGGTGGCCTCTGTGCCGATGATCTGCCCGTCCTTGATGATGTTGAACACAGCGCCGGGGAGAGGGTTATCAGAATCATCTTTTTTAACAAGCCTTATCTTCACCTTGGCATCATTTTCAAACACCAGGGCTACATCGGTCTTGCCGTCCCAAACAAAGGTCTGCTTGGTCTTGCTGACATCCGGGCTGAGAGAGTAGCCCTCCGGGGGTGTGATTTCCTCGGCGGTGTAGCTGCCCAGGGGCATATCCTTCCAGGGAACGCCCGTCAGATAGCCGCCAGCGCCAGTGACATAGGTTCCGGTAAAATCATTGTCCACGCCGGTGATTTTGATGACCGCTCCGGCCAGCCCCTTGGTGGGGTCGTCTGCATCCACCTTGCGGATGCTGCCCTCGCCGGTGATTTCGGGGGTGTCGGTGAAGGTGACGGTCACGGTGGTGCTGCCGTTGCTGGGGAGAACAACGTACTGCGGTCCCGCGTTGTCGATCTCGTAGCCTGCCGGGGCCTCCAATTCAGTCACGGCATAGGTCCCCGCAACCAAAGGATAAAGGGTGGCGGTTCCGTCCGCGCCCGTCACGACCTCCTTGGAGTAAGCGCCGTTTTCAGAGGCAACGAGAAACCGTGCGCCGGACAAGCCCTTGTTGGGATTGGTGGAATCCACCTTTTTGACGGTCAGGGTATATTCCTCATGGGTGATGTCCAGCTTGCCCACCATGACAGCCTGCACATCGTTGGAGGGGTGATAGCTGGAACCGGGGCCGGTGTAGGCGTACTCATAGACCTCACACTCGCCCCATACGCCCTGCGCACCCAGGTCGAGAATATACTGCGCCCGGTCACGGAACGATTTGCCGTCCATCTTATCGTCAATGCTGGCCTTCGGTGTCCGTGCTGGCGGAGGCAGCAGGGTCAACGGCGGTGCCGACTGTGAGCGTCAAGGTCCCGCTCTCTCCGGCACGGTTGGCGGCGGTGATTTCCGCAGTTCCCTCGGACTTGGCAACGGCCACCCAAAAGCCCGCTATTTGCTCTACCGCTACTGTGTCCGGGGCGCTGGAGGTGACGGTATACTCTGTTCCGCTGGGGCCGATGATGAGGCCGTTGCGCTCACCCACATTTAACGAATTGCCTTTGTAGCTGCCCACTCGGATTGTCTCGGCGGGAGCTGCCGCCCTTGCAGGGAGGGTCAGGCCAAATACCAGCGCGGCGCAGGCGATTCCAGCGGTCAGGCGGCTTGCAAAATCTTTCATCTTCATAGCTCTTTATCTCCTTTGTGGTGGTTTTGTGGTTTCGTTGTGAAAAAGATACCACAGAAGAAGAAAAGTGTCGAGGATGCCGCCTGGACCGCCGCCTTAGACCTCCTGGGCCACCACGCACCAGCGATAATCCCGCTCATTCATCACACAGGTATAGAGCGTGATCTGATTGCCGGACGTGGCGGCGGTGCCGCTGGTGTCCGTCTCACTGACTTTGGTAACGCTGGTAACGGAATAGGTCCGGGTGCCGAGTTGGGTGGTGAGGGTGATGGTGTCTCCGGCGTTCAGTGTGTGGATTTTGCCGAAGTGGTTCGTTACCCCTCGATTATGCCCAGCAAGGCAGACGTTGCCATTCCAGATGCTGGTGTTGGTAAAATGTCCCGCACCTTTGGCGAGCTGAGTGCTGTCTGTCCCCTCATAAATTTTGACATTCACGCCCAGAGAGGGGATTTTCAGCGTCCCCAGGTAGCCCCCGGAATAGTAGAGATCAGACGTGACCTCTGTGTAGGCGGTGGTCTGCGTGGTGGTGTAGCTGAACTGGCTTGTGCTGCCAGCACCGCCCACATCCACCGTAGGATAACCGCTGTTCGTGACAGTGCCGCCGCCCAAGCTGCCCACCTGATTTACCAGCCCGCCGCTGAGAGCGTCGGGGACCAGATTGGGGGTCAGATATTCGCCGCTCCCCGGCAAATAGCTGGTGGGGGTCACAAAACCGGGCGGGATGAGGGCGGTGTTCTTGCTCCTGTCCATATTGGGATTCTCCGCCGTATAGGGGGCGTCCTCGCTGGTGGGTCTGCCGAACAGGTAGTCCTCCGGCTCGTCAATGGTGTACCCCAGCGCATGGGCAGGGGCCACCAGCATGGCGGCGAATACCGCCGTCAAAAGAAAAATGTGCAGTAACCGTTTCATGTTCAATTCCTCCTTCCTTTCATTTTCTGGATGGTCCAAACCGCCGCCGCTGCCAGCGCCGCCACACCACCAGCACAGCCCAGCAGGGAGAGCCAATGCGTGCCGCCCGTTTCAGTGGGGGATGGGTCCGTGTCAGGGGCCTCCGGCCCGGTCTGGTTGGACGGGGCGGAAGGGTCAGCCGGTTTTTCCTCTTTGGCCAGTTCCTCGCTGCCGAAGATGGCGGTGTAGGTGACAACCTCGCAGCCGGTCTTTGCCACTTGGCCCATATAACTGGCTGTGACCGTATAGCCGGTGGCGTAGCGGGTGCTGGAAGTGCCGGTGTAGGTAGCTGTGGCGGTGTAATATCCATTCTCACCGCCGCTCCATTCCACGGCTCCCAGGGTCAGGGTCTTGCCGTTGTCCGTGGTGGTTTTGGGGACAAGGGACAGGTCGGCATCGGACAGGTTGGGATAGGTGCGGGTGGCCGACAGGCTTTTTGTGCTGGTCTTGTAGCCCTTGGCCTCCACGGTGACGGAGGTATAGTCCAGCGCCAGCAGGCCGGTATAGCCGTCCTCAGTCGTGACCTCCCGATGGGGGTCCAACTGTTTCAAGACCGCCGAGAGGTCGTTGGTGTCGCTGTCCTGGGTGATGGTGTCGGTGTAGTCCTGGGTGTCCACCCCCACCTCGTCCTCTCTTATCATGTCCAGCAGGAAATAGCGCCGCCCGTTGCGCTCGAAGTCCTCCGTAGGGATGCCGGAGGGGTCGTCGGACAGCGAAAGCTGGTACACTTTGTTGATGCGCAGCTCGTCAAAGCTGCCGTAGGTGTATTCCTCCACGGAGATGGGATAGAACGGCCCGCCAGCGGCCAGCGCCGGGGGCGCGGCGATGCTGATTGCCAGGACAGCGGCGCACAGCAGCATCAGGATTCGTTTTTTCATAGCTCAAGGCTCCTTTCGATGTTTTATCAGCGGGAATTGGAATCGCCCCGGCCCTGGCCCTTGACGGTGAGGATGCCATCCAGGGTGGTGGCGGTGATGCGCAGGCGCTCGGCGGTGGCGATGTCGTTCTTCACTGTCTCGTCGATGCTCCGCCCGCAGACCACCAGGACGCGGGAGCGGCGGAGATAGTCGCGGGCGATGTCAATGCCGTCCTTATGCTCGGCGGGGACAGAATCCCGAAGGAAATTGGGCAGGTAGAGAACCGGGCAGATCGGGGTAAACCCGGCCTCATAGACTTTCCGGCAGTAAACACTGGCCTGGTCAGCGACTGTAAACTCGCCGCCCTTCCAGACCGCCGTAATGTAAGCGAATGGTTTTTTCATGAAATACTCCTTTCCCCGGCAGCGCCGGTATGGGCAAGAAAAAAGCAGTTACCCGCCGCCGTAAAGGTCATGGTTGACCAGGGCTGTGTAGTAGCTGCTTATGGTTGTGGGGGCGTTATAGAGGGAGGTGAGCAGATAAGAACGGATATTGCGTACCTTGGTGGTATTGGACTTTAAGCAGTCTACCACGTATTTGATATGCTCCGAGTTGAGTTTTAACAGGCGGCTTCTTACCACCTCCGCCGGGAAGTCCTGGCCGCTGATCCGCACCATGGGCTTTGTGCCGCATACCGTGTCCACCATGATGTCCAGTATCTCGTCTAAGATTTCAGCGTCATAGCCAAGGCGTTCCCTGGTAATGTCATACTCAATATTTTCCTTGATCAGCCTCCGGTAAGCCCGTATCCTATCCATCGTATCGTCCGCCCCAGGCCCACGGCTTTCCGTCAGCCCTCTGGCCGGATAGATTGATAGGTCAGTATCATTGAATTCAGTTTGATTCTTCTCAGTATTATTAGTGGCCGTTTTCTGGAAGTCTTGACTTCCGGTTTGCGGAACCTTAGACTTCCGTTTTTCGGAAGTCTGGATTTCTGGTGCTTCCGGCTTGCGAATAAAGTTCTTCACGTAGATAATCGTGGGCTTTCCCTGGCCCTGCTTCTTCCGTTCAATCAGCCCGTTCTTATCCAGTTCCCCAAAGAGGGAAACCGCCTTTGTATGGCCGCAGCACAGATACTCCAAAGCGTCCTCCAGGGTGAAATAGATAAATACCCGGTTTCGCCCGTCCAGCCAGCCATTACGAACGGACAGCCCCATGCGGTCAAGCATAAGGCCGTAGAGGATTTTGGCGTCAGAGGATATGCGCCGGTAGCCGGGGTCAGTGAACAACACTTTCGGTATCCGGTAGAAGGTATATTGTTCCGCCTCATCGCCATAGAAGTAATCCAGCATGGCAGGGTCTGGCATGGCTTCGTTTCACCTCCTTTTCCGCAGTCATTAGGACGAAAAAGGCATGAAAAAAAGGACACCACTGTAAGATAGCGTCCTTTATTGTGTAATCTGCTGAAAACCCATGCCTTCATAGCCGTCTTTGACTGATTTTTTTAGTAGTTTCGCTAGTTCGCTTAGAATACTCAGCTTTAGGCATAGAAAAGCACCCCTTTTCTTAGTATAAGTATTATACCATACTTGTCTAGCAATTGGGGTGCAGTTCATCTGAGTATGCCGCCCTGTTTTTATTTTCCTTCGCTTTCCCGCAGAGCCTGATTGAATACCGCACCCATCAGCAGGGAGGTCAGACTCCAGTTCATCCAGATTAAAAATACAATAATCGCCCCAACAGAGCCATATACCAGGGAGTACCGCCCCATATTGTCCACATAAAACGAAAACGCCACAGAATACAGTATCCACGCCGAAACGGAAAACAGCGCCCCCGGAAGGATATGGCGCCACGCAGGCGGATGGTCAGGCGAAAAATAATAAATCGCACTGATAAGGGCAAACAGCCCCGCCGCCATCGGTAAAAACCTCAGCTTTGTCCAAAGCTGTATGGATGTTTCCCGCAGGGGGATGAACATGCTCACCATATTCAGCACGCCTTCCCCTACAATCATCAGCAGGACAAGCGCAGGCACCATCACCGTAAACACCAGCGCCAGCGCAATGATGCGCTTCGTATGCCGCCCCGGTTTTTCCACACCATAAATCCGGCTAATCTCGTCCGTCATATTTTTTACCGCACGCAGGGGAAACCAGAGTGTAAACGTCAGCCCGAACGTCAGCCACGCGCCGTTACTCGTTTCCGTCATATGCGCAATGGTCAGGTTCAGGAATGTCACAACGTCCTCCGGCAGAAGCCCTGCCGCTTCCCCCTCCAGAGAAATCATTGGCAAATGCAGAAAACCCAGCAGAGAGCCGACAAAAATCAAAAACGGAAATATTGCAAAAATCAGGTAATACGTCAATCCGGCGGCACGTTTGCTGACCTCATTTGCAAAAAACCCTTCTGCGGTCAGCTTTAACACACGCCTGAAGCGGTTCCCCATAGCTTACCCCTCCTTTTTCTTCTGCGCATAATACGCCACGCGCAAAAGCATAGATTCCGGCAGTAATTTTTCTCCAAAATATGCCAGCTTCATAGTTAAACCTGGAATTGCAACAGGCCTGCCGCAGAACAACCCACGCAGACCATATGCCGCTACATTACGGGCAGAAAGTCCCCGTAAGGAAAAGCGGACGTTCGCCCGTTCGTTGAAGCCTGTTTCCACCGGTCCGGGGCAGAGCGCACAAATGCGCACATGACTGCCCTCCCGCCGGAGTTCCTCATAAACTGCCTCTGTCAGCCGGAGGACATAGCTTTTTGTGGCATAATATGCCGCCATCAGCGGCCCCGGCAAAAAACCCGCAGAAGACGCGACATTCAGGATATATCCACTGTCCCTTTCTCGAAAATCGGCAAGGAACAGCTTTGTCAGGATATGCACGGCGCGGACATTCAAATCCAGCATATTCAGCTCTGTTTCCAGCGGAATCTGTGAGAAGCGGCCAAATGCACCGAAGCCCGCGTTATTGACAAGAATATCTATTTTTTCGTCCTTCACCGCTTCATACAGGCGGAAGCAGTCCGCCTCTCGGGAAAGGTCAGCCGTAATCACGCGCACAGGGACGGGCAGGCGGCGTTTCAGCTGTTCCATTTTTTTTGTTTTTCTACTGGCTAATATCAATTCACAGCCCATGCGCGCAAGCAGCACGGCAAACTCTCTGCCGATACCGCTTGTCGCGCCTGTTATCAGTGCTTTCATATTCAAAATCCTCCTAAAAATAAGACCTTGGGGCACTGTCCCGCTCTGGCCGGCAAGAAACGAAGCTCCTTCGGAAGTTTGCTTCGCAAACCGACCAAAGGTCGCCGCTTGCGGTTCCTGTGAGCTTCTGCGCCCCTTGACCCGTTTTTTCGCAAAACTTCGTTTTGCAGTCAATAACTACAATTATTTTACAGGGAAAAATTTCCATGGGATTCATTGTATTCTATACCGTATTATATCATTTTCCCACACATCAAAACAGCCCCACAGAAAATATAATTCTTCCGCAGGGCTGTTTTCTTGCAAATTTATTCTTTTGTTTCCTCTTATTCTTCCAACAGGTTCACAGACAAACCGGTAACGTCCGCTTTTTCACTGAGAATACCATTTTCATAAAGCCAATCGGCATTCTCCTGCCAAACCCCGGCATCCTGCTCCAAAAACGCCGCATCCCCCATCTCCATCATCGGTAGGAGCATTTCCAGGCTTTTGCGTTCCACTGTTTCGGAAAGCGGGAAATTCTCCGCATTCTGGTGCGACAGCAGAATCTGGAGAGCTTCCTCGGGGTTTTCCTTCGTAAACGCAAAGCCTTTCTGGCATGCCCTCAGGAAACGCCGCAATTTTTCAGGATTATTTTTTACTGCATCCTCTCCCGCAAGGAATACCAGCTCATAGCTCTGCGGCACGCCGAAGTCCGTGGGCAGGAAATAATTGACCTTGAAGCCCTGTTCTTCCAGCTGAGGTACCTCATGGTTGACCATACCGCCCGTTGTCGCGTCCACCTGTTCCGTAGTCACAGCAGTCATCAGGTCAAAGCCAACGTCTATCAATTCGCAGTCGTTCGGACCATAGCCACAGTATTCCAGCATGGAGCGCACTTCCGCCTCGGAAATCGCCGTTGCGGAGTAGCCGACTTTTTTGCCCACAAGGTCAGGCGCGCCCTTTATGCCGCTCTCCTCCAGAGCCATCACCACATTCGCGCCGCATTGGAGCACTGCACCAATGGAAACAATTGGAACATTTTCCTCCTGAGATGTCAGAATCGTATCACGAAGGTAATAAATGCCAACATCTGCCTTGCCGACAGCAGGCAGGGAAATGCCATCGTTGATATTTGCAGGGAAGTTAATCACAAGGTTCAGCCCCTCCTCCGCAAAATATCCTTTTTCCTGAGCGGCATACAGGAACGCATGGACTGCGTTGGGATACCAGTCCAGAACGATGCTTACGTCCTCCAGTGCATCATCGCCGCCCTTCTGCGTTCCCCCGCCGCATCCTGCCGCGCCAAACGCTGTCAGGCCAGCCAGAATCATTGCAAATACCTTTTTCTTCATCATTACAGCTCCTTCCTCCATTTGATTAGTTTCCGCTCTATCATAGAAATCACGCCTACTGCCGCCATCGCCACCACAGAAAGCAGTACCACAGGGGCGAATACGCCCGCACCGTCCAGCTGGGTCATCATGCGTTTGCTGAAATACCCCAGACCCTTCTGCGCGCCCAGCCATTCCGCAATTGCCGCGCCGATCACACTGAGCGGGACGGACATTTTCACCGCGGAAAAAAAATGCGGCAGGGCAGTCGGCAGCTTCAGCTTGATAAATATGTCCTTTTTACTTGCCCCATAGGTTAAAAGCAGTTCTTCCATTTCGCGCTTTGTCCCCTTCAGCCCGTCAAACACCGTAATGGCAATAGGGAAAAACGTCATGAGTATCGTTACAAGCACCTTGCTCCAGATTCCATAGCCAAACCAGAGTATAAACAGCGGGGCAATTGCCGTTGTCGGTATGGTCTGCGATGCCACAATGACCGGATACAATGCCTTTTCCAGCTTCGGATTCCAGTCCATGGAAACCGCCAGTAAGAGCCCCAGCGCTATGGAAATAAACAGGCCAAACGCCGTCACACCCATCGTGGCAGGAAGATGCACGAGGAACAGTGGTTCCCGCAGTTCCCAGAGCCTCACAAGAATCTGCACCGGCGAAGGCAGGATATACGCCGCGTTAATGCCCATTGCCGCCCCCTGCCAAAGCAGGAGCAGAAAAGCAATGAGCAGAGCGGAAGGTAAATTTTTCCTCACAGGCTCACCCCCTTGCGCAGTTTTCCTATGAGCCGTTCTTTCAGGTCCGCAATATCCGGACGCTTCAAATCCGACCGGCTGCGGGGATAAGTCAAAGGAACCTCCACCCGCTCCATTTCCGAAAACGGACGCTCCTTTATCACATAAATGCTCTGCGAAAGAAAAACAGCCTCCTCCACATCATGCGTAATAAACAGTATCGTTTTATGGAAATGCTCCCACTGGTGCAGAAGCCATTCCTGCATTTCCACCCGTGTCAGATAATCCAGCGCAGAAAAAGGCTCATCCAAAAGCAGCATATCTGCACCGGAAAGCAGTGTCCGGGCAAAAGCAACCCTCTGCTTCATGCCGCCGGAAAGCTCCTTCGGGTATTTTTTCCGGTAATCCAGCAGGCCGACCTGCTCCAATACTTCCGCACAGCGTTCGTCCTGTTCCTTTTCAGGAACGCCCTGCAATTCCATTGGCAGGCAGATATTCTTTTCCACACTGCGCCAGGGGAACAGCAGGTCTTTCTGCGGCATAAACGCGCTGTACTGCCGCAGTTTGGCAATGGGTTTCCCGTCTACAAGAATTTCTCCCTCATCAGGCTGTTCCAGCCCGTTTATCAGGCGAAAAATCGTACTTTTCCCACAGCCGCTTGCGCCGATGATCGAAACAAACGCCCTGTCCTCCACAGAAAAGGAAAGGTTTTCCATCATCAGCAGATGGTCTTCCGGATAGCGGAAGGTTACATTTTGAAATTCCAGCATAACCGCATTTCCCCTTTAGTCAGCCATATTGTAAGCCATATCCCAAAAATCCTTTTCGTAACGGCTGCAATTTACAAAAATCTCTTTCAGATTTTCCTCGCGTTTCGCAGGAATCCCTTTGCCAAGCTCATCCACAAGGTCAATTATCTCCTGTGTGCTTTCGCGATATCCCCTACTGGAATATCCCGCGACCCATTCGCCAAAAAGCGGGTGTTCCAGCGCGCCTGGAATTTTTTCATGATGTTCGCCAATCATCTGGTAGCTCCATGCACAGGAAAGCACAGCCGTCAGGATTTCCAGCGCACCGCCCTTATATGCCGCGTCCAGCATATAGGAGGTATAAGACTGGTTGGCGAGGGAAGATTTTGTTTTTGCAATTTCCTGTTCCGTAATCCCCAAACGGGACATATATGTTTTATGAAGATTCATTTCCCCGTCCAGCGTATCATGCACCATATGGGCAAAGCGGCACATCATCCGCTCGTCCTCCGCCTTTACCACACCCATCGCAAACACCTTGGCATACTGCAATAAATATTGGTAATCCTGCACCATATAAAAGCGGAACCTGTCCTCGCGCAGTGTACCTTCGCCCAGCTCCTTTACAAAGGGCTGTTCCAGATAACCGTCCCATATCTCCTTTGCCGCATCATAAAGCCTGTCCGTCAGTTTCATGTATATTCCTCCTTAAAACCGCGAAAACTTTGGGGATTCCGTCCCCAACTCCTGCAAGGGGCATTGCCCTTGCCCGCATTTGCCGCAAAACTGCGTTTTGCAGAAGAAAAGCATAATGGTTATCCTGAAAAACCGGAAAGGCAGCTTTCCCAAATAAAAAAACCTTTCTCCATAGAAGAAAGGTTGGTTTTTATTTTTTCGCTTCCCTCCGTTGGTATTAACCACATCAAGTTCAAAGGGTTGGAAATTCTTCCTCTCAGCCCCGCATCCGGAGCACCCCCAGCTTTTCTATATGTTTTCTTTCATTATAATACAACAGTCAGGAAATGTAAATGTTTTTTTCTCAATGCCAAATATCTTTTGATTAAAACAGCTCCACCACTTCCTCCGTCGTCCCTACAATGACGTCCGCGCCGCAGGCAATAAACTCTACCCTGTCGCCGTAGCCGTATTCCACAGAAATGCAGGGGATTCCAATGGCATGCGCGCCTTCCACGTCAAATTTCCGGTCGCCCACCATCACCACATCGCTTTTCTCCGCCTTCATCTGCTCCAGAACATACGCTATGACTTTCGCCTTGTTATCGCGCCCTGCCGCGCGGTTATCCCCTCCGATGACCTCGAAATATTTCGCCACGCCGAAATGCTCCAATATGCGTACCGCCGTTTCTTCCTTTTTGGAAGTTGCTACAGCAAGGCGTTTCCCCTTTGCCCGCAGAGCTATGAGCATCTCCTCTATGCCGGGATAAAGCCTGTTCTCAAACAGCCCGACAGTTGTGTAGCGTTCACGGAAATGCCCTATTGCAATTTCCGCTGTTTCCGCATCCATGGCAAAATCCTCCGTAAAGGTTTTCATCAGCGGCGGGCCGACAATGAATTTCAAATCCTCATCTGCCCATTTTTTAATTCCCATTTTTTCCTGCATATACTGTGCGGAACGAATCACGCCTTCCGCCGAATCGGTCAACGTCCCGTCCAAATCGAACAGTATGATAGTCTGCTTCTGATTTCCCATCGTTTTGCCCGTCCTTTTGTTTTTCGTCCTATTTTACACCAAAAAACAAAAGACCGCAATTCCTTTTCTGCCGCCGGAGCGAAAGCAATTTCTGTCACCCCCGTTCCTCCGCCTCCTGCCGCATGAACCAGCAGACCTCTTCAAAAAACAGCCCCAGCACCGCCCAGAGCGGTGCATAATCCAGACGTATCAGCCCCATCACGGAAAGTGCGCCGCTGCCGTAATCCCATGGGCATGCCCCTGTTATCAGGCGCAGAAGTCCGCCCGTCAGAAATTCTATGGTGAATATCCCCAGCATGTACACGCCGCACCTCTGCCACAGCGGGCAGTAACGCCGGAGCGTCAGGAACACCGGTTCTGCCAGAGCCGCCAACCCATAAATGGGAAACATCCAAAGGTATGTTTTTGCCGTCAGCGCGCCGTCCCCCGCCAGAAAGGAGCAGAGCCCCGTCCAGAGGATTTCTGCACACCATCCTAAAATGCCATAAACCAAAATTTTTTTCTCCATGTCTTCTAGTATGCCTGCCGCCTGAAAATCTATTCGGCGTTTTCGAGCAGGGCTGACGCAAGCACCGCCGCAAGCGGCTCCATGGCATTCATGGCTTCTT
>OFGE01003048.1_pt1 | contig 11561 bp, 12 predicted proteins | sample 1521681 | NCBI WGS metagenome assembly OFGE01 (sample SAMEA3504093, study PRJEB24116) | mouse gut metagenome | biome: mouse gut; feature: mouse-associated habitat; material: faeces | place: Denmark | collected 2011 | reverse complement strand
ATATTATAAAGAAGAGAAGGAAGGGATAGAGAAGATGTGTAAGATATTTGATGAAGTGAGAGAAATGGGAAAAGAACAAGGCAAAAAAGAAGGAATAATAATAGGGCAACAAAAAGGTATAGAGATAAATAAAGGAAATACTATAAGAAGAATGCTTGATTCAGGAAGATTTACATATGAGGATATATGTATTTCTACTGGAATTACAGAGGAAGAAATACATCTTTATATCTAGGTTATATAGAAATTGAAAAACCCTTTAGTTGATAAATTCAACTTTTGGGGTTTCATTTATTTTATATAACTATTGACTAATATAGGCAATAAGTCTTGCACCAGGACCAGCATGTGTACCAATAACAGGACCAACAAATCCATGTGATGGATTACTAAAATGGAATTCATTTTTTAAAATATCTTCAAATTTATCTAAGCCATCATCATTACCAGTATATCCAATGCAAATTGGTTCATTTAAATCAATATCACCTATTTCATGAATAATATCAATAATTTTTGAAATTGCTTTTTGTGTTCCACGTGCTTTTGAAATTAATACAAGTTTACCATCTTCTAATCCAACAATGGGTTTGAATTTTAATAAAGTTCCCATAGTTGCACTTGTTTTAGATAATCTTCCACCTTTATAAAAATATTCTAAAGTATCAACAACAGCTAAAATGTGAACACGATGTTTATATTCTTCAATGATATTAACAATTTCTTGAACACTTTTTCCTTCGTTTCTTAATTTCACTGCTTTTTCAACAATAAGTCTTAATCCTTGAGTTGCATTAAAGCTATCAATAACATAAATATTATTGTATTCAGCTAAATCTTTAGCAATACAAGCACTTTGATAAGTACCACTGACTTGACTAGATAATGTTATAACAATGATGCTATCTCCTTGATTTTTAGCATCTTCATATAAATCCAAGAAATCTTGAGGAGATGGTTGAGATGTTGTAGGAAGAACAGAACTTTTCTCTAATAATTCATAAAAGTTTGATGGTTGTAAATCAATTCTATCCTTATAATCTTTACCATCAATAATAACTTTTAATGAAACAACTTCAATCTTTAAGGTTTTAGCATATTCTATATCTATATCAGATGTAGAGTCAGTTATAATTTTAATCATTTTATATCTCTCCTTGTGTTATCATATGATGCTGAACAGTTCTTAACATTTTTTCAAGTAGTTCAACCTCATCTTTATTAAAAATATTTTCAATATCACCAAGGATTTTTTGAATGTAACGATCATTATCACGATAACATGCTAAAAATTTATTTGTTACTTCTAAATGATAAGAACGTTTATCTTCTTTTGAAACCTCTTTTATAAGATATCCTTTTTCAATCATTTGATTAATTTTATATGTTGCATTGGGTTGTGAAATCCCCATATAATTAGCATATTCTAAAATAGTAGGATGACCTAACATATAAATAATATCTAAACTGAATGCCTCTTGCATTGTTAATTCTTTAGAATTAGCACACATTGATGCATAAAAATTCATTTTAAATATGTTATAAACATCTTGAAATTCTTTTGATAACATACTGCACCTCCTTTGACGATACTTAAAATATTTTAAGTATAGTATAATAGTAAATAAAGATTTGTCAATAAAATAATTAAATTTTTTTAATTAAATCAAATAAATAATAACAGCAATAACAATAGAAGCGATAACATCACTTATGTAATGAACACCAGCTAAAATGCGACTGATACTAATCATTATTGCTATAAAGAGAGCAAATATACCTAAATATATATTTGCACTAAAACATACCAAAGCAATGATAAAAGCACTTACTGTATGTCTACTTGGAAAGGATTCGCCTGATTTGTGTTTAAATAAAGGATTTATTTGCATAGTTTCATAAGGTCTTTTTCTATTTATTATTTTTCTAAAAAGAGTTACAAATAAAAAAGCACTTAAAGGTTTTATTATTGTTATCAATAACAAATCACTTTTTATAAAAAATAAATAGATCAAAAGACAAGGATACAAACCAAATGTAATATATGGAAGATAATGACATAAAAAAATAATATTTCTTTCCAAAAGAGAATGTTGATGAATATAATTTAACATTAATTGATAGAGTCTTTCCATAATTTCATCCTTTCGCATACATTATAGCAAATTTAATAACTTGGGTAAAATAAATTATATATTGTTATTTCATGAATAAAAAAGGATTTTGACTTTTATAATAGGAAAAGAGAAATTATTTGCATTTTATTATGTTTTTAGATAAAATAATTAAAGATGAGGAGTGATAAAAAATGGCTTTAACAGCAGGTATTGTAGGACTGCCTAATGTTGGGAAATCAACACTATTTAATGCAATTACAAATGCACAAGTAGAAGCTGCAAATTATCCATTTGCAACAATTGATCCTAATGTTGGGGTTGTAGAAGTTCCTGATTATCGTTTAGATAAACTAACAAAGATTTTTAATCCTAAAAAAACAATAGCAACAACATTTGAGTTTACTGATATTGCTGGATTAGTAAAAGGCGCAAGTAGAGGAGAAGGATTAGGGAATAAATTTTTAGCTAACATTAGAGAAACTGATGCTATTTGTGAAGTTGTTCGTTGTTTTAGAGATAAGGATATAACACATGTTGATGGGGATGTTGATCCTATTAGAGATGTTGAAACAATAAATTTAGAATTAATTTTTGCAGATTTAGAAACTGTGGAAAAAAGAATAGGAAAGATTGAAAAGAAAGCTAAATCTGGGGATAAAGAAGCCAAAGCAGAAATGGCTGTTTTAGAACCATTAAGAGATATTTTGGAAGCAGGAAAACCTGCAAGAAGTCAAGACTATTCTAAAGAAGATTTAGAAATTGTGAGACAGTATACATTATTAACAATGAAACCATTAATATATGTAGCAAATTTAGGTGAAGAAGATTTAGAAAATCCTAATGAAAATCCTTTTTATATTCAATTAAAAGAATATGCAACTCAAGAAGGTTGTGATGTTGTACCTATATGTGCAAAAATTGAAAGTGAATTAGTTGGATTAGATAAAGAAGATAAAGAAATGTTCTTACAAGATTTAGGAATTGAAGAAAGTGGTTTAGATAAGCTTATTAAAGAAGCTTATGCTTTATTAGGTTTAAATACATTTTTTACTGTTGGAGCAGATGAAGTACGTGCATGGACTTTCAAGAATGGTATGCTTGCTCCTGAAATGGCTGGAATTATACATACTGATTTTCAAAGAGGTTTTATAAGGGCAGAAACATATAGTTATGAAGATTTGATAACATTTGGTAGTGAACACGCCTTAAGAGATGCTGGTAAAATTCGTCAGGAAGGAAAACAATATATAGGGCAAGATGGAGACATCATGTTCTTTAAGTTTAATGTCTAATGAAAGAAAAATTAAGAAAATTATTATTGGTTATATGTATATGTGTATTTGCCTATTCAGCATTTCAGTTAGGTTCAATATTTTATAATTATTATAAAATAGAAAAAGATTCTGAAGAATTAATTGATGAGTATGTTATGAGTTCTAGTGATGCAGATAAAAATGCAAAAGAAGAAGACCCTTTAAAAAGAGTTGTTGATTTTAAAAAATTAAAAGAAAGAAATAGTGATGTTATTGGCTGGTTGTATATTCCTGATACAACTATTGATGAGCCTATTTTAAAAGGAAAAACAAATGATACATATTTATATAGTGATATAGATAAAAAGAGCAAAACAGCTGGACAAGTCTTTATTGATGAGATTAATTCAAAAGATTTTAAAGATGATAATACTATTATTTATGGACATAATATGAGAAATGGTTCTCGTTTCCATAATTTAAGATATTATGTAGAAAAAGAATTTTATGATGGACATAATCTTGTTTACATTTATTTACCTGATGGTTCAATAAATGTATATAAAGTGTTTAGTGCTAGAGTTATTGATGCAAGTAGTGATTTTTATCGACGAGATATTGATTATAAAAAATATATTGAAAAGGCACAGTCAAAGGCTAGACAAAAAAGTGATGTAAGTGATGAACAGAATCCATTAATATTATTAAGTACATGTTATGGACGTGATTCAGATAGTCGTTATGTTGTTTTTGCAAGACTTGATAAAAATGTAAAGATTAGCGAATAGCTAGTCTTTTTTTAATAGAAATATTTATGTATTTGTTAAATAAATTTGTTGGTATGAGTCGTTTTTAAATTTATAAAAAAATGAATTTTTTGAAATTTTATATATAATGATTAAAGATTAAAAAAAGGTTAATAATTTAAAACAGATGACATATGATAGAAAGGAAAAGAGGTGTATTATGCTTACACAATTTCATGAAAAAGCACAAAAAGCTATCGTCATTGCTGAAAGTATTGCCTTTGATTTAGGGCATAGTAGTGTTGGAAGTGAACATTTATTATTATCTTTTTTGAAAATAAAGGATTGTTCTTTTTCAAAGATATTAAAAAATTATAGAGTTGATGATGAAATCATCTATAAAGATATCGTGAGGTTGTTTGGTGAAAAAGATATTCAACCTTTTTATATGGAATATAGTGAAGTCGTTAAGAAAATATTAGACGATGCAATGACTATGAGTGAAGCAAGAAAAGATAGTAAAGTTTCTTTAAATACTGTTTGTATTGCTTTACTTTTACAAAAAGAAAGTGTAGCTGTTGAATTATTAAATAAATATCATGTTCCATTTGATGAAGTAAAAAAAGAATTAAGTGAAGAAAAATCACTTATTCAAGAATTGAATCTTATTCATGAATTAACAAATATGAATGAGTTAGTAAAAAAACAAGAGCGAGTAATGATTGGGCGAGATAGAGAACTTCAACAATTATTACAAACATTATGTAAAAAAGAAAAGAATAACGCTTTATTAATTGGTAAGGCAGGTGTTGGAAAAACTGCTTTAGTTGAAAAATTAGCCTTAAAAATCAATCAACAAGATGTTCCTCGTATATTGAGAAATAAAACAATTTTTGAATTAAGTTTATCAAGTATAGTAGCAGGAACTAAATATCGAGGAGAATTTGAAGAAAAATTCAAAAAAATTATACAAAAGGTTATTCAAGCTAAAGATGCAATATTATTTATAGATGAAATTCATAATTTAATAGGTGCAGGAGGAGCAGAAGGTGCTATTGATGCTTCTAATATTTTAAAGCCATATTTAGCTAGAAGAGATTTAACAATTATTGGAGCAACAACTATTGATGAGTATTATAAATATTTTGAGAAAGATCAAGCAATGAATAGACGTTTTGCAATTATTAAATTAAATGAAAATACGAAAGAAGAAACAAAAGAAATTTTATTAGGATTAAAAAAACAATATCAAGATTATCATCAAATTCAAATTAATCGTGAATGTATTGATTATATCATTGATTTATGTGAACATTATTTACCACAACGTGTTTTCCCAGATAAGGCAATAGATGTTTTAGACTTGTCTTGTGTAAAAACAAGTTTTTTAAATGAATCAAGTATGAAAAAAGTGCATATTGAAAAAGTTATAGAAGAAATAACAGGATTGATAATTCATAAGAAAGTTTCATATCAAGAGTTAAAAACCCATTTAAATGAACATATATTTGGACAGGAGGAAGCCATTCATACAATTGTTCATTCTATTCAATCATTAACGGCATATCCTCATCCCACACAACCACAAGGAGTTTATTTACTATTAGGAAGTAGTGGTGTGGGGAAAACAGAAACAGCAAAAATAATTGCTAAATTGATGAATAGAAATTTTATTAAGTTAGATATGTCAGAATATAGTGATCCTACAAGTGTAAATAAAATTATAGGGTCATCACCAGGATATGTAGGATATGACGATCATTCATCATTATTACATGAAATTATACTTCATCCTAACAGTATCCTCCTATTAGATGAAATAGAAAAAGCACATCCTCAAGTCATGCATTTATTTTTACAAGTTTTTGATGAAGGATATCTTAAAGATAATCATCAACATTTTATTACTTTTACAGATACTATTATTATTATGACTTCTAATGTAGTTCATCAAAATAACATTAGTGTAGGATTTAAAAAACAAACATTCTCTAAAGAATCATTAAAAGAATTTTTTAGCGAAGAATTTTTAAATCGTATTAATGAAATTATTTCTTACAAAACATTAACTCAAAAAGATTATGAAGAAATATTAGTCAAAAATGCACCAATTCCTTTAACAAAAGAAATGATTATAGATATTTTAGAAGGATATGATTTTTCATTAGGGGCAAGACCATTGCTTGTCAAAATGAGAAAATATATCGTTTCTCATAGCTTATAGACATCTATCAAGGTGTCTTTTTATTTCTTTAATACTATGAATATGTTAAACTAATATTATAGAAATAGGAGAGATGTTATGAGTGATTATGTTTTAGAAGTCAAAAAATTAAAAAAGATTTATGGTTTAAGAACTCAAAATGAATTTGAAGCATTACATAATATAGATTTTCAAGTTAAATTAGGAGAATTTATATGTATTATGGGACCAAGTGGAAGTGGTAAATCTACTTTTATTAATAATATTTCTACAATAGATATGCCAACATCTGGATTGGTATACATTAATGGAGTAGAAATAAGAACAATGTCATCTAATGAAATTGGAAAATTTCGTTATCAAAACTTAGGATTCATTTTTCAAGACTTTAATCTTTTAGATACACATACATTATATGAGAATATAGCTATGCCTTTGTCATTAGCTAAAGTCAAGAGTAAAGACATTTCAAAAAGAGTTCAAGCAATAGCGGAATCAATGAATATTGAACATTTACTTTCTAAATATCCTCGAGAATGTTCTGGAGGGCAGAAACAACGTGCAGCAATATGTCGAGCATTAATTGGAAATCCTAAAATTATTATAGCTGATGAACCAACTGGAAATTTAGATAGTATTAATTCTCAAGAACTTTTAAGTATTTTAAAACAACTTAATGAAGAACAAAAAGTAACAATTATTATGGTATCTCATGATGCGATGATTGCCTCATATTCATCAAGATTAATTTATATTAAAGATGGAATAATAGAGGAAACATTAGTAAGAGGTCAACTTTCACAAGAAGAGTATTTTCAAAAGATTATTGAATTAAATTCAAAAGAATATCAAAGGGTGTTAAAGGATAAATGTTAAAATCAGCACTACGCTCAATAAAAGATGATTTTTCTAGAGCTTTATTTTATTGGCTAACTTTTGTATTGACTTCAATGTTTATGTTTTTGTTCTTTAATCTTACTTATTCAGATATGGTGGGTGTTACATTTATTAACAGTCGTAATGATATAGCCACTTTTACATCTGTTTTAGTTATTAGTATTTGTATGATTGTTATTTTCTTTGCAAATGATTTCTATGTTAAGAAAAAATCAAAAGAATTAGCTGTACGATTAGTATGTGGAGGAACTTATCTACAAATAGCATTATATCTTTTATTTCAGACAGGTTTTTTATTTTTTCTAGCTATTCCATTTGGGATAGGTTTAGCTCTTTTGTTTATTCCAATTATTAACCATGTTTTAATAACATTTTTTAATAGTCAAAGTCTATTGTATGTCCAATGGAATGCCATTGTTTCAACAGCAGTCATTGTTATATTTGAAATCTTTTGGTGTACTTTTTTAAATCTTGGATATGCTTATAGAAGTTCTATAAAAGCATTAATGAATGATGAGAAGACAGCAATACGTTTGGTTTTACCATCTTTTCTTCAAATTAATCTTAAAATAAAACAAAGAATATCTATGTTTATGTTCTTTGTACCTTTAGTATTATTTTATCTTTATGGTGATGATTCGAATAGTATTTTATTTTTCTCTATTATTGGAATGATAGGATTGTATGGATGGATAGATTCTGTTGTTATTCCATTTTTGAATTATTTGATTCAACATAAATATGCAAATCAACATGTAAGAGTAGTTTATTTGGGATTTTTAAGAAATGATATATTAATGATGAAGAAGAATATTATACTTTTAATAGTAAGTGCTATATTACTTTTATCTATTCTTGTATCATGTATCAATCAGCCTATGGAAGAGATATTAGCTATTATATCGTTTGTTGTTATTAATGTTTTATTGTCTTTAGCTGTTATGTTTAAATTGACAACAGAGATTGTTAGTAGAAAAAAACATTTTTATTCTTTGGGAAGAATAGGTTATATTAAAGAAGATCAAAAGAAAATTATTCAAAAAGAGATATGGAGTTTATATGGTTTTATAAGTGGAGTATCTTTATTTTATATTATTAATATTTTCATTGTTCTTTTGATTTATCATTCATTTCACATATATTTAATAATATATATGATTATTATTTTTATTGTTCCATTATTGTTGTGTGGTTTGATAAGTCAAATTTATTATCAACATTTAATATTTAAGGAGAAATTGTAATGTATAGTGTTATTGTTTTATGTGCAGGAAAAGGGACACGAACTGGATTGGATTATAACAAGATGTTATATTGTTTTGATAATGGTTATACAGTTTATGAAATGACATTAAATTGTTTTTTACAAGATGAAAAATGTGGACAAATTATTGTTGTAACTCAATCATTTGAAAGAAATAAGTTTCAACAATTGATTAATGATAATCGTATTGAATTTGTAGATGGTGGTAAAGAGCGACAAGATAGTGTTTATGCAGGTCTTAAAAGGGTGAAATATGAAAATGTACTTATTCATGATGGAGCAAGACCTTATCTAAAAAAGCAATATATTCAATTGTTACTTGATTGTTTAAAAGTACATAAAGCTTGTTTATTAATGGTGCCATGTAAAGATACAATCAAAGAAGTTAAAGATGGAAAAATTGTTCAAACACTTAAAAGAGAAAATTTAATGCAAGCGCAAACACCTCAAGCCTTTCATCATGAATTAATATTAAATGCTTATGAAAAAGGAATTCAGACTTGTTTTCAAGCGACTGATGATGCTCAAATGGTTGAGCAATTTAGTGAAGAAGATGTTTATATTATTATAGGAGATTATGAAAATAAAAAAATAACAACAAGAGAGGATTTAAATAATTTGTAGAGCATATGATGTATGGGAGGTATTATGAAAACAAAGAATAGTATAACAGTAATTATTGTTTTATTGTGTATATCTTTAGCGATATATTACTTTTTTCCAAAACCACCATGTTCTATTACATCATTTGAAAAACGAGCAGTATGGTTAACATATCAGGAGTTATCAGAATTATCTTATCAATCTAAAGAAGCATTTGACAAAGATTTTAAACAAATGATAAAAACAATAAAAAAATATAAAAATAATACAATTATTGTTCAAGTGAGAGCATTTGGAGATGCACTATATTTATCAAAATTATTTCCATTATCGCAAGTAATAACTCATCAAAAAGAATTATCTTTTGATCCTTTAACAGAAATGGTTGAAATAGCGCATAATGAAGGTTTATTGATAGAAGCATGGGTAAATCCTTATCGTATTTCTTTGAATGAAGCAACATATCGTCAGTTTTTAAATTCTTCTCGTAGCCAATGGCTTAAAGATTCAAAATTAACAATTCAATATGGAACATATCAATATATTTTCAATCCTGCAAGTGCAAAGATAAGAGATTATATTGTGAAAGGGATTGAAGAAATTATTTTATCTTATCAAGTAGATGGAATTCATTTTGATGATTATTTCTATGTTTCAGGAACACATAAGAATACAACACAAAATGAACGTTTAGATAATGTTAATAGTTTAATTCAAGATGTTTATCAAAGTATTAAAAGAATAAATAAAGATATAACATTTGGAATTAGTCCACAAGGAAATTACGAAAATTGTTTAAGTGATGGAGCAGATATTGATACATGGTTGAAAGAGGAAGGTTATATAGATTATCTTATGCCACAGATTTATTGGTCAGATCAGTATTATAGAGATGGAACAACGACTATGTTTACAAATCGTTCTCGATTATTTGCTGGATTAAAAAGACATAAAAATGTAAAATTATATGCTGGTTTAGCCTTATATCGTGCAGGTGAAGATTTAGATTATGATCCAGGTTGGAAGTTATCTTCACATAATATTTCTGAACAAATACAGATTTTATCTAATCTAAGTTATGATGGTTATAGTTTGTTTAAATATTCTTCTTTAAAAAGTAAGGCTGGACAAAATGAAATGGATGAGTTATTAAGGACTCATCCATAGTTAATTATCTAAAGAATCTTTAAATTGTTCCCATTTTTGGGGATATTTTACAAAATATTTAGGACATTCTTTACCAGTGACGTCATAATGTCTTATGATGTCATTTTTATTTAAAGAATAAGTAAGCATAAGATTTTTTATAAGTTTTTGTAAAGATTTATATGTTGCATTGGTAAATTGACCACTATTGTCAGGATGGCAACATTCTATGGAGATTGTATCATTATTTCGGTTATTAGAGGCATAAGCAATTTCGTTAAGTGGGATACATTGAATAATTTCTCCGTCTATTCCAATAATAAAATGACTAGATACTTTTGTTGTATGACGGTTTTTTAAATTTTCAAAATAATCACGATTGTTTTGGGCGCTTGAGCCTGGGTTAGCTGTGTAATGGACAACTACACCATTAATTCTTTTTAAGGCTTTTCCAGGTCTTGAATAAGGATTGACAGTTAAGAATTGATGTTGAATAGAGAGTTCTTCAGTTGTATACTCTTGAATATCATTATGATTATAAATGAAAAAATAATAACCACCTGATAATAATACAATGACAAGAATCATTTTCATAAATATTTCTTTATTTTTCATACGACTTCCTTTCTAATACAAGTATCATTATAGGATATGGATATGAATTTCTTTTGAATTTTATGTATAAGTTTTGTAAACATTATATGGGATTATTTATTTGATTAATGAAAATAGATATTTAGACTAAAAAACACTGATAAATTCATTGTATTTTTAAAGTGAATATGCTATAATGCTTAGGCATGTAAAAATATTTACTGCCTGTCTACATAGAAGTGTAGACCATTAGACCAAAGGAGGAGGTAAAAAAATGAACAAATATGAAATTATGTTTATTGTAAGACCTGATGTAGAAGACGATGCAAGAAATACAATTATCGAAGGATTTAAAAAAATCTTAACAAATGATAATGGTGTTATTGACAACGTTAATGAATGGGGATTACGTGATTTAGCTTATGAAATTAAAGATTATGCTAAAGGATATTATGTTGTTGTTGATACAACTACAGCTCCAGCTAATATTGCAGAATTCGAACGTTTATCACGTATTAATGCAAATATATTACGTCATTTAACACTTAGAAGATAAGAGGGACGTTAATATGATTAATCGTGTAGTGCTTGTTGGAAGAATGACAAGAGATCCTGAATTAAGAAGAACAAACAGTGGTGCTGCTGTAACAAGTTTTACATTAGCATTAAATAGAAATTATAACTCAGCAGATGGAATACAAGCTGATTTTATTCCTTGTGTTGTTTGGAATAAAATTG
>OFGE01003047.1_pt1 | contig 11565 bp, 9 predicted proteins | sample 1521681 | NCBI WGS metagenome assembly OFGE01 (sample SAMEA3504093, study PRJEB24116) | mouse gut metagenome | biome: mouse gut; feature: mouse-associated habitat; material: faeces | place: Denmark | collected 2011 | reverse complement strand
GGCGGACAGGATCGGAAGCGGGCAGACGAAGAACACCACGGCCAAGATTACGTCTCAGCACGGCCTTCTCTATGACCGGATTATTCAGACGATGGGCACCAGGAAAGCCTTTGCCTATGCATGGGCGAATGAGGAAGCCATTGATGAGTATGAAAGGCTGATCCTGGAGAAAGGAATCGACTGCGATTTCACTAGGTGTCCGTCATACCTGTATTCGCGGACTAAGGAGAATCCGCTGCGGCGGGAGGCTGTTGCGGCGGCAAAAGCCGGTATCAACGCTTCTTTTGAGACGGAATGCGAGCTGCCTTTTGCGGTGGCCGGTGCAGTTCGGTTTGAGAAGCAGGCGCGTTTTGATCCGCTGAAATTTCTGGCGGCGATGGCGGAGGAAGTGACGGTTTATGAAAAGACGAGGGTACACAGGGTGGTGGACAACCGGGTGGAGACAGACCGGGGATGTGTGACGGCGCGGCATATCATATTCGCCTCCCATTTTCCGTTTGTCAATGTACCGGGCTTTTATTTTGCGCGGATGTATCAGGAGCGCAGCTATGCGGTGGCTTTGGAAGGGGCTGACAGGATAGAGGGCATGTATCTTGGCATAGATCGGGATGGTTTATCGTTCCGCCAGCAGGGGGAAAGGCTGCTGCTTGGCGGTGGCAGTCATCGGACCGGCAGGAATAAGAAGGGCGGACAGTATGCCGGACTGCAAAACAGGGCGAAGGCATTTTATCCCGGCAGCCGTGATCAAGAGTTGGTCGGCGCAGGATTGCATGACGCTGGATGGGATTCCTTATATCGGACGTTTTTCTGCCCGCAGGCCGGAGTGGTATGTGGCGACGGGATTTGGAAAGTGGGGAATGTCGTCGTCTATGGCGGCGGCACATATTCTGACGGCACTGATCACAGGGCAAAAATGCCCGGAAGCGAGGGTCTTTTCACCGCAGAGAAGGCTGACATCCGGAGCAGTACGGGAGCTGGGTGCTCATAGTCTGCATACCATGAGAGGCATGACGAAACGCATTCTGCCGGCAGAAAATGGGAGGATTGTCCCGAACTGTACGCATATGGGCTGCAGACTGGAGTGGAATCCGGAGGAGGAGACCTATGACTGCCCCTGTCACGGTTCCCGCTTTGACAGGAAAGGTCATTTGATCGATGGTCCGGCACAAAATGACTGCCGCAGGAGGTGACTTCTGCGGCAGTTTCACATGCAGTATAAATGCTGTGAAGCTCTGGACTTTCACAGTTGTGGAGCGAATTTCGGGAGCAGGCCGTGTGCGGTATGGGTTCAGATCAAATTGGCGAACAGGGAAGCTCCGATTACGGTCACGAGTCCTGCTACGGCGATGGCCAGACTGCTCATGGCCCCTTCGACTTCGCCCATTTCCATGGCTTTGGCTGTGCCGATCGCATGGGAGGCCGTGCCCAGTGCCAGTCCCTTTGCGATCGGCTCTTCGATGTGAAACAGTTTGAATACGAATTCTGCAATGACATTTCCCAGAATCCCGGTGACGATAATGACGGCTACCGTGATCGTGGGAATCCCGCCAAGCTCTTCGGAGATGCCCAGGCCGATGGCGGTGGTGATGGATTTGGGGAGCAGCGTCACATACTGTTCATGATTAAGGCCGAACAGCTTTGCCAGCAGGAAAACGCTCACAAGGCTGGCCAGGACGCCGGAGGCGATGCCGCCTGCCACGGCTTTTACATTATTCTTAAGCAGGGTGAGCTGCCGGTAAAGAGGCACGGCAAGGCATACGGTGGCCGGCGTGAGCAGATAACTGATATAGCCCGCGCTTTTGCTGTAGTGGCTGTATTCCACATGCAGAAGAGACAGTATTGCCATGACGCAGATTGTTCCGATCAGCAGTGGATTTAAAATCGCCAGTTTGAATTTTTTCTTTAAAAGAAGTCCGATTTCGTATGCGGCCAGACTGATCACCGCACCGAAAAATACGGATTCGATTAACATATTTTGCATAGTATGAACGCTGCCTTTCTATGTCTTCTATGAATTTTCCTTTTTATTATAGAAATAACCGGCAGTCAGAACTACACACCTGCTGCGCTGTTCGTGACTGCGCCATGCATTCATGCGGCTTGTCTGTATGAATGCATGTGTGCATATGTTTCTAAACATCCACTTCTATTTATGGTGGTATGATGGTACGGGATATGGATGTTTAGGAATTCTGTTTGGGTGGCTTTGGCAGACGCTGCATTTTCTTTCGCGGCCTGCGCAGGATCATGCGCTGTGTCACCTGTCCGGTTACTGCCATGACAATCACGGTGGTGATAAGGGTGATCAGGATCACAGGCAGACAGACGGGTTTGAGAACCGGCCAGGCATCCAGCAGGCCTACGGCTGCAGGAATGAACATGACCGGCATGATCTCGATCAGAAAGTCGGCAGCAGCGCCTACCTGCTCCTGCTTCAGAATTCCCGTGCACAGAGCGGTGAGCATGAGGACCAGCCCGTAGACGCTGGCGGGAACGGGAAGCGGTATCAGACTGTGCAGCATCTCGCCGAGAAACGAAACAAGCAGGATGATACAGAACTGGCGTAAATATTTCATGTGTTCTTCTCCCTTCTGGTATCAGGAAACCTGTTCCCATGACAGGTCTTTTGTCGATTTCTGTCATGGAAATATAGAATTCCTGCGGCAGAGACCGGTGGTATCAGTAGACATCATAGAGCACAAAATATCAGCCGTCAATAGGAAAAAGAGTCCCGCAATGATCCGAAATTGAAGAAAGTAAGATTTTATTTGAATTTTATAGAATTTTATTTTATCCTGTTACTAATAGATGTTAATTCCACGTAAGATATTTTGGGATTTTTATTCCCGTGGATTATACCAGGTGCCGTGCTTAAATGCGCAGGTTGAAGGAGAGTGGAGGAATATTATGATAAAGAAAAAATATTATGCGGGTCTGCTGGTATGTCTGTTGACAATGTCAATGGGTCTGTTGGGCGGCTGTGGGAAAGAAGGACAGGAAGAAGAGTTGTGGGAGCAGGAAACGGGAGAAACGGATTCGACGACGGACTCTGGAGAGGATGACGGGGAAGCTGTGGACAAGGACGGACAGTCCGCAGGGATTACCTTTGAGGCTAAGGATCTGGAAGGTAATACCGTCACGGAAGCAGTTTTTGCGGAGTCGGAGCTGACCATGGTCAATGTGTGGGCGACTTACTGTAATCCCTGTCTGAGCGAAATGCCGGAGCTGGGAGAGCTTGCAGGGGAATACAGGTCGGATGAATTTCAGATCATTGGTATTGTCAGTGACGTGCAGGAAGGAGCAGATCTGGAAATGACGGTGTATGCGGCAACTCTGGTAGAACAGACCGGGGCGGCATATCCGCATCTGTTGTTGAATGAATCGTTGTTCAATGCAATGTTAAGCGGTGTGAGCGCCGTGCCGACGACATTTTTCGTGAATGAAAATGGGGAGATACTGGATACGGTTGTGGGAGCCATGGATAAGGATTCCTGGAAGGAGAAGATCGATGGGCTTCTGGAAGAGTGACGAAAGAGGCGGGCGGATGACTGTCCGCAGGAATGGTAAAAGCCGGCAATACGGATGGCTGTCGGGGGTGCTGCTTGGAGTTATATTCCTGGGAATCGGAGCAGCACAGGGGCAGTTTGGGGTGATCTGTCGCAAGGCGGTGATGATCTGTCTGGAATGCATCGGCATTGGATAAGTACGCAGTGTATGATACATGCATGGTACATGGCTATAATGCCGTCTTGACAGAAGCGGTAAGGATACGGATTTCGCAACAGGAAGCCGGAAACGACACGGATATGGATCTTGCAGCAGGAAGCCGCAGGTTGAACTGCGGCAGATAAAGCAGCGCAGAAATGGAGAAAAATATGAAAAGAATATCTATGGCACCGTACTTTTTTACAAAACATTTGTGCCTGGATAGATATGAGGTGCAGGTATGAACAGGATTCGACTGGCCGTACAGCTTGTTTTTACGATCGTTAGCAACGGGTATCTGTACGGCTTTATGAATGGAAAAATATATCAGGGCAATCTGAAATATGTGTGTGTTCCGGGGCTGAACTGCTATTCCTGTCCCGGGGCGGTGATGTCCTGCCCGATCGGTGCATTGCAGGCGTTATTAAATCAGCGGGGATTTACCGTGCCTTTCGGTGTGCTGGGATTTTTCTTTGTGTTCGGCAGTCTGCTCGGCCGGGTGGTCTGCGGCTGGCTGTGTCCCTTCGGGCTGGTGCAGGACCTGCTGCATAAGATACCGGTTTTCCGGAAACGGAAAAGGCTGCCTTTTCACGGGATCCTGAAATATGGGAAGTATGTTACGCTTGTGCTTCTGGTCGGTGTCGGTTCCCTGTTTCTCTTCGGCGGATTTGCCAAGATTCCGGCATTCTGTAAGTATCTGTGTCCTTCCGGGACGCTGCTTGGCGCCTTGCCTTTGCTTGGCAGGAACGAACTGCTGCGCAGCCAGATCGGCGGATTGTTTTACTGGAAACTGGGGGTACTGCTCTTTCTTTTGATCCTTTCGGTCAAGGTTTACCGGCCCTTCTGCCAGTATCTTTGCCCGCTGGGAGCGATCTACGGCTGGTTTAACCGGTTCAGCCTGGTACAGATCTGGTGGGAGAAGGAGAAGTGTATCTCATGTGGTGTCTGTGAGCGGGCCTGTCCGGTGGAGCTTGATGTGCAGGAGATTTCCGTTTCGCCGGAGTGTATCCGCTGTGGGAAGTGTGTGGGAGCCTGCCCGACGAAATGCCTGCAGTTTTCCGGCTTCAAGGCGGGCAGTGTGGTTTCCGGAGAGAAAGAGACTTGAGACGCGGAGCGGCATCGCCGGAGCCTGACTGGAGGCTGGATTCTTTCGGTCTGACAAGATCAGATTAAGTTAAATCAAATTAAATGGAATCGCACCTGGTGTGATGTGAGCTGAGACAGAGAAGAAAAGTGTGGTCAAACTTAGTGCGGACAGAAGACAGAGAAGAAAAACTTGGTTAAACTTAGTTCGGGCAGAAGACAGATAAAATACAGTGGCAGCATAGAAACAGGGGCAACGTAGAAACAGGGGCAACGTAGAAACGGAGGCAGTCATGGAAAAAGAGAAGAAATATATGTCGGATATTCATCTGGAAGATTATACGAAGCAGTACGAGGGAAAACAGGCTAATGCAGATACCATGGTGTTTGATGCGGGCAGGAAGCGGGATCTGCTGAATGGCGAATGGCAGTATGCGGTGGACCAGTATGATACCTGTCTGCGGCAGAAGTGGTATCAGGAGCGGTATTTTGATGAGAATGGCTATTCCCTTCCGGTGGACTATTCCTTTGACCAGTGGCCGGTCATGCACCTGCCATGCTGCTGGAATACGGTGGAGGAGAAGTTCCTGTTATATGAAGGAAGCATGGTCTTTACCAGAAAGTTCTCCTACCATAATGGCGGGGAAGCGAAGGTAGTCTTGAAAGTGGGTGCGGCAAATTATCTGTGCCGGGTATTTTTGAACGGCTCCTATGTGGGGATGCACAGGGGAGGTTCCACGCCTTTCTATTTTGACATAACGGAGGTTCTTGCAGCTGAAAACAGAATCGTGATCGTGGTGGACAGTACCAGAAGGGCCGAGCAGGTGCCGACGGAGAATACGGACTGGTTTAACTACGGCGGGCTGTACAGGGACATCGAGCTGCTTTATCTGCCGCACGTATTTATCAGAGATTTCAAGATCGGGCTGGCGGCGGACGGTACATATGGACGGATAGGGGCAAGGCTGACGCTGTCGAAACCGGTGTCCGCTACGGCGGAGATTTCCATAGAAGAGCTGGGGATCAAGGAACAGATTGCTGTTACGGATGGCACAGGCTCTGTGCTTCTGGAGGCACAGCCGGAATTGTGGTCACCTGAGACGCCGAAGCTGTACCGGGTGGAAGTGACCTGCATGGAAGATTATATTGAAGACCGGGTCGGTTTCCGGGAGATAAAAGTGGAGCAGGGGGAGATCCTGTTAAACGGGAAGCCCCTTTATCTGCGCGGGATCAGCTGCCATGAGGACAGTGTGGAGAACGGGAAGGCGCTGACGGACCGGGAACGGACGGAGAATATCAGGCTGGCAAAGGATCTGGGCTGTAATTTCATGCGCATCGCCCATTATCCGCACAGCGAACGGATGGCGAAGCTGGCGGACGAGCTGGGCATTCTTCTGTGGGAGGAGATTCCGGTATACTGGGCGATCCGCTTTGAGCGCGAGGAGACCTATCAGGATGCGGAGAACCAGCTGCGGGAGTTGATGATAAGAGACTGGAACCGGGCGAGCGTTATCGTGTGGTCGGTGGGCAACGAGAATGCGGATACGGATGAAAGGCTGCAGTTTATGAGCAGGCTTGCGCAGTGCGCCCGTGCGGAGGGCGGAAATCGTCTGGTATCGGCGGCCTGTTTGGTCAACAGTGAGCGGAATATCATTGCGGACCGCCTGACGGATTATCTGGACGTGATCGGTTTAAACGAGTACTGCGGGTGGTATACGCCGGACTTCGAGAAGCTGCCGCAGCTGCTGGCCAACAGCAGACCGGAAAAGCCGGTCATCATCACGGAATTCGGCGCTGACGCTCTGCCGGGGCACCATGGAACGGGATCAGATAAAGGGACGGAAGAGTGTCAGGCATACGTGTATGAGCGCCAGATCGAGACACTGCGGGATATCGACTATGTGAAAGGGATGACGCCGTGGATCTTATATGATTTCCGCTGTCCGAGAAGAACCAGCTTTATTCAGGGCTACTATAACAGGAAGGGGCTGCTTTCTGCGGATAAGGAGCATAAAAAGATGGCGTATGAGATCCTGCAGGCATTTTACCAGGAGATGGAACGCTGACGAAACAGCAGGGGACTGCCTGCTGTGGGGAGTTGGCTTCAACAGGAGGAGGGTATTTTTGATATGAATCATAATGAGACGGGGCAGCAGCCCTATACAAAGGTCTCTTTGGTATTTAAGTTTCTGTACGGGAGCAAGCGGTATTTTCTGATCAGTATAGCTGCCGCGCTGTGTGTAACGGGGGTGGACATGCTGTCGCCGCAGCTGATCCGGACCACCGTGGACGGTATTCTGGGCGAGAACGCACTGCAACTGCCGGGATTTCTGGTGGATCTGGTGGAACGGATCGGCGGCGTGGGTTATCTGCGGGAGCGTCTTTGGCTGATCGGGGGACTGCTCGTTCTTCTGGCGCTGCTCTCGGTCACTTTCCGCTATCTTTTTATACTTTTTAATGCCAAAGGGGCGGAGAGTCTGGCGGAGACAATGCGGAACTGCCTGTTTTCCCATATCCAGAGGCTTCCTTTTGCCTGGCATATGCAGAATCAGACAGGGGATATCATTCAGCGCTGCACTTCGGATGTGGATATGGTGAAGAATTTCATATCGGAACAGTTGACGTCTGTTTTTCGGATCGTTATCCTGATCATTCTGTCTTTGCTTTTCATGTTTTCCATGAATGCGAAACTGACGCTGGTGGCGCTGGCTTCCATTCCCATCATTATTGCGTATTCTACTTATTTTCATTCCAAAATCAGCAGCCAGTTCATGAAATGTGATGAGAATGAGGGTATCCTGTCTACTATTGCGCAGGAAAATCTGACCGGTGTGCGGGTGGTGCGCGCATTCGGCCGGGAGAAATACGAGAAGGATCGTTTCGAGAAGCAGAATAATATCTACACAAACCTGTGGATCAGGCTGTGCCGGTTACTGGCGCTGTTCTGGGGAGCCGGGGATCTGATCTCCGGTCTGCAGGTCATGCTGATCGTTATCTTTGGTTCTGTCTTTTGCGTCAGAGGAAGTATGACTGCCGGGGAATTCATTGCCTTTATCTCTTATAATGCCATGCTGACCTGGCCGGTCCGCTCCCTGGGGCGTATGATCGCCGAGATGAGCAAAGCCGGTGTTTCCATCGAACGTATCCGCTATATCATGAATTCTCCTGTGGAGCAGGACAAGCCGGATGCCGTAACGCCGGATATGAACGGCGATATTGCATTTGAGAATGTTACCTTTGCCTATGCGGATACGCCGATTCTTTCCGATATCAGCTTTCGGATTCCACAGGGGACCACGTTCGGCATCCTGGGCGGCACTGGATCCGGCAAATCTACGTTGATGCACCTGTTAAACCGCCTTTATGATCTGCCGCCGGAAAACGGGCGGATCACCATTGGCGGTGTGGATATTACGGACATGAAGGGAAGCTGGGTGCGTTCCCATATCGGCATGGTGCTGCAGGAACCTTTCCTGTTCTCCCGCACGATTGCGGAGAATATCGGCATTACACGCCGGAATATGGAGTTGTCCGATATCCGCTGGGCGGCATCCATCGCCTGCGTGGACGATGCCATCACGGAATTTACGAACGGTTACGATACCGTTGTGGGCGAGCGGGGTGTCACGCTGTCCGGCGGGCAGAAACAGCGGACGGCCATGGCGCGCATGCTGACCCAGCGGACGCCGATCATGATCTTCGACGATTCTTTGTCTGCGGTTGACGCTGAGACGGATGCAAGGATCCGTCAGGCGCTGAAGAAGAATTTGCGGGGATCCACCGTGATCCTGATTTCCCATCGGGTCACCACGCTGATGCAGGCGGAATGTATCCTGGTGCTGGATAAGGGGCGGATCGCCGAAATGGGTTCCCACGAGGAACTGATGGAGAAGGGCGGCATCTACCGCCGGATTTACGATATGCAGATGACTTTACCGGAGGAGGTGGCAGCACATGGCGTATAAGAAAGACGAGCAAAAGGAATATGTATCGCTTCCCTGGTTTGGGATCAACAAGTTGCTGCCGTATTTAAAGCCCTATCGCCGTATCATCATCTGTATGATACTGCTGGGACTGACAGGCGGCCTGGTGGATATCGTACTGCCGCTTTTCCAGCGGTATGCCCTGAATCAGTTTATTGCCGCAGGGACGCTTAACACATTGGGAAGTTTTATCGCAGTTTATATCATGGTGCTGGCTTTTCAGGTGGTGGCCAACACGAGTTCGGCGTATCAGGCGTGTCAGATTGAAATGTATGTAGGCAGAGATATGAAGCGTGCCAGTTTCGATCATCTGCAGACGCTGGCCTTTTCCTACTATAATCAGAACAGCGTGGGCTATATTCACGCCCGGGTCATGAGCGACACCAATCGTATCGGCAGCCTTGTGTCCTGGGGCCTGATGGACGGCATCTGGAATATGTCCTACATTCTGGGGGCCGTGGTGGTCATGCTGACCATTAATTTTAAGCTGGCGCTGTGGGTACTGGCCATTGTGCCGCTTACCGCGCTGGCGGCAGCCTTTTTCCAGAAGAAGCTGGTGCTCTTAAACCGCCGTATCCGGGAGATCAATTCTCAGATCACCGGCAACTTCAACGAAGGTATCACCGGCGCCAAGACCACCAAGACATTGGTGATCGAGGAGAAAATGGAGCAGGATTTTGACGAAACCACTGCCGAGATGAAACGTACTTCTGTACATGCGATGCACTACCGGGCTTTGTTTTCTTCGATGATCTCTTTCTCTTCTTCGATAGCGCTGGCTGTGGTGTTGTGGCGGGGCGGCATCATTACCCTGCAGGGGGTGATCGAGATCGGCACCCTGTCGGTCTTCATGTCTTATGCACTGGGCCTGATGGAGCCGGTGCAATGGATCGTGCGCGCTGTTTCCGATCTGATCACCGTGCAGGTGAATGTGGAGCGTTTTACCAGACTGATGGAGACGGAGTCCGACGTCAGGGATACGCCGGAAGTGGTTGCCAGATACGGAGATTCCTTTGAGCCTTTGCGGGAGAACTGGGAACCGCTGCACGGGGATATCACCTTTGAGGATGTATCGTTCAAGTACCCGGACGGCGATGAGTATGTGCTGGAGCACTTTGACCTTCATGTGCCGCAGGGCACCAATGTGGCGATCGTGGGGGAGACAGGCGCCGGCAAATCCACGCTGGTCAATCTGGTCTGCCGTTTCTTTGAACCGACGTCGGGACGGATTCTGATTGACGGTAAGGATGCCAGAGAGCGTTCGCAGCTGTGGCTGCACAGTAACATCGGCTATGTATTGCAGACGCCCCATCTGTTTTCCGGCACGGTGCTGGAAAATCTGCGCTACGGGAATCCGGATGCCACCATGGAACAGATCGAGGCGGCGGTAAAGAGCGTATCCGCCGATGCCGTGATCGCCCGTATGGATAAGGGCTATGACAGTGATGTGGGGGAGGGCGGAGACCTGCTTTCCACCGGGGAGAAGCAGCTGCTCTCCTTCGCCAGGGCGATTTTGGCCGATCCGCGCATTTTCGTGTTGGATGAGGCGACTTCTTCGATTGATACGGTGACGGAGAAACTGATTCAGGACGCTATCGAGCATCTGATGAAAGGGCGCACCTCTTTTGTGATTGCGCATCGACTTTCCACCATCCGGCAGGCGGATGTGATCCTGGTGGTGCATGACGGCAAGATCGTTGAGCAGGGAACGCATCCGGAACTGATCGCAAAGAAGGGCGCTTACTATAACCTATATACCAGGCAGTTTCAGGAGGAAGCCGTGGAGGATGCTTTCGAGGGGAAGGAGATGTGAAGCGGTATCACTAAATGACATAAATCTCAATCTCCTGCGCAGGACAATTGCGTGAGCAATTTGTACAGTATGCCCGTAACAGTTCAGTCACGGCCGTTGCATTTACTGCAAAGGCCGTGAGAATATGTAAATTGGGCCAAAAGAATCTGCCCATCTGAAATCGGAAAATATGCTTGCATGGCTGTATATTGTCAGATAAAATAGTATCATATAGTGTTTGTGTGTTTGAAAATGACATGGACACTATATGATATTTTTTATCCTATGGAAAACAGGCAGTATTTGGTTTTATTACATCAAAAGGAGGGTTATCATCAATGAACAAGATCAGGATCGAATCGCCGGAGGTGCAGGGTTTTGAGAAGGAACACACCGCGGCGGCGCGCAGGCTTGCACCGGAGTGTATGGTGCTTCTGAAGAATGACGGCACGCTTCCGCTGCAGGGAACGGGGAAGCTGGCTTTGTACGGCAGCGGTGCCAGGAAGACCATCAAGGGCGGAACGGGCTCCGGCGACGTGAATGTACGGCACTTCGTGACCGTGGAGGAAGGCTTGAAGAGTGCGGGATTCGAACTTACTACCGGCAGCTGGATGGACGGCTATGATCAGGTGGTGGCGGAGGCCAGGAAAACCTTTTTCGGGGGAATCCGTAAGGAAGCGGAAGCGGCAGGCGTGACGGGCCGCAGATGATGATGTTTGCCATGGGAAGAAGCTGCCCGGAACCGGAGTATGAGCTGCCGCTTGACGGCGAGGGAGATACGGCGGTCTATGTGCTGGCCCGCAATTCGGGTGAAGGTGCGGACCGGAAACCGGCAGCAGGCGATATTAACCTGACGGCGACGGAGATTCGGGATATTCTGGCATTGCATGCAAAGTATGAGAAGTTTGTGCTTGTACTGAACGTGGGCGGTATGGTGGACTTAAAGCCGGTGGCGGCAGTGGGCACGATCCTGCTTCTGGGGCAGCTCGGGTCCGCCACGGG
>OFGE01003043.1_pt1 | contig 11604 bp, 8 predicted proteins | sample 1521681 | NCBI WGS metagenome assembly OFGE01 (sample SAMEA3504093, study PRJEB24116) | mouse gut metagenome | biome: mouse gut; feature: mouse-associated habitat; material: faeces | place: Denmark | collected 2011 | reverse complement strand
GGAGGATACGCGGCGGACGCTGTATACGGATAAACTGGAATTCCACGTGGTGGAGCTGCCAAAGCTTCCAAAGGAGTTAAAAGAGGACAGCGACGAAATCCTGCTGTGGGCGAAATTCATAAACGCAGAGAAAAAGGAGGAATTTGACATGCTGGCGGAAAAGAACCCGTATATCGAAAAGGCATATGAGAAGCTGCAGGTGATCAGCCGTGACCGTGAGAAGCGGATGGAATATGAGGCGAGGGAAAAGGCTCTTAGAGATCATATCAGCATGTTGGAGGGCATGAAAGAGGAAGGGATGGAAGAGGGAATAGAAAAGGGAAGAAAAGAAGGAATTCAGATGGCTGTCCGGGCAGTCGCTTTACATATACAAGGTATATCAGAGGGAGAGATTGCATGCCAATGTAATATATCTGAGGAAGATGTAAGGGGGATCCTGGCTTTGTACAATAAGTAAACTGGTGTGCGATGTTTCACACCGGCGGAGCGATCCGCTGCAGGATCTTAACCAGTTCTGCCGGCGTCTCCTTCGCGCCGTTCGAAGACCAGGAGATATACAGGTTATAAAGAGCCCCGGCAAATGCCTGGAGGCCATAATAATGTTCAATCCCATCCTCTGGCTTATGCCAGGTCTCCAGCATATAGCGGCTGATGGCAGTCAGGAGCAGATGCCCAAGCCCGCTTTTGAATAAGCTGTCAAGAAATTCCTTGTGCTCTTCGAAATAAGAAAAGCAATGAAAGAGGTTAGCGGGGGCATAGGCGTGTTGATCTAGAGACAGCTCACGCGCCTCTTTTTGATATTCATTCAGCGCTTCTTCCAGATAAGAGGAGAAGATGTCTTCCTTGGACTGGTAATTTCGATAATAGGTCATTCTTGATACGCCTGCTTTTTCCGTTAATTCGGAAATGGAGATGGCGGACAGTGGTTTTTCTTTTAATAGCAGCATCAGTGCAGTTACGATACATTCCCGGGCTAATTTATTAGCCTGGTTTTTTCTTTCTATATCCATGAACAAAATCCCCCAGTTTGTAACAGTTGTCTGATTACGTATTGAATTTTTTGCTTTATAGTGTTACAATTTGTCACACTTAATTATAAAGGAACAAGGACAGTGTTTCAAGACAGAAAAGGGTATTTATTCCCGCGAGCAACGAGCCAAGCGGGCATGCTTGTATGCACATTTGGCGACTGCCGCGGGGGCTTTGGCTAAGAGAGAATATAGGAATGACAGGGGGATATGGAAATGAAGACAGCGGTTATGACAGATAGTAACAGTGGGATTACACAGAATGAAGCAAGAGAATTGGGAATTTTTTCGCTTCCGATGCCGGTGATCATCGACGGCGAGACCTGTTATGAAGGGATTGACCTTACCCAGGAAATGTTCTACGCAAGCCTTACAGGCGGCAAGGAAGTGACAACATCTCAACCATCTCCGGGAGAGGTGATCGGGATGTGGGATAAGATCTTGAAAGAGGGTTATGATGAGATCGTCCATATTCCGATGTCCAGCGGGCTGAGTAATTCATACGAGTCGGCGGCAGGGCTTGCGGCAGACTATAATGGCAGGATACAGGTAGCATCGGATCTCGGTAACGCTGCGGGAATCGGTGTTAGAGGCAAAGGAGCTTGCAGACAGAGGGCTGTCGGCAGGAGAGATCAAAGAAGAACTGGAAAGGCGTGCATATGAGTCCAGCATATATATAACGGTGGATACACTGGAGTTCTTGAAAAAGGGCGGAAGGATCACGCCGACGGCTGCGGCTCTTGGAGCGGTGCTGAACATTAAGCCGGTACTCACGATACAGGGAGAACGCCTGGATGCATTTGCCAAGGTCAGAGGGATGAAGAAAGGAAAGCATAAGATGCTGGAAGCTGTGAGGCATGATCTGGATACCCGGTTTCAGAATACAGAGATGAGCCGGATCGTTATAGGGGCGGCTGGTTCCGGGCTTGACGAGAATGAAGAAAGAGAGTGGACGGATATGCTTAAGGAGGCGTTCCCGGAGGCGACAGTTTATTATAATCCATTGTCATTCAGTATTGGGAGCCATACCGGTCCGGGGGCGTTGGGAACCGCGATCAGCATCCGGCGTTAGAGTAACAGGTATTAGAATAATAAGTATTTGATATTCTTGACTACGGTATTTTATGCGAAATGCCGTGGTCTTTTTTGGATAATGAAAGTTTTAAATATGGAGGAGAATATATGGTTTCTAAATTAATTTATAAATTTTAATAGAAACTTTTTTGTTTATAAAGAAATAGAAACTTTTTCACAGTCTATTTATTATTCGCGTGACCGGAAGCGAACCACGTTTACACGGTCTCTGGAGCCTCTGCTGGGGTAGCAAATGATGCTAACCATACGGTTTGGGAGTTTGATCACTGACCGGATAGAACGCAGGATGAGGCGGGAAGAAATGGTTTGCATCTAAGTAATATACGCATTATAATTATATTTCAGATAAACAATAGAATGGATACAGGAAGATCTGTGAGGAAAATGGAGAAGGAAAATGTTGGAATCTAAAGTATTATTAATAGAAGACGACTCGGCAATTGTGGAGAATCTGTCGGCATTTTTAAAAGGTGAAGGATTTGAGGTTACGGCGGCGGATGGACAGCATAAGGCTCTTGAGCAGATAGAGGAGGAGCGTCCGGATCTCATCCTGCTTGATGTGACTCTTGCCCAGGGCAACGGATATAGTACGTGTACTGCGATCAAAGCGCGGTATGATATTCCGGTCATTTTCCTGACTGCATTGGGTGATGAGTTCTCCGTAGTTACCGGACTGGATATGGGGGCGGATGATTATATCAGCAAGCCGTTCCGTCCAAGGGAGTTGGTCTCGCGTATGCGTTCTGTGCTAAGGCGGACAGGGAAGTCCGGCAAAGCGATACATGTGGGAGAACTGAAGATCGACATGGAGAAAGGCAGTGTCACACGGGCAGGGGATGAATTATTTCTTTCGGCTCTGGAATATCGGTTGTTTCTCGTATTCTTAAATCATCGTGGGAAGATACTGTCAAGGGGACAGCTGTTAGAAGAGATCTGGGATGTTGCAGGAGAATATGTGAATGATAATACGCTGACAGTCTATATCAAGCGGCTTCGTGATAAGATTGAGCGGGATCCTCAGAATCCGGAGATCATTAAGACTGTGAGAGGACTTGGATACAGGATGGAGGGATAGGATCATGTGGCAGTTTCGGAATAAAGAATTCACAGGACAGGTCATTCTGACTGTTGTCGGAACAACGGCTGCTACGATATTTGCCGGAGCAGCAGGGGGAAGGAACGCTGCTGCTTTCGTGTTCCTTTGCAGTATATTCTGGTGCATTTTGGATCTCTTTCGGATAGGCAGACGTTATCGCGGGATGCGGGTACTCGCGGAGCAGATTGACGAGCTTTTGCATGGAAATGATATTCCGGATTTCAGGCATTTTCAGGAAGGGGACCTGGAAATACTCCGGGATGAGATCAGTAAGATGACTATTCGGTTAAAGGAACAGGCGGCGCTGCTTAAGAAAGACAAGATGTCTCTTGCCGACGCCCTTGCCGACATCTCGCATCAGGTGCGTACGCCACTTACGTCTCTTAATATCCTGGTGGAACGAATGAAAAGTCCGGAGCTTGACTATGAGGCAAGAAGGCGGCTTCTCCGGGAGGCGGAGAGACTACTTGCGAAGATTGAATGGCTGGTCACGACCCTCCTTAAGATGTCTAAATTGGAGGCAGGGACGATCTCCCTGCAGAAGGATACCATCTCTGTGAAGAAGTTTCTTGCCGATGCGGTCTCGCCCTTTGAGCTGGCGATGGATATTCATGGCAAGACCTGTATGATAGACGGCGAGGAAGGAAAATCCTTTATCGGAGATTATGCATGGACGCTTGAGGCAGTACAGAATGTGATCAAGAATGGCTTGGAGTATACGCCGGACGGAAAGGCGCTGTCGATCTGCTGTGAGGAAAACCCGCTCTACACAGAGCTGCGGATCACAGACGCGGGTCCCGGTATTCCGAAGTCGGATCTGCCGCATTTGTTTGAGAGGTTCTACCGCGGAGAGAATGCAGGAAAGGATAGCTTTGGTATCGGGCTTGCCTTGGCGCAGATGATCCTTACACGGCAGAATGCTGTGATACAGGCGCAGAATGTGCCGGGAGGCGGCGGACAGTTTCGGATACGGTTCTACAAAGTGACAGATTTGTTATAGAATAGTCACGGACGGGTAATATGAACAGCATATACTTGAAATTACATCAGGATAAGATCATAGTCTTGAGAGTTTATTTTAAGAAGGTGAATCATATGGAAATATTGAGGATTGAGGATCTTTGTAAGGTATATGGGGAAGGTGAAAATGCTGTCCATGCGTTGGATCATGTGTCATTTTCTGTGAACCGGGGAGAATTTCTCGCTATCGTCGGTTCTTCGGGTTCCGGCAAATCAACGCTTCTGCATCTGATCGGGGGCGTGGACCGTCCGACTTTCGGGAAAGTGACGGTGGGCGGCGTGGACGTCTATGCACAGGATGAGGAGGAGCTGGCGATCTTCCGCAGGCGTCAGGTGGGACTGATCTATCAGTTCTACAATCTGATCCCGGTGCTGAATGTGCGGGAAAATATGTCGCTCCCTGTGTTGATGGATGGCAGAAATATCAATGAGAAACGGATGGAAGAGCTTCTGGAGCTTTTGAAACTAAAAAGACGGGAGAGGCATCTTCCGAATCAGCTCTCCGGCGGGCAGCAGCAGCGGGTCTCCATCGGAAGAGCGCTGCTCAACGCGCCGGCGCTTCTTCTTGCCGACGAGCCTACCGGGAACCTGGACAGTGAGAACAGCCAGGAGATCATGAAGCTGCTTCGTTATTCGAATGAAGTTTATCATCAGACGATCATTGTGATCACCCATGATGAGAATATAGCTCTTCAGGCAGACAGGATCCTTGCCCTGGAAGACGGGCGGATCGTGAAAGACGAGGTGATCCGGCGATGAATATTTTCTCGAAGATTACAGCGAAGACCATGAAGGCAAACCGTGTCCGGACTATTGTGACGATCATCGGCGTGATCTTATCTACTTCTATGATCACGGCAGTCGCGACATTTGGCACCAGTTTTCAGAAGTTTCTGGTGGAGTACAGCATTTCCCGGAATGGGAACTGGCATGTGGCTGTGACCGGCGCAGATTCATCCCAGGTACATTCTCTTGCCGGGCGTGAAGATGTGGCAAAGGCAGCCGTACTGAAAACCATGGGATATGCCTGGTTCGAACCGGTGGCGCAGCAGTCGCCTTCCGTTCCTTATCTGTATGTGAGGGCGCTGTCCGAAGAAGCTCTTGAGATGCTGCCTGCCGAGATGAAGGAGGGGAGGATGCCGAGGACGGCGGATGAGATTGCAGTGCCCTCCGTTTTGCTGGCGAATGAGGCGAAGAACAACCAGACAAAAATCGGCGATACTCTGACGCTGGAACTGGGAGAACGGTCTTATAAGGGAAACCGGCTTAGCCAGAATAATGAGTACATGGACGATGAGTACGAGGACGACGAGACATTTACCGTGACGAGAACCAGGACGTTTACTGTGGTCGGCATCTATTCCACCTGGCCGAATGTCAGTTACTGGGCGCCTGGCTATGATGTCCTGGCAGGCCCGATCGAAGAAGAGACAGAGTACCAGGACGTATTTCTGGAATTAAAGCATCCCCGTCAGGCTTATGATTTTACTGATGAGACACTGGCGCAGAAGGGAGCGACGATCATGTATAATGATTCTCTTCTTCGCTGGCTGGGAGCCGCGGATAATTCCAACTTGAATGTTGTGCTGACCGGGCTTCTGACGATACTGATCCTGGTGATCATGACCGGATCTATTACCTTGATCTACAATGCTTTCTCTATCTCGCTGCGGGAAAGAACCGTACAGTTTGGGCTCCTGTCTTCCATCGGCGCAACGAAAAAGCAACTCCGTGGGGCAATGCAGTATGAAGCGTTCTTTGTGAGTGCGGTAGGCATTCCGTTGGGGATCCTTGCAGGTGTCGGAGGGATCGGAGTGACACTGCATTATATCGGCAGCGGGCTGACGAACTGGATCCATGGAACGAAGAGAGGGATCCCGCTGTATGTCCCGGTCTGGGCAGTGGCTGCGGCAGCTGTGATCGCATTTGTGACGATCATGATCTCGGTGTGGATCCCGTCAAGGAGGATCCGGAAGATCACGCCGATGGAGGCGATCCGCTCCAGTACGGATATCTGTATCAAGCCCAATGAGGTTAAGACGAGAAAATGGACTTTGGCGGTGTTCGGGCTTGAGGGAATGATGGCGCAAAAGAATTACAAGAGAGACCGGAGAAAATACCGGGCGACCGTGATCTCCCTGACCATGAGTATCGGATTATTTACGGCGGCGGGGCTCTTCAATATGTATCTGTTAGAGACGGGGGCGTTTGTCCTTGAAGCGCCTGAGACGGATCTTGAATACACACTTTATACGGATGTGGGCGAGCGGGAACCAGATATGGATAATATCCTGCAGCAGACGAAAGGTATCCGGTCTGTCTCGAAATATTATACGGAATCGTGTTATTTTAAGATCCCGGAAGAATGGGCGCAGACCGGGCTTCTGAGTACCTGTTCTCAGGAGTTGGATCTGGCAGACGAGACAAAGGGGGATACCTGGATCAACGCGTCTATATTTATTCTTGGCGACAAGGATTTCAGGCAGTTTGCCAGGGAGCAGAAGGTAGATCTGTCTGCTTATCAGGACAGCGATCATGTGAAAGCACTATACCTGAATACAACGAAGTATTTTAACCCGGAGACGGAACGATATGAGAAGCAGGCTATTTTTCCGGAGATGACGGACCGTATGTTTGACGCGGGTTATATTGATTATGACGATGAGGGAAAGGCGGCGCGTTATGACAAGACGATGGAATTAGAACTTGCCGACGCGGTGGATCGGATGCCGGATTCTTTGGAGAAATATGCGGATCGGGTTGCATTGATCCTTTCGGAAGATATGTTCCGAAAGTTCCGGGACGGTTTTAATGAAGACTGGCTGAGCGCCGTCTGGGCGGTGCAATGTGAGGATCCGGCGAAGACGATTAAGGAACTGGAAGCACAGATGGAAGAGCGGGATTTGTTAGAGTATGGTTTCCTGAGAAATATAAGGGAAGAATATGAGACAGACAGAAATACGATCATTGCCGTGAAAGTGCTGACTTACGGGTTTGTCATACTGATCTCTCTCATTGCGGTGGCGAATGTGTTCCATACGGTTTCTACGAATCTGATGCTTCGGCGCAAGGAATTTGCCATGCTGAGATCCATGGGGATGTCTCCGAAAGGCTTTCGCAAGATGATGAATTATGAATGTCTGCTCTACGGAGTACGTTCGATGATCTATGGCTTTGTGTTTACGGTGGTGATCAGCGCGGCGTTATGTATGAGCCTTGGAGCAGGAGCAGATGTGGAATTCCTGATTCCGTGGAGATATCTGTCCGTGGCGACAGCCGGAGTATTCGGCGTTGTGTTCTTGACCATGTTATATACGATGGACGTGATCCGGAAGAATAATATTGTGGACGAATTAAAGATGAATTAATGCCAGAGTGAAACCCCCTGCAAATGATGTGAGAATGTCATTTGCAGGGGTTTTTTCATTCCTTCTCTTGAATGAAAAATGTTAATTTTTGCAATAATGATACGGGTATCGTGAAATGATAAACTATAAAAATGTCAATTAAACGAAGGATCAAAGAAGGAGAAGGAATGCATGTTTTTAGGAATAGACCTCGGAACAACATATTCGGTGGGGGGATATATCGGGGATAATGGAGAACCGCAGGTGATCGTGAATAAGGAGGGCTCAAGGATCACGCCGTCGGTTGTGTATTTTGAGGATGAGAATTCAGTGATCGTAGGGCAGGTGGCGAAGGATAACAGTATGATCTGTCCGGATGACGTAGTGTCCGCCGCGAAGAATTTCATGGGTAAGAAGCAGAGCTTTAAGTCCTCTTACGGGAAGGAATATACACCGGAAGTAATATCCAGTTTTATATTGAAGAAGATCGTATCAGACGGTAATTCGTACCTGAATCCGGAGAAGCCGATCCGGGACGTGGTGGTTACAATACCGGCGTATTTTACGGATTCACAGAGAAAATCAACAGAAGATGCGGTAAAGATCGCCGGACTGAATCTTCTTGGTACGATCAACGAACCGACAGCGGCGGCGCTGTACTATGCATATAAGACGAAGATGGATCAGGCAAATATACTGGTCTATGATCTGGGCGGAGGAACCTTCGACGTTACGATCATCCGGTTAGAAGGCGATCAGGTGGTTGTGAAGAGCACCGGTGGATTGTCTAAGGTTGGCGGAAGATTTTTTGATCAGGATCTTGTGGACTATGTCTGCGGATATATTGAAGAAAAGTACGATGTTGACCTGGAAGATGAAGAATATCTGGATACATATCAGGAGTTGTACGGCAGGGCAGAGAAAGTGAAGATGCAGCTTGGCAGCCAGCAGAAGGCACACATTGCGGTAAGGACAGGCAAGATCAAGGAAAATGTTGAGATAACCCGGGAATTTTTTGAGGGAATTGTAGGAAAGCTGTATAAAAGAACAGAATTTGTCGTGAAGAAGGCAGTAAAGGACGCCGGCATTGAATTTGCAGATATTGATAAGGTAGTTATGGCAGGCGGCTCCAGCAGGATCCCTTATATTGAGAAGCATCTGGCAGAGCTGACAGGCCTTAAGCCGTCCAGAGAAGTGAATCCGGATGAAGTCGTAAGCCTGGGGGCGACATTGTATGGAGCCCAGATCACCAGAGGGAATCATAAGAAAAGCATACAGGATGTATGTTCACACAGTATAGGCATCGTGACTCTTGACCGTAAGACGAGCAAGAAGATCAATTCGATTCAGATACGGCGGAATTCCAGGCTCCCGGTAAGTGTTACGAATGTCTTCCGGACAGCGGTGAAGAACCAGCAGGGGATAGAATTCTCGATCACAGAGGGAGAATTTGCGGAGCTTACGGATATCACTATTATCAGTACGACTTATCTTGCGCTGCCGGAGGGGCTTGAGCAGGGAACGAAGATAGAGATCACGCTTCAGCTGGATCATGCCCAGCTGATACACGTATTTTTGAAGATCCCGTGCGTGAAGTATGAGAAGGAATTTTGTTTTGAGAGAAATGCCAATCTGAGCGAAGTAGACGTGGCGCGCTTGACCGGGTTGATCGCAGACTATGAAGTATATTAAATAGGATGTTCTGTGTACTGTCTGCAGAATGTTATACGGACCGGGGGTAGGATATGAACGAGACACTGATATTGCAATATAAAAAGGAAGCCAGATATAAGGACATTGCCCGCATGATGAAGACTGCCTCTCCGGAATCTGAGGATTCGGCTTACGGGGTCAGTGTGGTTGCAGAAGCATTCGAGGCTGTCAGAGATTATACAAGAAGTATCGAGTGGTACACGAGATACTGCGAATTGGATGTGACGGAAGAGGCATACGGGCTTCTTCTGGATGTATGCTTTGGCGCTCATGATCATGACAGGATCCGGAAGCTTCTGGAGAAGATGGAAGCTTTGGGGATGCAGGGATATTATTACTGTGCGGCGCGGTATGAATTGGGCTGTATTGAGGGAAAAGGAACAGATGAACAGATTGAAAGGCTTAAAGCCTTTTTGGATGAACAGGAAGAGGAGACATATATGGCATGCCTTGCTCTTCGATATATTGAAGCAGGGGAAGAAAAGAAAGCACTGAAGACATGCAGGAAGCTGATCCGCCTGTTTCAGAACGGGGAAAGCGCAGAATATGCCGGCAGGCTTCAGAAGGCGATCGAGGAACATCAGGCAGATGCATTTGTGAAGAAGCATAAGTGGGAATCAAGCGGAGTATTCAGACATCTGAGAGAAGAAAAACCAGAAGTAAGACTGGAAGAAAAAGAGCCGGAAGCGACGGATAAGCACGAAACTGCGTGGTCTTTGCTTGACGCATTCTCGTTACAGAATAAGAAGAATAAGAAAAAAGCGGATGAAGACACTCTGCCAGGCGTCATTTCCAATAATATGAAGCACATTATCGGGATGAAGGAACTGAAAGAAGAGCTGAATAATTTCTATCGCCTGTTACAGTTTCAAAAGGCGCGTCTTAAGAAAGGTTTTCAACATACGGCGCTTAATCATAACTTTGTTGTATGCGGGGAGAAAGGAACCGGAAAGACAGAAGCGGCGTATGTCATTGCCAATGTACTGTATGGGTTTGGAGTACTGGATCACGCCGATGTGATGAAAACGGATTACATAAGCCTGGTGGGCAATACTGCTGATGATATTTTTAATAATATCAATGATCTGTTTACGAATGCAATGAACAAAGTGGTGCTGATCGAGGATATCCAGGATTTTTACAGTGATAATCCTTCTGCGCCGGGGATGGAAGCGGTCACACAGCTTGAGCGTGCGATACGGGCTGCAGACGCCGTGACGGTGATCATTACCGGCAGGAAGGAAGAGACGGATAAGCTTCTGAAAGCAAAGCACGGTTTCGGGGAGTGTTTTATGAACCGCGTAGAACTGACGGGATACTCCCTGGAAGAATTATGTGAGATAGCTGCGTGGATCGCCAAGAAACAGTCTTACATTATCAGTGAGGAAGCAGCCGCGGCGTTGGAAAAGCAGTTGAAAAAAGAGATGAAGCAGCCAGGATTCGAGTATACGAGGACTCTGAAGGAGATCTTGGATGAAGCGGCATTACATATGGCGAAGCGTGTATCGAAGAAGCGCCGTCTGAAGGATGAGGATCTGGTGCTGATGCTGGCGGAGGATTTTGAAGATGAGGATCAGTCAGAATCTGTAGAAGACCTGCTGCGCCAGTTAGACGAGATGACCGGCCTTAAGGAAGTGAAGGAACAGGTCCACAGGATGGTGAGTATGGTACTGATCCAACAGAAGGCGGCAGAATCCGGGGTTCGCAGAAAGACTGGATTTGGGACCATGCATATGGTATTCAAAGGGAACGCCGGAACCGGAAAGACGACGGTTGCAAGAATCATCGGGAAGATATACAAGAATCTTGGGATCCTTCCGAATGGAAATCTTATAGAATGTACCAGAAGAGACCTGGTGTCAGAGTTTGTGGGCAAGACGTCTAAGCAGGTGGGGGATAAGATCAAACAGGCAATGGGCGGAATCCTCTTTATTGATGAGGCATATGCCCTGTGCAAGGACGACAATGATTCCTTCGGACAAGAAGCGATCGACGCCCTGGTGGCAGATATCGAGAATTACAGGGATAATCTGATGGTGATCCTGGCAGGTTATTCGGAGGATATGGATCAATTCCTGAATAAGAATCAGGGGCTTAGGAGCCGCCTGTCTACAGAGATTCATTTTGCGGATTATTCTGTGGAGGAGATGTCTGAGATATTCCGTCAGATGTTAAAGGGGAAAGGGATGCATCTGGATGTGGATCTGGAACTCGAAGTGCGGAATCTGCTGAGTGAGAGATCGAGAGTCCCGGATTTTGGCAATGCCCGCGGAGTACGTAATGTGGCGGAGAAGGGGATACAGAA
>OFGE01003039.1_pt1 | contig 11626 bp, 15 predicted proteins | sample 1521681 | NCBI WGS metagenome assembly OFGE01 (sample SAMEA3504093, study PRJEB24116) | mouse gut metagenome | biome: mouse gut; feature: mouse-associated habitat; material: faeces | place: Denmark | collected 2011 | reverse complement strand
AAACATTTGTTGTCAAGGTTCAGTTCTTGGCTACGAGTTTTATTTTCGTAGCAAGGTGCATCCCGATGACCGTGTTGGGATTTCGTCATAAGTTTTGTGCTTTGTTTGATTTGTTGAGTCTATTATATATTATGGGTACCCATAAATCAAGTTGGAATGTTGTACAAATTATGGGTACCTATAATCAAATATTTTTGTTCAATTTTATGGGTACCACTTCTATATACTTTACAATTACACTATGTTATAATAAATATGTATACTTATATTGAAAGGAGCAATTTTATGCCAGATGAAAAAAAACCATATATAATAAATGGGAAACATGTGACACTTGAAGAATATAGAAAAACAAAATATGAAGATTTAAGAATAAGAGTTCCTATAGGAAAAAAAGAAAAAATAAAAAACTTTGCTAAGTGTACTGGCGAAAGTTTAAATAGTTTTGTAAATATTGCTATTGATGAAAAAATAGAACGAGAATCAAATAAATAATGATTGCAAGGTACCCATAATATTATACAAATTATGGGTACTTTTTTTGTATAATATTACGGCTTGTATTATGGGTACCCATAATATATAATAATCCTATCAACACAAACAAAAGCTCATTGACAATTCAATAGACTTTACACTCTGGATATGATATACTTCTACATAGCAACTGGAAACACCACAAGAAGGAGCGTGATAAAATGACGGACAACGAATTGCTGCTAGCGATTGGCGATCTTATGGACAAAAAATTAAAATCAGAGCTACAGGCAGAATTACAGCCAATTAAAGACAATATGCAAGAATTAATGAACCGTATGACAAAAATCGAATTACATCTTGAGAATGTCACAGATAAAAACATTCAATTTATAGCTGAAAATTATACGCCAGCGTCAAAAAGGTATATGCAAGAATCGGCAAGAATCGAATCAATGCAAGCCGACATTGAGGTTATGAAAAGCGTAATCAGGGAACACAGCGAAAAGTTACAGAAGTTAGCATAACCACAATCACACAACTACATAACCATATCACATACCAGAGTGTAAAGCGTATTGAATTGTCAATGCCTTTACACTTTTTTATTTAGGAGGTTATGGCTATGATGTATTTTAAGAATGTAGAATCATTACAGGAACTACGGAAGCAATACAAAGAATTATTAAAGATTCATCACCCGGACAACGGCGGCAATGTAGCACAGATGCAGGAGATCAATGTGGAGTACGACAAACTATTTAAACTGCTAAAGAACAAACACGACAGCACAGCAACGAACAATGACAAGACAAGCTACGACAACATGAAATACGACTTCACGGAAGATGCCCTGTTGCGTGAGATGCTTAATAAAATAATCGGGTTTAGCGGAATCACGATCGAGGTGTGCGGCTCATGGATTTGGGCATTTGATTCATTCAAATACCGCAAAGAATTAAAAGAAATGGGATTCAAATATGCTTCTAAAAAGAAAGCCTGGTACTGGCACTCTGAATCATTTCGCAAGAAAAGCCACAAAGTGTTAAGCATGGACGATATACGGAACTACTACGGCAGTACAGAAGTACAGACAGGACATAGGGTATTACTTCAACAGGCATAAGTACAGGCGTAAAAAAATGGGTGTAACCAAACAGAACGGCTACACCCTGATATATAAATTAAGTAGATTTACAAGTAATTATAACGAATAACATTAAATGAAAAGGAAGGTAATTATGATGAAAAGAATAATCAAAACTATCGGAACTATTACAACTATAGGAATTATGCTTGTATGTGCTTACCTGTTGGGTACTACAAATTCGGAAACGGTTACGGAAATTAAGGCGATTGAAAAGACTGTTGAAGTCGTGCCAGATGGATACATAAATACTAATTCAGAAGAGTTTCAAGAGAATTACGTTGATATGCGTAAAGTTGTGTATTGGGAAGCTGTGGACGGATTGCAATTGTATTATGAAGATGGATCTGGTTACTATTGGGAATAAGAGGGGGGATTATTAAGATGCTGACTTTAAAATATGATCGGATAGACTTTTTCAATAAACGGATTTACACAGAAGACAGTAAGACAAATTATAACCGGGATGACCTAAAAAGGGCATTTCTCTATTTTGGGAAAACAAATAATGCCACGGTTCAGATTGAAGAAACAGTTATTTTTTGGGGCTGCCTGACAGAATATGAAAATAGGATTGCTACTGTTAGAAAGTTTGATGGGATAAATTATACGGAGACGAAGGCAAGTTTTGATAAAGTAAAAAAGGAATGCTACTCGGGGATTTAATAACGAAACATGATATTTAAAAAGCTATGGGCTTAGACGGCTCATAGCTTTTCTTTTGTCGTAATCATTACGTGTATAAGGCGTTTATTTGGTCAAATTCGACGCTTTCTGTCGTTGGTGGTAGAATCTAGGGCTTGATGTAAAATCGCCTGTATGGGGCAAATATCGCATCGCAGGACATGTTGTAAATGGTTCTAAGGGGATGCTTGCGGGTTATTTCTGCTGTGATAACGATTGTATTTTGTGTGGTAGGTGCAGTAGGATAAAGGGTGTCCGGGTGGGTTTACATTTTATTTTTCGGACTTTAGTGTGGGAAAGTGCCCTTCTGTTCTTCCCATACGTCACCTTAAAAATTCAACCTCGAACGAACACACACATCTACTAACATCAAATATCCAAACTACGAGAGTTCAGCAAACGCTCTTTTTAAAGCCTCAGCTGAACAGAAATAAAATATAACCTTATTAATAAAGACAGACATATATCGTGATTGTTTGCTAACGCAAAAATTACTCTTTTAAAAACTTTTTGATTGTTGGTGGCAATAATTCATCATACTGCATATACGGGGGAGGGGGTATGTTTCAATTCCGATACATAAAACACTATATACAGGTATACCCTCTATAAAATATGTCTCTATTATCCAAATAATCAAATATATACATTAGATTTTAAAACATAACTTATTTAACTTAGCAATTTACCACTAATAACCATTCTGCCCAAAAATCTTATATACACATTTAAATTTAAAAAATATAGTGTTCCTTTGTAAATAGCTGCTGTCCAGGGGGTATGTTTCAATCTAAAGATATCTAAGTACTTGCCACATATACCCCTACCTATAAAATTCGCGAATATATCAGCTATATAGCTTATTAAGTATCAGCAGTACCAAATCACCTCTACAATTCTAAAAATCAAACATACATATTAGAATTTCAATCCCAAAATAATTAGCCTACCAACTTATCACCTATAGCTGTTCTGTCCAATAATCTAATGTACGCCATTGATTAGAATGAATAAATTGTTTCCATAACAAACCAATACCATTCTGAATTTTAACCTACTGCCCTTCCATATCAATAAAATGCGTTTAGGTCTGCTACTGAAGACCCAAATACAATTCTTTTCTTCATTTGGGTCTGCTATGGGGGTCAGTTTGTGTAAGTCAATATCTAAATAGACTCATATTATCAAGAGAAGATAATATTCGCGATTGTTTGCTAACGCAAAAATCACTCAATAAATAGATCAATTATTATTCATGTTTACTGTTATTATATATCCATATGCAGGTAGATGTAGGTTTCCATTCAAAATATAAAATCCTATATATGCCATATACCCTTATAAAAAATCAGCCAACTTTTATATGCTTGCTTCTAATCCTTTAGTATGCTTATAATTTTTGAGCAGGTTTCGAGATTATATATCATGTCCTACAGTTTATAGGTTAATACAGAAAAAGTAAAAACATGGACATTTTTATTTGGTAACAATAAAAGCTACAACTTTTATATTTTTGAATGGTACAACAAATATAGCCTATAGGATATGTTTCAATTCTGAGGATTTTAAGTACCTAATATATCGGGTATACCCATTTATGAACCTTAGATTTTATTTATTAATCTAATTCCTGAATCATTTTTTTAACTTTTTCAATCTCTTCATCAGTGTGTGGTGTACCACCAACATTCATATCCACATACCATTGTAATACTTCTTTTTCTGTTTTCAAATCATTTACATTTACTTTTAGCGTAAATTCATTTGCACCACGAGGATCTTCAAATTCTCTAAAATATGAGCCAAATACTTTTATCTCATTGTTAATAAACCTTTGAATTGATGTAATCCTTTGTAATCCGTCAACACACACATATTCGTCATATTCCCCATCTTTTACTTTATGATGCCAAGATGGACAATTAAAATAAACTACATTCCAGATTTCCCGCCACGCAAAAAGAATTCTAACCAAGTTACCTGTTGTTCTTCTGTCCAAACATGTCCACGCTGAAAGTTTGGATTAAGTTGCAAACCCATTTCTTTTTGTTCATTTTCTATCCATTCTGGCACTCGTCTAATATCCATATCTACTTGATAATTTCCATCTCTAGTAAATTTAGATATATCAGCAAATCTTACTATTTTTTTCATGTAATTATCATCTCCCATATATTCCGATAAATCAATCACTTCATCATCAAATCAAGTGCTAACTTTTATGTATATTATCATACCACACCCATAATCCAACTTCCATATTTATAACAAAAATCGTAAAAAATAGGCATATCAGACCCCACATCCGATATGCCCATAATCAACATTACACTATCATCCACTAATCATCAATCTCAATCTTCCGCATACGGCATTACTTCAAACCGCAACAATGCATCATATACTCTTTTAGGGATATAATTCTTATACTTTACTGCCATTACCATAATATCCGCTTTCTTGACAATCTTATATTCTTCAAATGCTTCTTCTGGCGTACCCCACTCTTCAAGTTTTGCAGGCTCATCGTGCCCAAATGGCTTAATTTCCCCATAATACATATTGGTTTCCTCATTATACCGTACTCCAAGAGGAAGATTTGCAGCAGCCGTATGAGCAGGATTATCATGTTTCTTGCAGTTTGTTAGCATTGCATTTATTGTTACTGGAACAATACAGCAATTATCAGTGGAATATTCTTTGCTTCCATTGCCAAATAAATCCTTATCCACCACCATTATTTCATCTTTTACTGGATAATAATTTTCTAAATACCAGTCAATAAACAATTCCGGATTTTCAAGCCATTCTTTACATATGGTTGCCCCATCGTAGCAATCATGGTAATTTGTATACTTATCCCTTTTATAACATCTATTGTATATGCCCTGATAAACTGCATGTGCCTTACTTCTGGCTTTGTTTGGATATTCATAATATTCTTGTTTTATTTCAATATCATCAATGGTTTTCCTGCCATATGTTAAATCATCATAATCTTTATTCGATACATAGACCAGATTCTTATAATAATAATTTGACTTGTCACCATCCAGAAACCATATCTTTGTATAATGATTCGGGTTTTTCAAAAATATCTTCCCCATCAGATTCTTTGTATAATGGTCTTCTACATTTACGCTGCCATCAATATCAAAGAAATTCATCGTATAATGATTTGCTGCACTATGCACATGATATTTAAATGGATTCCGCAAATTATTTACTACCCTTCCATAGTTAGAAATCCAGTAATTATATGTACCTTCAATCTGTACAAAGGTTTCAAATACATTAATCAGTTTCACATTGATAGGATTGTCATTTTCTGTTATATCCTCGGCAAACTGAACATTATTATTTTCATCAAGTACTTTCATTTTTGTAGGCATTTTAGGCTTCAACTGTCTGTTTTTTTCACACCGATTGCATATTTTGCTGTATATTTTTGTTTTATTCTTATTGACGGACGACACTTCAAAATGGCATAGTGGCAGTATTTTTTCACACTCATTACAATACCTGTATTTTGATGTATCTAACCCTGTTAAATTTTTTCTGTCCATTTTATTAAAACTTCCTTTCGATATGATATTAGACAGCATTCGTTTCAATACGAACGCTAAAAAGAGCATCCTGAAATAGACACCCTGATATAAGACATTATTCAGTTGTATGTTCCAGCCACAATTGGCGGCATATCAATTCTGCGAAATCGTGATATAGCCAGCCACACCCAATTCTGGGAACGCTGATTTTCCTCCACTTGTGGGGGAAATAGAATTATTTTCTAAACCGATTATATCGGCTTAGGATTCGTTCAAATTAGAAATTGCTTGCGAATTTGATTCGTCCACCATGGACTAATTCATATTAATTTGCGGTTGTACCACTTTGGGGCAACTTTTTCTCGATTCTGCGAAAAACTCATCCCCTAACAGGCGTTGGGTTTAAACCCATTTAATTATATGTGGCCTGGCTTAATCCCTTATAACTCAAGGGTTTTAAACATTTTTTATCATAAAAATGACCCAGTAGGATTAAACCTATTCGCAACTCATACTTACAATTATTACAATTTGCTATTTTTTCAGAAGCAAACCTTTTAAAACGTTCGCTTATCAGATTTCCTAAAGTGCATATCAAGCATTTCAGGATATCCAGAATTAAGACACAGAAATTTTACCTTGTCCTCTGATAGTAAAATATTTACCATCAGTCAACACAAAATTAGGTTTGCTACAGTGGAGCAGGAATTTTTCGACCACTTATGGGCGAATAGATGAAATCTACCACATTGCTTCTAAAGCAAGATGGTTCAAAACCTGATAACCACCATACCTACAAGTACACACCAGTTTCTCCTGGGGAACCACCATCCCGCGAGTCTACGGTATGTCGCATAATACTACCCACCTAAATATTTCATACTGGCAACAGAGTTGTGTCACAGTATCACAACCGTTTCCAATTTGGAAAGTGTTGTACATGACGTACAACGATTGCCAGAAATGGTTACGTTGTCCACAGCGGACAACACTTTCCATATTTACGGAATCTGTTTGAATCGAAACAGTTCATTATATTCACTCCACACTTTTGTGGAGTCACATTCCCAAAATTGGAAGACGCTCACTCTCCTAATATGGGAGGTTGGTTGAAACCGACATCTGAATGATATTTTGTTCAAGAGGTCATTTTGACCTTCTGATTCAATCGACAAATTTGTCGATTGATTTCTAAAGAGACAATTTGTCCCTTTATGGTCTGCAATTGTCAAAAGTTTTGCTTTCTAAAGCTGCTTTTAACGACTTTTGGATTTACTTTGCTTTCAAGGACGTAAATACTCTTTACTCCCTTTACTATCCCACAATGAAGGTAACTGACAGTGACCTCGATTCCTCCAATCAAACCAATCGGCAAATAACCGTATATTTCAAAGGATACGCTTATAATGAGTACCCTATAGGTGGTGAATACCTATGCCCTGAAACATGGTAGCCCTTATACATAGAGTGCCCGCAAAGGACACAATACAGCTTCCCTTTAAAGGGATATTGTGAAACACTATATCCCAAATAATCTGCTCCGTCAATTCTGTCGAAGCCGTACTTTTTGATACTTATTTTTAAGTATCGAGAATTACAATGTCTTTTGAATACCAGTGTAATATTTTCGCTCTGCGTCCATTTGGACGCACCCCGCTATTATATGCAGCGTCAAATTTGACGCACCTTCTATATTTTCAAAAAGGGGGACTAAAATTTTCGTATCCCTTTAGCTGAGTATCATAAAGACATTCTTGACACAAAGCATATATTTCCAAAATATACCCTATATGACCACTTTATCATCAAATATACTATCTATATCAATATAATCTGAATCTTTTCCAGTAATGCAAAATAACTCATGATTACATTCACCATGAGATTCATTATCTGCATCTATATAATCAGGTTCCTTATAATCACCTGTTTGGGACTGCGCTCCAGTCGGAGTGGACACCACTTTATAAAGTTCATTCTGTCCCACACAATCCATATATATTAGGGTAGGTTCATTTGAACCCTCACCTATTATAGGCATATCCAATATTTCTTCTACGATGAAATCATTCTCCATAGAAACAGGTTCTCACCAATTATCAGATTTGTCAGTAAACTTATTTGTCTCACCAAAAATCTGTTCAATATCCGATGCATCATCATTATCTGCAAGTAATAGTATATCCTCGTCAATTTCATCATAGTACTGTTGAAATAATGCTTTTTCAATCGCTTTTAGGTCAGATTGCTTCATAGGTTTTCTATAACTTTTCATCAGTGACTTTCTTACTTTAGTCCTGATCCTGTTTGTTATATCTAATGCAAGACAATCTTGGTCACTTTCTTCAAGCTCCATTTCAGCAATAGCTATCCCACGATAATATGAAATCAAAGGACGCTCTTTACATATAGAACAATAATCTGGATGGAATGTTGGATGCTGATATGATAACTCACAATTCAATTTATTAATGGCATATTCATCATCTTGCAGCATTCCCAAACTTAACTCTTTAAACTCCTTAGTAAGTTTCTCCTTGGAGTAAATTGTCTTCAATAATTGTCTGCCCTTCATCTTTTTACTCAGCTTATAGTCTTCGTTCATGTCATTACAAACAATCGTTTCATTCTCCTCAATACGTTCATTTAATGAATCAGTTATGACGTTCCCTTTTGTCCGCTTGCCTAACTGATATGTAAATTTATACTGATCCTGATAGGTTATCTTATTCTTTTTATCTAAATAAGCCAGTGCTTTCAGAAACATATTTTTCAGTTCTGATTTTGCCGCCGAAACATACTCACAGAATAATTTGCCATCAGAAATATTGTATTTTTCACATACAGCATCTACCTCGTCAGGGTGGTAAACTGCATTGCAGATTCCCTTATGCATCAGCTCCAATTTCTCACAATACCAATCTGTGAATGAATACCAGTTATCATCAAGATCAAACTTTGCTTGTAGATACCAGATCATTGATTGGATATTCTTTCGGTTATTACCTGCACTGTTTTCTTTTGACGGTTCTACCAGATCACGGATTTTTCTAGTAATTATATATGATTTTTTTGGTTTATGTGTTTTCCTATTCTCTGGATGGTAATATTCGTAAGCATCTTCAATTTCCCTAAGCTGTGCTTTTTTTGAATTACCTGCCTTTTGTTCCCATCCAACTATCTCACAAATTTGCGGATATGTGTATTCCTTGTTTATCTCTAACTCTGTCATCTATAACCTTTCTTTTATTCATTTGTATATCTATCATTTGTCTCATAGTATGGCTGTACTTCTTCATAATCGAATACCCAATAATATTTCCTTTGTTTTGAATTAAATCCTGTCTCCAAGCATCTATATCCCCTTTGGATAAATTCATTTGCCTGAATGACTGAATAGATATATTTCTTTCCTTTTTGTGTATACATCATTTTCTCCTTTTTGATTTTTTGTACATTATGTATTACATATTGAGTTTTTCGCTACGCTCAAAAATGTCTGATTTTTGTATACAATTTGTAACCCTTTCCAAATTTGAACATCAGGATACACATATAAGATATTTACTTTATATGTACTTCTTGATGTTCAAAAATGGAAATCGAAACACAAAACCGACAAAATTTCACCGCTTGCGGGGAAATCTCTATATGTAATCTTCAATGTTCATTCTTTTAGTCTTTCCAATAATCCTTCTTCATTTCTGAAAATAAAAATACTCCGCTTGTGATCATCATCTGTTTTATCAGGTTTGATATCAGTAATAACAAATCCCTCTTTGAGTAGCTGCCTTGCTTTCTGAGCCGTAAATACTGTTACAAAATCCTTCATTATAAATATTCTCCTTTTTGATTCTATTTTTTCTGTTGGTGTGCAATTTCTCATTTGCTGTTACATAAATAATTTCTTCATCTGATATATACTTTTCTGCTGTGAATATTTTTCACATCCGAAATCATATCCATATATTCTCTTTTGATTTACCGATAGATAAAAATATACTAAATCGAATTTTTGCTCAAGTAACTTTACTCACAACCAAAAGGTTGTCTCCTGTAAACCTGTTAAAAGTTTTAACATCCTCTTTCGTTTAAAGGACTGAACATTTCATTCAGCCCTTTATTCACATTCTCTAATGGGACTTAAAACTTTTATGTCCCTTGCGTTTATTTTTCAATATTCAATTTTAATCCTTATTTGATGGAATCTCATTGTGCAGAATTACACAGTGAAACGGTTGATAGTTATTAGAATTTCTTGAATTTCAGTTTTACAGTTTACTTTGATTGCTCTGTAATGGCAATTTATATTACAAATCCTCTAAGTGAAGCAATTTCACTTATGCGAATTTTCACTTTAGTATTTTCAACCACCACCAAATGGGTGTCGTTAAATTTCACTCGCAATCAAATGGTTGTCAATCATTATTATTACTATTCCCAGTATAAAGTAAATAGTCAACTGCTTTCTTTATCCTTGCCATTTCACTACTGTATACCCTATATGCTACATTCTTTGCTTCCTCTAAAGAATTATATGTATCTGGCTGCAATCTTCTGATACTTCCCTTTCCAAAGGAATATAAAATGTATTTATTCTCTTTTGGTTCATGATTGATATTAAATTCCATTTTGATTACGCCACATAGATTTATCCTGCAATTACTACAGACAATTATTCCTCTGATACAATATCTTTCCATTCTAATTCTTTGAACTGCATATGATACTCTCCTTTAAACTCATTCTTTTTTTACATATAGTGCAGCAGGGATTATCCTTTTTCTTTTACTGGACACCATACTGGACTTGTCTCTGGTAAATTCTCTTCACCTAATTTTCCCATATCGTCAATTCTGCCTTCATGGTCACAATAATAAATCTTTTTCCCGTAATTATACTGCTTCATATACTCGCATCCCCTGCAATTTTGCATTCTATTCATATATCGTTGTCCTCCTGTATTACCATATCATATCTATATATTCCGGCTCTGGCGTTTTCACTTCAATAAATTTTCCATCTTTATCTGTCAATGATATATTCGTGTTCATTTGTATAATATCTTCTGTCTTATGTTCCGCTTTTCTTCTATTCTGCAATGCTTTAAAAAGCTTTATTAAGTATTTTCTTACATTTGACTCCCTTAATGGACAATCAGTTTCCATATTTATTTTACTTGTATTTTTCATATTTTTAGAGCAGTAATCATCTAAATCAAAATATCTGCTTACATCTTTCTTGTAAATACAATGGTTACAATTTTCTGGTTTCCTGTCCACATAGATATCCATTACATATACTCCTGTTATTCATTCTCAATATTTTCTGTCAATGTCTCGCTTGGGTAAAACTTCACTTTTTTACGGTCTGGTATAATACATGGCTCCCCGGTTTTCGGATTCCTTGCTTCCCTTCCTTTCACTGTCTTCATTTTAAAATGACCGATTCCGTAGAAGTTCACCTTCTTACCTTCTTCCAAATAATCCAGGAGCGTATCCCAGAACAACTCCACCATTTTCATTGCATCCTTTTTATAAAATCCGCCTTCCTCTGCTATTTTATAAGCAAACTCCTTCTTATTTACTGTTTCCATACCGTTATTCTCCTTCCTATGCTCTTACTGATATACCCTGGCTTCTCAAATATTGAATTGCCAGATTTAATAAGCTGCCATTGTTGATTGTATTATCTAAAGTATCATCCCAAACATGGGGCTTATGGCTTACTGACAAACCGCCATGTAACCCTGTATTCGCCCACTGTGCCA
>OFGE01003034.1_pt1 | contig 11654 bp, 10 predicted proteins | sample 1521681 | NCBI WGS metagenome assembly OFGE01 (sample SAMEA3504093, study PRJEB24116) | mouse gut metagenome | biome: mouse gut; feature: mouse-associated habitat; material: faeces | place: Denmark | collected 2011 | reverse complement strand
AAGAAGTGCATAGTGCGATAGTCTTTTGCTTCGCTTGCCGCCTCGTATATATTGTAAATAAGACTTGTAACATATTTTTCATGTTCTAAACCAAAATGAATTGGATCTTCAAGATTATTTAATTCTTTGTCAGGTTTAGCGATTGCAGATAAAGAAACAACATAATCATTATCTTGTAAATAATTTAAAATTCCAATAGCATGATCCATTTCTTCTTTAGCTTGAATACGATACCAATTAGCAAACCCATCAAGTCCTTTAGTTGTATAAAAATTCGCAAAATCTAAGTATAAGTAAGCTGAATACATCTCCTTGTTAATTTGATCATTTAATAACTCTGAAACCTTCTTATCTAACATTATCAATACCTCCATTTTTCTATCTATTATTATACACTTTTTTCATTTAACCACAACAAAAATACAAATTTTTTAATAAACGATAGTTGAATAATTATTTATAAAAACAAAGTTATTTGTTACAATGAATAAAAGAAGGTGATAGAATGGATTTTAAAAATACATTTACATTAAAAAGTATAGAAATGAAAGAAAAAAGAGTTATAAGAGATGCTATCCATGATTATATTCAAATTGATCATCTTGTTATTTGGCATCTTATCAATTCCAAAGAAATGCAGAGATTAAGAAGAATAAAACAATTAGGAGGAACATACCAAGTTTTTCAGAGTGCTGAACATTCACGTTTTGTCCATTCTTTAGGAGTATATCAAGTTATTAGGAGAATGATAGCAACAGAGTGTGTAGAAAAATCATTAAATGATTATGATAAACTTTGTGTAATGTGTGCAGGTTTATTACATGATTTAGGACATGGTCCATTTTCACACTCATTTGAAGGTGTTTTTCATGAAAATCATGAAGCTATGACAGTAAGAATAATATTAGAAGAAAGTGAAGTTCACCAGATTTTAAAAAGTGTCTATCAGGATTTACCAAAAGATGTAGCTGCAATTATTCAACATACCCACACTAATCAAATTTTAATTCAAATGGTATCTAGTCAGTTAGATGCTGATAGAATGGATTATTTATTACGAGATTCATATATGACAGGAACAACATATGGGCAATATGATATGTCAAGAATTTTACGAACAATGAGAATATGTGATCATAAAATTGTTTTCAAAGAATCAGGAGTTCAAGCGATAGAAAATTATATTTTAGCGAGATATCATATGTATTGGCAAGTCTATTATCATCCCACAGCAAGAAGTTATGAACATTTATTGCAATCTATCTTTTTAAGAGTAAAAGATTTATGTGATATGAATTATTGTTGGAAAACAAAATTAGATTATTTATTACCTTTTCTTCATCGAAAAATAAGTGTACAAGATTTTATTGCTTTAGATGAATCAGTTATTATGTATTATTTCAAAGAATTTACAAAAGAAGATGATACTATATTAAAAGATTTATCTATAAGATTTTTAAATAGAAAATTGTTTAAATATAAACAATTAAAAAATCAAAATGAACAAACATCTATTCATCAATTAGCTAAGAAATTAGGATATAATCCCAAATATTATATTATAAGTGATAATCAAAAACAAATTCCTTATTTACATTATGGAGAAAAAGGAGAATTAAATGAAATAGAAATTTTATCTAATGATGGAAAACTTTCTCCATTACCAAGTAAATCAGAAATTGTTTCAGCAATCTTAAAATCAAAACAATTTAAATCAGATAAAAAAATATTTTTCCCTAAGGAGATTAAAAATGAACTATCAATTTTATAAAAAATTACCATTAGAAGCTAAAAAAATAAGACAAGAAGTCTTTGTAAAAGAACAGGGATTTAAAAATGAATTTGATGATATAGATAAAAATTGTATTCACTTAGTTGTTTTTCAAGAAGAAAAAGCAATAGGATGTGCAAGAATGATTTGTGAAAATGATTCTGTAATATTAGGGAGAATTGCAGTTTTAAAAGAATATAGACAATTACATGTAGGAAGCTATATTTTACAATGTTTAGAAAACAAAGCTAAAGAATTAAACTATACAAAAGTTGAGTTATCAGCACAAGTGAGAGCAAGTCAATTTTATTTAAAAAATGGTTATCAAATATATGGTGATGAATACTTAGATGAATATTGTCCTCATGTTCACATGGAAAAAACATATAAGTCAAATGAATAGCTTGTTTAAATATGACATATAATTATAAAAAGGAGAAATATAGTTATGTGTACAAGTATTACGTATAAACATTATTTTGGACGAACTCTAGATGTACCATTTTCTTTTGGTGAAGAGATTGTAATAACACCACGATACTATCCATTTTCATTTAAAGAGATTCATTGTTTAAAAACACATTATGCAATGATAGGAGTTGCTAAAATTATAGAGGATTACCCATTATATTATGATGCAACAAATGAAAAGGGATTAAGTATGGCGGGATTAAATTTTCCAGAAGCCCATTATCAAGATTATCAAAGTACTAAAGGTAATATTACACCATTTGAATTTATTCCATGGATATTGGGACAATGTAGTTGTGTAGAAGAAGCTAAAAAATTATTAGAGCATATAAATTTAGTGAATATTTCTTTTAATGAAGAGACTCCTTTAGCGCCACTTCATTGGATTATCGCTGATCAAAATCAAGCCATAACAGTAGAATGCTTAAAAGATGGAATGAGGATTTATGATAATGATATAGGAGTTTTAACAAATAGTCCTCAATTTGATATACAAAGATTTGTTTTAAATAATTATATGCACTTATCAATTCAAAATCCTCAAAATACTTTTTCAAATAAAATAGATTTAAAAGCTTATAGTATGGGTATGGGAGCAATAGGCTTACCAGGAGATACATCTTCAATTTCACGTTTTGTAAGAGCAACTTATACTAAACTTAATGCTGTTTGTATGGATAATGAATATGATGAAGTCAATCAATTTTTTCATATCCTTGGAGCGGTTAAACAAATTAAAGGATGTGTCTTAGTTGGTCAGGACTATGAAACGACTTTTTATACATCATGTTGTGATATGAATAAATGTATATATTATTATACAAGTTATGATAATCAACAAATAACAGGTATTGATATGTATAAGGAAGATATAAATGGATATCATTTGATAATTTATCCATTATTGAAACCACAAACTTTATTTATACAAAATGCAAAAAAGGTATAGTATAAACCACTGATTTTAATATGAAATCAGTGGCTTTGTTTTATTGGTATTTTTTTAATAATGATAAAAAATGAGGATAACTTGGATTTTCTAAAAGTTCATCTATTTCATTTGGATGTGTTGATAAAATTTCTAATATATTTGTAAGTGTATTAAAAATATAACGATTGTTATCTAAGCAAGAAAATAAAATAATAATTTGAATATCTTGTTTATTATAGGAAATAGGTTTTTCTAGTAATAAAACTGAAAGAATATTGTTATTGTTGAGAACTTTATTCAATTTTAGAACAGCTATTTTATGAGAAAATGTTATAAAATGTTTTTGATCGTTCATAATAATATTACTCTTCAATGATTTGATTGAAGGGTATTGTCCTTTTAAAGTTTTATTAAACTCAGTAATAATACTTTTTAATGATTTGAGTTTGACTTTATCTTTGTATAACTTCGGATGAAATAAAGTTTCTAATCTATTTTTATTAAAGTAGTAGGATAAGTAGTTTTCAATTTTATCTAAATCATCTTCATCAATGGTTTGAGAAATATTAATGTGTGGTATTGGTAAATCATTATGTATAGGAACTATTGAAATAATGAAATCGTAAGCACTAAAATCTTCTTCAAATATCTTATAATATTGACTTGTTTTCACAATATCAATTTGATTTCCAAATCTTTCTTGAATGGTAAATGTATTAAGTTTCGTAGATGCAACATCTAAACCACATAGAAGTAAAACTTTCTTTTTTTGAGGCTTTTGACTATTGATAGCAGTATTAAAAATGGTTGTAAAGAAAGCAAGTGAGCTCATAGAAAGAGATTGATGAATATGTTTCTCTATGATAGATGCTGTAATCTCAGCTAATTCATAAGCAAGAGGATATGTTGTTTTTAATTCATCATATAATGGATGACGTATTTTTTCATTATATCTAACACATAGAAGAACTGTTTCAATATAGAATTGAAATCTTGAAAAAAAACCATAATCATTAAAATCAATTAATGTTTGCTTTTTGATTTCTTGAAGAATTTCTGTTGCTAAAATAAATGCTTCATGACGAGGTTTTATATCTGTTGTTGTTCTTTTACAAATTAATTGAATAGCAATTTGATTAATTTCAAATTCATTAAAATGACAATGAATTCTATTTTCTATAAAAGTAGCTATTTCTTTGGCAACAGTAAATTCCATTCTTCCTTGTATGGGTGATAAATCAGGAGATTTTGTAATAACATGACCTAACATAATTCTTGAAACGCTCACAGATAAACAAATTAAGAAATCACATAGGGTAATATCAGACATTTCAATATGATTTCTTTTAATAATATCAATAATGCCATTTTCTACAGAATTGCTTTGAGTAATATAAGAATTGAGATAATCATAAAACATCTTTGATTCATTTAAGTTGGTAAAAAGATAATCACCTAAAGGTTTTCTTTTGTCTACCTCATCACCTATGATACATATACCATAATTTGGTTTTTGCCTAAATGATAAATGATATTTTTTAATATCATGTTTTACACGTTTGAGATCACTAGATATTGTTGAACGACTAATTAATAACTCATCAGCTAGTTCATCAATCTTTATATAATCATTTTCATCTATTAATCTTTTAAGGATATAGTTTCTTCTTTCTATTGGTAAAGTAGGAAAAACAGATTCACGTTGACGTTCTGCATCAGCAATAATCTTTTCAAGTTTTGAAATAGATTCAGAACATTTTCCTTTAATGATATATCCTTTAGATGTTTTAGAAACTAATTCAAAGTTAAAAGATTTGAGAATTTCTTTCACATGAATCATTTCATCTCTTACCAAACGTCTATTGATACCTGTTGCAGTCGCAATATCATATGAAGTTAGATAGTGAGATGTTGATATAAGAAGTTTAATAATTTCTATTTCATTCTTTTTTAAATTCATATAATTTCCTCCTTTATCGTAAAGAATTATATCAGAAAAATATAAATGTGTAAACGATTTCCCAAAAAAATTCAAAATTTTGAATTTAAAAAAATATAGGTATATCACGGGTTTACAATAAAAGTTCAAATATTGTGGCATTTGTTATGCCGATTGATTGTGTCGAAAAAAGAAAAAAATAGTGATAGGATATAAACGTAAAGAGAAAACGTTTACACACGTTTCTAAAAAATCAACGAAGGGAGAAAAATTTTATGTCTGAAAAGAAATCTTTTATGGATTCTTTAATGGAAAAAGTTGACGTTATCGCAGGACCAATGACAAAGTTTGGACAAATTCCATTTGTAAAAGCACTTACTAATGGTATGGTTGCTGCATTACCAGTAACAATGGTAGGGTCAATTTTCTTAGTACTTTTCTTGTTATGTTCTGATGGTGGATTAACAGAAACAGCACTACTTCCATTTATGAAACCATGGGCTGGAGACTTGGCATTAGTTAACAGCTTATCTATGGGAATGATGGCAATTTATATTATAATTGCTATGGGTTCTGAATATGCCGAAATCAAAGGATTTAGTAAAACAACAGGAGCTATTGGTGCAATGTTTGCATTTATCTTGTTGAACTACAATGCTGTTGGAAATTTAGTTGTTACAGCTGCTGATGGAACATTAAGTGTTGGTGCTAGTGCACTTGAAACAACTTATTGGGGTGGAGCTGGACTTATCACTGCAATGATTGCTGGTGCTATCGCTATTAATATTATTGATATCTGTTATAAAAAACATATCGTTATCAAATTACCAGATACTGTACCTCCTGCAATTGCAAACAGTTTCTCAGCAATTATTCCTTATTTCTTCATTACATTAGTATGTTGGGGAATTAGAACATTAGCTGGATTAAATATTCCAGAAATGGTTGGACAAATGTTATTACCTGTATTAGGAAAAGCTGATAATATATTCGTCTTTACATTACAACAATTCTTATCAGCATTATTATGGACTTGTGGTTTACATGGTGATAATATTACTGGTGCTGTTACTAATGCATTCTTACCACAATGGACTGCAGAAAATAACACTGCATTCATGGCTGGAACTGCTGTAAAAGATTTACCATATGTATGGACTGCAAACTTAAGCAGATTATCTCAATGGGTATCATCTTGTTGGCCAATCTTAATCTATATGTTTATGTCAAGCAAGAAATTACCTCATTTAAAACCTTTAGGAATTATTGCATTACCATCTGCAGTATTCTGTATTATTGAACCAATTATGTTTGGTTTACCAGTTGTTATGAATGGTTTCTTATTAGTTCCATTTGTATTAACTCATACTGTTTGTGGAGCATTAACTTATTGGTTGACTTCAATTGGATTTGTTGGTAAAATGTACTTGAACTTACCATGGGCAACACCATCTCCTATCTTAGGATACATGGGTGCTGGTGGATCTGTTGGTGGAGCAATCGTTGTATTTATCAACCTTGCAATTGGTTTAGTTATCTTCTATCCATTCTGGAAAGCATATGAAAAATCTGAAGTTGCAAAAATGGAAGTTGAAGGTGCAGAAGCTTAATAAATTATAAAATATTTGCGAAAATTTAATTGACAATTTAAGAAGGCTTGAAAAAGCCTTCTTTCATTAAAATGAAAGGGAGAAATAATGATGAAAGAATGTCCACATTGTCATAAAGAGATACCTGTTGATTCAATATTTTGTTATCATTGTGGAAAGGCAGTTGAAGAATTACCTGAAACAAATGAAGAATCAAAAAAACCAAAATTAAAGAAAAATCCTCGAGTTAATAGTTGGTCAAAACTAGGAATGATGTTATTTCTTATTGGATTGATTGGTTTTGATTTTATTATTGGAACAGTTGTTAATGCTCTTGGAGGCAATGTTAAAATTCCTTACATCATTAGTGCGATAATATATATAATTGCAATTATTTGTGGTGTATTATCTTTATATACTGATAAACAGGATTTAAAAAAAGGATATGAACCTAATGGTAATAAAAATTATGCTTATGTATCTATTTTTTTGAGTATTTTTATTATATTAGTGAACTTATCTCAAATTATTTTAAAATAACGAGGTGTGGATATGATTTATTGTAGAAAATGTGGGACTCAATTAAAAGATTCAGCAAAATTTTGTGATAGTTGTGGAGCAGAAGTTATAAAAGTAAAACAAAGAAGCTATCAAGAAAAATATGATGATAATAAGAAGAAAGAGAAAGAAAAATTATTATCTAAGAAAGATATAAAGAGATTAGAAAAGCATAAAGATGAAAGAAATCCATATGTAGGAGCAGCTCTATTTGCAACAACAATTGCTTTTATATTAGCTGTTTTCCCTTGGGGTTATATAAAAGAGGGATTAGGAACAAGTATTTTTATGCGAATTGCAGTTGTGGTTTTTGCACTTTTAGCAGATTATCATTGCACAAAAGCAAAACAAGTTAATAATCTTCTTTATGGTAAGTATGGATTTAGGATTCAAGAAAACACAGTTAAAATCGTTAATATATTTGCAATTATTGTAACAATCGTAGGTTTATTTGCTTTATTTATGTATGAAGCATAAAACCTTTTTATTTATGAAATAATTCGTCTTATTTTGTGACGAATGATTCTATGGATATTAGGAGACATTCACTTTAAAATAAAAGGAGAATGGAGGGAATATAATGAGCGTTTTATTTTTTAAACCCATTGCAAGACCTGCAATTTGGGGACATACATTAGTTAAAGATTATTTTGGTTATGATGACTTTCCATTAGGAATAGGGCAGTCATGGTCATTTAGTGCTCAAAAAGATGCTTCAACAGTATGTTTGAGTGAACCTTATGTTGGAAAAACATTATTAGATTTATGGGAAAATCATCAAGAATTATTTGGACATCCAAATGAAGAGTTTCCTGTTATTATTTCATTAGTAGGACCAGAAGATGATTTAAGTATTCAAGTTCATCCTAACAAAGAATATGCTAATCAAATAGGTTTCCCTAATGGAAAAAATGAAGCTTGGTATTTTATTGAAGCATGTGAAGGGGCTAATATTGTTTATGGTCATAATGCTAAGGATAAAGCAGATTTAGAAGAATATATTAAACAGGAAAAGTGGGATGAATTGATTCGTCATTTAGACGTTCACCCAAATGACTTTGTTTATTTACCAGCTGGATTATTACATGCACTTAGAAAAGGAAGTGTGGTGTATGAAATTCAACAAGCAACAGATATAACATATCGTTTTTATGATTATCATAGAAAAGATGAACAAGGAAATGAAAGAGAGTTACATCTCCAACAAGCTATTGATTGTTTATCTTATGATCCTGAAGATATGAAAAATAATATTTCACTAGAAATAACTGATTTAGGAAATTGTCAGCAAACTGTATATATTTCAAATGATTCATTTACAGTAACTAAGTTAGAGATAACTGGAGAAAGTGAATATATCTGTGATAATTATCAACTTGCAACAGTAGTTAAAGGAAATGGAAAGGTTGATAATCAAGATATAAAAGTTGGAGATAATTTTTTGATTCCAAGAAATACAAAAGTCCAATTCAATGGACAGATAACAATTATGATGACAACAAAGTGAGGAAAATATTATGAATAAAGATTTTTTATGGGGTGCAGCCTTAAGTAATGTTCAGGCAGAAGGTGGTTACCTAGAAGATGGAAAAGGTTTAAATGTTTATGATACATTAGAAATTAGTTTTGAAACTGGACAAAGCACTTTATCTGATACAACAGTTGCAGCAGATCATTATCATCATTATAAAGAAGATGTTGCGCATATGAAAGAAATGGGATTTACTGCTTATCGTTTTTCTATTGTTTGGTCAAGAATTCATCCACAAGGAGATGATGGTAAAACAAATGAAGCAGGATTAGCTTATTATGAAGATATGATTGATGAGTTATTAAAAGCAGGTATTGAGCCAGTTGTTTCTTTGGTTCATTTTGATATGCCTGATTATTTAAGAGTTCATTACAATGGATTTATGGATCGTCGTGTTGTTGATTTTTATGCTGATCATGTAGCAGTTGTAGCAAAACGTTTTAAAGATAAAGTTAAATATTGGATTACATACAATGAAGTTAATACAGCATCATTTGGGCCTAGATTAGTTGCAGGGGCTCAACAACCTGAAAATATGAGTGATGCACAATTTCATGCAACTTTAACTCATCACACACAATTAGCTCATGCAAAGGCAGTACTTGCTATTAAGAAAGAAAACCCAAATGCTATGGTTTCTGGAATGGATGCTTATGGTTCTATTTATCCATTCACATGTAAACCTGAAGATGTTCAAGCTGCAAGATTTGCTGATAATATGAATAATAATTTAACATTTGATGTTATGGTTAATGGAGAATATCCAAGTTATTATTTAGCATATCTTCAAAATAAAGGTGTAGATTTTAATCATCCACAAGATGAACTTGATATAATTAAAGAAGCATCTCAAAAATTAGATTTCTTAGCATTTAGCTATTATCAATCATTAGTTGTTAAAGCACCAGAAGGTATTGAAGATCCATTAGAAGTACAAGATCATTTATTATTTGGTGCTAGAGAAAAATTAAGTAATCCTTATGTAACAGCAAATGAATGGGGATGGCAAATAGATCCTATGGGATTAAGATATGCTTTAGATACATTATATGAAAGATATCATAAACCATTATTTATTGTAGAAAATGGTATTGGTATTGATGATCAATTAACAGAAGATAAAAAAGTATATGATGATGATCGTATTTCATATTATCAAGGACATATTAAAAATATATCAGACGCTATTGAATTAGATGGTGTTGAAATGATAGGATATTTAGCTTGGGCACCAATTGATTTCTTAAGTAGTCATAAAGAAATGAGAAAAAGATATGGATTTGTTTTCATTGATCGTTATGATGATGGAACTGGAACATTAGCACGTTATCCAAAGAAATCATATTATTGGTATAAAAAAGTTATTGCTTCTCAAGGAAAAGATTTAGAAAACGATATTGAATATTAATATAAAAGGTACTTTAGATAAAATTTAAAGTACCTTCTTTTTTTATGTATTATTTAGTTGAATCTCTTGAAATGACTTCTACTGGCAAGATAAAACGTCTTTGATCAACTTGTATTTCTTTATTATCAATAAGATCCATTAATAAACTAGCCGCTTTATAAGCCAATCCAGCAACATCTTGACGAATAGTAGACATGGAAGGATGACAAGAATGTGAAATAAATATATCATCAAATCCAATAACCTTAACTTCATCAGGAACATTGATATTATTTTCTGCTAATCCCATCATGACTCCATAAGCACGCCAGTCATTTGTAGCAAAAACACCGTCAAATACAATACCATCTTTAATCAACTTATTAATAATTTTACGTGCTCCCTCATAATTAGCTTCTGAAGGTTCTAGTAATAATTGTAACTCTGTATATTCTTTTAAACCATAATCTTTTAATGCTTGTTTATAGCCTTCTAAACGTTGCTTATTAACTGATAAAGTTTTATTTCTTGAAACAATAGCAATTCTTTTACAACCCTTCTTAATTAATTCTTCAGTTGCTAAATAACCACCACTATAATGATTTGATTCAACATAGTAAGCATCAGCATGGTCTTTAGGTTTTCTATCTATACAGACAATGGGAATATCTCTAGAGATAGCATTTGTAGGTATTTCTTCAATACCAGAAATACAAATGATTCCATCAACCATTTTTGAGTCTAATGTTTTAAAATAAGCAACTTCTTTTTCTTCATCTTGAGATGTATTACAAATAAATACAGAATAATTTTTATCAAAAAAATACTTTTCAATTTTTAAAACCAATTGAGAAAACCATTCATTATCAATATTAGGAACAATAAGTCCAATTGTTTTAGACTTAGACATTCTTAAACTTTTTGCAGCCATATTGGCAGTATATCCATATTCATCTATTATACTTTGTACCCGTTTTCTTGTTTCTTCAGAAAAACGTCCATTATTATTAATGACTCTTGAAACTGTCGCTACAGAAACATCAGATAGTTTCGCGATTTCTTTAATTGATATACTTTTTTTTCTATCCATGTAAACCACTCCCTTACTTTATTATATAATTTTTTCGATATATTTTCAAACATTTTCGTGAAAACGTTTACTCATCATAAAAATATAAAAAAGAGAAAAGTATTTACTTATATATCTAAAAAAATAATAACAAAAAATGGCATAAGATATGCCATTAGATTGTGTGGAAACGTTTACTCAAGTGGTTTAAAATAAATGTAGAAAGTAAAAGATTGAGATTTATCTTTTTACTATGATAAATAACGTTAAATATGAAAAAGCAAAGGTAGAAATACCTTTATTCATTGTACAAAGAGTAAACGTTTTACCAAGGAGGGTTATTGTGGAAAAATTATTATGTCCAAGTATGATGTGTGCGAATTTTGAAAATTTGGGAAAGGAAGTTAA
>OFGE01003032.1_pt1 | contig 11655 bp, 8 predicted proteins | sample 1521681 | NCBI WGS metagenome assembly OFGE01 (sample SAMEA3504093, study PRJEB24116) | mouse gut metagenome | biome: mouse gut; feature: mouse-associated habitat; material: faeces | place: Denmark | collected 2011 | reverse complement strand
GGCAATATCCGTTGCGAGAGCCGCACCCACAGCCCCCAGGGCCGGAAACCCGAAATTTCCGAAAATCAGCAGGAAATTTCCCAGAAGATTTACCAGAACCGCAATAATTCCGGCCTTCATAGGCAGCACGGTCTCCCCTGTCTCACGCAGTGTACTGGCGTAAGTCTGGGAAACGGCATAGGGCACAATCCCGAAAATAATCACCGCCAGATATTCTTTTCCGTATTCCAGCGTCCGGGCAATGTCTCCGGTCTGAGCGCCTTCATGAAGATACAGCATAATCAGCTCTTCTCCGGCTGTGAGAAACAGCACAATGGCAAAAACCGTCATCAGAAGACAGATGATAAACTTAAACCGGAAGGTATTGCGTACTCCTTCCTGGCTTCCCTGCCCATAATACTGGGCGGTAAAAATTCCGGCGCTGGAAACACCGCCGAAAATACAGATATTGAACACCGTCATAAACTGGTTTACAATGGCAACGCCGCTCATCTGCTCTGTCCCTACCTGCCCCACCATAATATTATCCAGAAGACTCACAAAGTTGGTAATTCCATTCTGGATAATAATGGGCACCACAATCATCAGAACCATCCGGTAAAACGCCTTATCCCCTGTGTATTTTTTCCAAAAATTCTGTTTCATCCCTGTTCCCTTCTGTCATCTTCTCTGTTTTTCCCGTTTCCGTTTTTCAGTGATTTTTCTATTCTAGCACATATGACGTCCGGTTACAACATGATTTCCCTGGAATCACATACCCTGCTGCAAAGTCTGTCTCAGACTGGCCTGTCTCCCCTGGCAGGACTGATCCAGCAGGAAAATAACCCCACTGATATCAATTATGGTATAGACTGCAATGCACGCCAGCAACAGCAGCAATGCCAGGACTGTCACCGGGTTCAGCAAAAAGAACCAATATTCTCCAGTGTCAGATAATCATAGCCGCTTTTTTTCATAACTTTTCCGAGTTTTTTCATTGGTTTTTCTTTCTCTGTATCTCCAGAACATGAAAGCAGAAAGCCCAAGGGCCATCAGTTCCGCAGCCGGAGTGGCCAGCCAGATGCCATTTACACCCAGAAGGGCCGGAAGCACCAGCATGGCAGCCATCATAAACACAAAAGATCTGGAAAACGCAAGCACCGCCGAAACCACTCCGTTGGACAAGGCGGTGAACATACCGCTTGCAAATATGTTGAAACCAATAAACAGCAACGCCATGGTACATATTCTGTTCCCTGTAACCGCCAGGTCATAAACCGGATTATCCGGGCGGGCAAAAATTGAAACCAAAGGCTTTGTCAGCACAAAGGAAGCCGCCACAGTTATCATGGAGATACATGCGATCACCTTCAGGCTGATGGCCACCAGCTCTTTCAGCTTCCCCTGGGTCTGAGCCTGTTCTCTCTTATCCTCAAGCTCCCTGGAAGCAGCTTCTTCCTGCCTGCGCTCCTCCAGGCTGCGTTCCCCATAGTAATAGCTGAGCATTGGCGCAACACCATATGAATACCCTGTATACAGAGAACTTGCAAACATCAGCACATACATAATAATTGTTACTGCCGCAACGCCATCCTCCCCCACATACCGAAGCATGGTCCAATTGAACATCATAGTGGTAATCCCTGTCACAAGTGCAGTAGCCATCTCCGAGCAGCCGTTTGTGGCGGCATTTGCAAGAACCTTCAGCCGCAGCACAGGTTTCTTAAAGTGCAGAAGACTCTTTTTCCGGCTGAACACCCACAAACCTGCCACGGCCGTAACAGAATATCCCAGGCCCGTAGCGGCAGCGGCCCCGGTGATCCCCAGGTTCAGCACCGCAATAAACACATAGTCAAGCACGATATTCAGAACGCCCCCCGCCACGGAACAGACCAGAGAAAGCGCCGCCTTCTCACTTGCAATCATATACAGGGTAAAATTGTTCATCAAAAGAATCGGCACCGTAAACAACAGGTAACAGCTTAAATACGCCACACAGTACCCTTCCACCTCCGGGGAAAGGCCCATTCCGGCAAAGATACGATCCATAACCGCATATCCCAGCCCACACATGATAATCCCCACCACCACATTCACCAGAATCAGAAAAGTAAAGTCTTCCTTTGCCTCCTGGCTTTTATGTTCGCCCATCTTTTTCATAATCACTGCGCTGCCTCCGGTGGCAAGCATGGTAGAGATTGCGGTGACAAGCTGAATGACCGGTGCCGTCAGGTTGACTGCTGAAAGTGCATTCGTGCCGATCAGATTTGAAACAAACAGACCGTCAACCATGGTATAAAAAGACATAAATAACGACATAGCAATGGTCGGAACCGCAAATCCCATGACATTTTTTAAAGTTACCGGTTTTGAATATGCATTCTGCTCTCCCATAATTTTCTCCTTTTTCATTCTGCTTTGTATTTGTCTCTGTACACAGCATCATAATCCGTACAGTAACTGTACAGTCAAGAGAAAATTATGAATTTTTAAAATTACCGGTATACGAAAACTTGTTTCCTTTTCCTATAAGGTTTATTTTGTTTAGGGACAAAATCACCAGACAGTGCTGTACGGCAGGTTTCCCCTATTGCCTGCAGCAAGCTTTTCTCCGCGTCCTGCGTGTCCTGCGTCAGCTCCCAGATCATAATACCGCCCAGGTTTTCCCTGGCATACAGTGTCTTCTCTGCTATGGTATCTCTTCCATTATAGTAGACCTCCATGCCGTTGTAGACAACATGATCTCTCTCATATGCATTGGGCACGTTCTCCAGAATCGTCCCATAGTCTGCCCAGCTGGGTCTGGCATAAAAAGGAACACCCAGAACCACCTTATGCTCAGGCAGTCCGCGGGTTTCTTTCCAATATATCCCGCATTCCACAGCAAACTGATACTGGGAGTGCCGCTCCCCGTCACCTCCGTCATAAGCCATAACATTGATAAAATCCACAGCGTTCAGCACAGCATTTGTGTGAGCAGCTGCATCATAGTAAACATTGCCATCCGCGGTGGCTCCGCTTAACACTGCCGCTGTCAAAAGTTTTCCTTCGGCATGGAGGGATTCGGAAAGGGCCAGCATCAGAGATTCATACTGCCCGGCACTGGTACCATCCACACGAGGGTGCTCCCAGTCCATGTCCACACCGTCAAAACCATATTCTTCACACATGGCAAGAATGTTTTCCGCCAGACGTTTTACCCCCGCCTCATCTGCAGTGGCCTCCATGAATACATTTTCCAATGGCGCGTCGTTGTAACTCCATCCCCCTACGGACAGCAGCACCTTGGCTCTGTTCTCATGAGCAGCGTCTATCAAAGCCCTGGCCGTGTCAGGGTTTTCCAGATCCAAAAGCCCGCCGTCCGCCGTGGGAATGGCAAAGGCATAGCAGACATGAGTCAATATTCCAAAATCCACTGTCTGCAGTCTGTCCGGTTTCCAGCTGGGATAATAGCCCACCACTTTGAAATCGGTCACATCCGTGTTTTGAGGCACTGCGGCATTTATGGGTACATTCGCCACGCCGCCAGGCTGAACCGGTCCGCCCTCCGCAATGCCCAGATTCTCCCACACATCACTGCTGTCAGGCTCTTCCCCCTGAGTCCACCATCTGGCCCGGTAACGGCATCCCTGATAGCTGACCACATCTCCTCCAGTGTAGACGGCGGCATTGTCCCAAATACTGACAGACTGTTCCTCCGGCGGCTCCGTTGCGGCAGAGCTGCTGCCATCCTGTATCACTGCTCCGCTCCCCGATGTGCTATCGTCCTGCTTCCCAGTTCCATCCAATGACGCAATTTCGTCCTGCCTCCCAGTTCCATCCAATGACGCAGCTTCGTCCTGCCTCCCAGTCCCATCCAATGACGCAGCTTCGTCCTGCTTCCTGGTCCCATCCAATGACGCAGATTCGTCCTGCTTCCCAGTTCCATCCAATAACGCAGCTTCGTCCTGCCTCCCAGTTCCATCTAAAGATACAGCTTCATCCTGTTTCATTCCTTCAGTCAATCGTGAACTTTCGTCCTGTTCCACGTCTGCGCCAGAGGATATTTCTGACTGATCCTCCTGCTGCACAGCGATGGCACTTGTTTCAGCCTGCCTGACCAAGCACAGCCACAGCACATTCGTCAAAAGTACACCAACAACAAATCCCCCAAGAGCATAAATCAGTTTCTGCTTTCGTACCACACGCCACCCCCACTCCATTCCTGCCAATCTGCCTGTAAAAAGCCTTTATATCTTCCATTTTAATCTACGTCCTTATTGCGCTTCCTCATCTATTCTCTTATTTTCCATTTTGAGCTCTCTGCTGTGTTGCAGATGTATTCCAATATGTCCTGCCCCTAAAATTACAGCAGCCCCAATAAGCCATATCACTTTCCCATAAATGCCAAGCAAAAGAAAAGAAATGACAGGAAGCGTAGCTCCTGCCAGCGGGATACCAAGCAAACTACTCTACAGACTTCCTTGTAGAAAATTATCTCACAATATTTCTGCCCGCTCAACTGTTTTTTTCATTCACCCGTATCAACTTCCATGCATCCTTCCCATCTCTATCCCATGACTTCCATAAAACTCTGCCATCTATAGAACAGTATCTTTATCCCTCAGCTTGATCCCTCAATTTCTGTAACCGTTCCTGAGTTCTTCTCAATGTTTCCCTATGCCAGATATGCCCCTCCCATGCGTCCAAACCACTGATCTCCACCGCCTTCCTGACAAGCAGCTGCCTTGGAATCAGACTTTGCAGAAAGTGAGAAAGTTCAAAGCAACTGATTCCCAAACAGACCAGAAGCATCCCCCTGAGCTGCATATAATTTACCATGGCATCAATTCCTGATGGTTCCTCAATCCAATACACATTCGTCATAATTTCCACAAGATGTTCTGGGGCAAAACCGTCTGCCGCCAGCCCGATGATGTGTCTAAAAAACTCATCTCCTACCGTTTTCCTCTGTGTCAACTCCAAAATAAGAAGCCCCTCTCTACGTACCAGCTCGTTGCTGACCATAATCTCCAGCACCGTCTCTGAAATACGCTCCCATCCCCTTTCCAGCTCCTCTGTGCTTAAACCCCTGATTTTTCCAACCGCATCCCGTCTCACATCATCCAAAAACATATACGTGGCCGCCTTTTCCTTTTTCACACACATACCCCCTTATATCATTTACTTCCAAAAGTATAACATACACCGCCCCAAACCCCGGACAAAATAATGTCACCCAAAATAAAAGAAGATCCCCATTCCCATCCATATGTCCCGCAGACTGAACAATCTGGTATAATCCCGCTGCCAGTATTTTCAGCCATGCCAACCATATTGACATATTTCACGAAAAACATATAATAAATAACAGGAATCTTAAGGAGGTTAAAGCCCCATGCCCTACCATATCCTGATTATAGAAGACGAGATAGAAGTTGCATCCATGCTTCAAAATTTCCTGCAGAGGAAATCCTACCATGCAGACTATTGTCTGGATGGGGCCGAAGCCATACGCATGGCAGAACGTCAGCCAGATCTGATCCTGCTGGACATCAACATGCCCCAGATGGACGGTATAGAAGTCTGCAGGGCAATCCGGGACAGAGTTTCCTGCCCCATCCTGTTTTTGACAGCCAGGGATCAGGATGCCGATAAAGTGGAAGGATTTTCAGCAGGCGGTGACGACTACATTGTGAAACCCTTTTCCCTGCCGGAACTGAATGCCCGGATCCAGGCACACCTGCGCAGAGAGCACAGAGAAAAGGTGATACAGCGGAAAGTATTTGATGACTTAACAATTGATTACTCTGCACGGGAAATCTACATCCGCGGAGAAAAGATACATTTCAGCCGCAAGGAGTACGAAATCATTCGGCTGCTCTCCCTGAATCGGGGACAAACCTTTGAACGGGGAAAAATATATGACAGAGTCTGGGGTCTTGAGGGGAATGGGGACGACACAGTGATTATGGAGCACATCCGAAAAATCCGTCTGAAATTTGCAGACGCCGGGTGCGGGCCGTACATAGAGACAGTTTGGGGGATTGGATATAAATGGACAGGATAAAAAAATGGTTTCACCGGATCCCCATACCCGCCGCTTTTGTCATCTGCGGTATGACCGCTCTGCTGTGCGCCCTCTCCCTCACCAAAGCCACCATGTGGTTTGCACAGAAAAACAAGGGAGAAATTGCCGCAGGCTACGCGGAATTAATATCTCTGGAACAGGAAGCGCCACAGGATTTTGTCCAGGCAGAACTGGAGCTGATTCCTGCTCAGGAAAACCAATCAGAACTGGAACTGAATGCCATAGTACACGCGGTATCTTCTGATGCAGAAATCGTGTTCCTGGAGGAAGATAGGATAAAATACAATTTCTATGAAGAATTGGATAAAATAGCCGCCATTTTGTGGTATTCCGTCTGCCTCTGCCTTGCTTCTCTTGTGTTTTATTTTTGGAAAATAAAAAACCCCCTCCGTATTCTGAACCAGGCAGCCCACAAGATTTCAGACAATGATCTGAATTTCCACATTGACTATGCAGGGCAGGATGAACTGGGGAGACTCTGCCAGGCCTTTGAGTCCATGCGGCAGGAGCTGGTTCAGACTAACAAAAGAATGTGGAATTCTGTAGAAGAACGCAAACGGTTGAACGCCGCTTTTGCCCATGACCTGCGGACGCCCCTGACCGTGCTGCAGGGACATGCGGACATGCTTCTGGATACTCTGGACGACAAGCAGGATGCCAATCAGGAAATTCTCTCCTCCGTCCAGGCCATATCCAAACAGATCACACGCATGAATTCCTACATGGACACCATGAGCGCCCTGCGCCGCCTGGAAGACTATGAGCCCTGCCTGAAGGCAGTCTCATCCAAGTCTTTGGCAGAACTGTTGGAAGAGACTGCCTCATCCCTCTTTCCCACCCAAAAAACGGCAATCCATTTTGAGATCCAGGAGCAGGAATTGTGGATGGACAGGGAAGCCTTCTCCCAGATCTATGAAAATCTCCTCTCCAACGCCGCCCGCTATGCCAGGGAAAGTATCCTTGTCCGCCTTTACAGGGAAGAGGACTTTGTGATTCTGGAAGTTGCGGACGACGGCGCAGGCTTTACCCGAAAAGACCTGCAGAATGCCTTTGCCCCTTATTACAGGGGAGAGCGCAGCAAGCCTGCCTCCTCCTCCCACTTTGGCCTGGGCCTTTATATCTGCAGCCTTCTTGCGGAGAAACTGGGCGGAGGAATGCAGCTGGCCAATGTAGAAAACGGAGGAGCAAAAGTTACCGTAAAACTTATCACTTTTCAAAAAATTTGAGAAAAAATTGAGATTGTTATAGTATCATTCCGGCATGGGGCTTTGAAATCCCAATGCCGGATTTTTTTGCAGTCCACCTGAAAGGAGCAGAAAAGATATGAAAAGTAAAAAGAAGAAGGAAAAAACCCAATGGTGGTTTGGGATGCTTGTCGTTTTAATCCTGTTTTTGATTCCATCCTGCGCCAAACCTGAGGATTCTGCCGATGGCAGCAGTCAAGTGTGGGTTCCGGAATTCCTGTCCTTTGAGATGGAGGAAACTTCTTACAGCCACACGGCCTTTTTGGAGGATTCCTTTTACTATATTTCCTGTCAGCAGCAGGAGGAAGGCTTCCGCTACAATTTGAGCGGCTGTTCTCTGACAGACGGCCCCCTGCCCGATCTTCCCCTGAACTGGCAGGATGGAAAGGGTAGATTTGTCACCTTATTTGCCCTGGGCCAGGAGGCCGAAGTCTATCTCATCGCCTATCTGATGGAAGAAGATGGATCCAGAATGCACCTGTGCAAGTTTGATGCAGAGGGAAATCTGGCCTATGATGTAGACATTTCCGAAGAAACGGACCAGGCTGATCTGCTGGCTGTGGACGACAGGGGACGCGTGTACATTGCCGGCAGTGATTCCGGTAATCCCTGTGTCCAGCTGTATACAGAAGAAGGAAAATACAAAGGAACCATCCTGCTGGATATACCCAACGGGACAATCAACGCAATGGGAACAGACAGGAACGGCGTTATGTACGTTTGCTGCCGGACAAACGGCGGTTACGGAGGCAGTGACTTTCCCTCAGACCAACTCCAGGCAGAATCTTTTTTAATGGAAATTGATTTTGACCAGGAAAAAACAGGAACTTCCTATTTAAATTTTCCAAATGGAGACAACTCCCTATTGCTCCCCGGTTCTGAGAAGACTCTTCTCTCCTATGACAGAACCACTCTCTACGCTTATGACCTGACAGCCAAGACAAGCAAGGCCCTGTTTGACTGGCTGGACTGCGACATCAACGGTTCGTATGTAACGGCTGTGAACATGCTGGAAGACGGCAGAATTTTAGCAGTCTCCAAAAACTTTTCAGAAAGCCGTTGTGAGCTGGCCCTGCTGAAAAAAGTTGACAGCACCCAGACGGTGCAAAAGGAGACCATTGTTCTTGGCACCTTCTCCAGCACTTCCGCTCTGCGAAATGCCGTGATGGAGTTTAACCGGGAAAACGATACATACCATGTGAAAATCAAAGAGTATCTGGATCCCCAGACTCATGACCGGGCAGATGCCACAGTCCGGATGAACAACGATATTCTCTCTGACAGCTGCCCTGATATTCTTGACCTGGCGGACCTTAATCTAAACGCTCTGGCATCCAAAGGACTTTTTGCAGATTTGAATGATTATCTGGAAAACAGCAGCCTTCTGAAGCGTTCGGACATTCTGGACAGTCTCCTGACTGCCTATACTATAGAGAATAAACTCATTACCATTCCATCACATTTTTCTTTAAAGACATTGATGGGATGGAGGTCAGCCGTAGGCGACGACATGGGATGGACTTTGGAAGAGCTGATAACTTACGCAGAGGCTCACCCAGAGGCGGAACTTTTTGACAACACCTCCAGAGATGAGATAATCCAGTATCTCATGAGCTACAATGAAAACGCCTTCATTGACTGGCATTCCGGAACATGCCATTTTGATTCTGACAACTTTAAGCAGCTGCTGAAATTCGCAGGCCGCTTTCCCGCCGAGCCCCCGCAGAGCCCTGAACAGTCCTCCACCCCCGTGAGGATACAAAATGGAGAAGTCCTTCTCCTGGAGGTGAACCTTGTGGATTTTGATTCCATACAGCTGCCCCTGGAGATTTACAGACAAGAAGGCATCTGTATTGGTTTTCCCTCCCCGGAAGGCAGTGCCGGAACCATGCTCATCCCCTATGGCGCCTATGCCATCACCGTAACGTCCAGGCAAAAAGAAGGTGCATGGGCTTTTATAGAATACCTGCTGTCCTCTGAAAACAACAGCTCTTCCTTTTTTCCCCCGACAAAGGCCCGGTTGGCGGAAAAAGCCGCAGACGCCGTAAAGGTGGAATACCTTATTGACGAAAATGGAAAGCTCTGTCTCGACCAGAACGGGGAACCGGTAATCAAAAATACAGGTATGAGTATTTCTTATTCCGACTGGGAATATACTTATCGCACTACCTCCCAGGAAGAGGTGGATATAGTGCTTAATTTAATAGCTACAGCAAAACCTGTATTCTGCAGCGAAGAAAGTGAAATAACTGCAATTATCACAGAAGAAGCGGAAAGTTATTATCAGGGCCAGAAATCTCTGGAAGAAGCTGTAAACGTCATCCAGAGCCGTATTCAGGTTTACATCCACGAGAATTAAATGCAGCCAGTCCCCCACCGGGCAGCAGCCCCAGGGGACTGGCGCAGGAACTATCCGGTCTCATTTCTGCCGCCCCCCGCAAGACACTCACAGAAGATTAACGATTTTTATCTTCCTTCCTCCAGTGTTTTCAGCAAACTTTCCACAGTCCACGTACCACTGCAGGGCACTGGTCAGGAACATCATTCTGTCCGCCCTGTCCATCCCCTTTGCCCATATCAGCAAGGGCGACTGGGGAAGGAACACTTCGTCCTGCTGACTGCCGCCACTGCCCAAAGAATCCTCTGTGTCAGGTTCCTCCTCCCCTCCTTCCTCCCATGCATCCAGTTCTACCATATATTTTTCATGTAAACCGGTGAATGTCAGTGCCCCGCCCATCTCCCAGTCAAGACTAACCGCAATGGCATTCACCCACGAGGGCAGCTCCAAACTCAGCATCCCATCCATCCACCGGCTAAACTCCTCCCACATCCTGTATCCGCCAAATAAAGTGAATCTGTCAGCGGCTGTGTCCCCCAGGCTACCCATGGACTGCCGCATATCCTCCTCTGTATAACAGTATTCCAGCCGATGGTCAAACCTGGACACGGTGAGACATCCTTCACAGGCTTCCACTTCCGTCACACCCTCCCACTCCTTCCGGTAAAAATCACAAAGCAGCTGTTCCAGGCGCTCTGCCCGGTGCATCCTGAATCCATAGGCATAATATGTACCGCTCTGCCCCTGATAGACATACATAGGACCATAATCGGAACTGGGCGAATACTTGAATCCCCATCCAAATCGTCCCACCAAAACCTTGGGCTCCTTAATCTTCGTATTTGAGGAAGACATAAGAAATTCTCTGCTTCTCACATATGCCGTGGACTGTGCTTTCAGATCAAATCCAAAAGGCGCATGCACCCCATAAAATACTCTGTCATGCCGCTTTTCCTTCTTTTCACCGTATCGAAGCACGCAGTATCCTTCCATACTTTCGGCACAGCCCATAGCCTCATAGATTTTTGCCGCTTTCTGTACCACATCCATGCCCTCCAGAGAATATACGGCCCGCACCCGGGGCCTGGGCTGCCGCAGATTATCCAGCACCTTTAAGGCAGCCCCTTTCCGACCCTCAAAGGTATCTGTTCCAGCAACCGGAAACCTGACATCCCTGCCCTGTGCCACGCTCTGATGAGCACTGCTCCCTGAGATATTCTTTTCTGTCTGAACCTGTGCTTCGCCCACAGCGCACTCCACGGCATTGCTCTTGGGCCAATTCTTCAATGAATCGAATTCCTTCCATTTGTACTCCTTCCATTTCTTCCAGCCCAGATCCGCACTGCGGAATATAATGTCCTGCCAGCCATAGTCTATCTGCTTCCAGATGCTTAACCCCTCCCGGGACACCAGGACACGAAAACAAAACCGCTCTTGTTCCCCGTAGAACACAGCCTCCACCCTTTTCTCCGAAGCTTCGTTAAATTTTTTTCTTGTATGAACAGCCGCATATACTTCCCAGTCCCTGCAAGCCATGTCTTCCTCTCTGGAAAAACTCTCTGCGTTCAATGCAGATACAGGAATACGGTCATTGTCAGCAGCCAGCAGTCTGGCCACTGTAGGAAGGATAAATGAATGAATGGGAATCCGTTTCAGCCAGGTTTCGATCAGAAGCTGGGCAGATTTTCTGTCAGTATTTTCTATGGCTGTTACCGCCAGAAGGAAGAAAAATTCCTCCGGTTTTTCCAGACATTCCACATAATCCCGAAGCTCTGAAAATGTGAGAACGGGTGCTGTCACCTGGACTCCGTCCACAAAATACAGGCAGTAATGATAATGAAATTCTACCCTGAGCCTTCTGTTTCCAGGCATGGAGCAAACCACATCCACAGGAGTTTGTATCTCTTCCGTATACTCATCAAAGCCCACAAAACGTCTCTGCCAGGCCCGGGACGGCGCATAAATATAATTAGGTGTTAGTCAAAAAATGGGTTGGTAAATATAGCATCATCTATACCGCCAGC
>OFGE01003026.1_pt1 | contig 11670 bp, 12 predicted proteins | sample 1521681 | NCBI WGS metagenome assembly OFGE01 (sample SAMEA3504093, study PRJEB24116) | mouse gut metagenome | biome: mouse gut; feature: mouse-associated habitat; material: faeces | place: Denmark | collected 2011 | reverse complement strand
CATACCCGCAGGGCTGGCCGGGGTCGGCCTGGGCATAGCCGCACTCGCTGTCATGGACATGCTGGCAGTCCAGCAGGTTTTCTGTATCCGCGCCGATCTCGTAATCATCGCCGCTTTCCGTATCGGGGAGCGCCCCCAGGGTGTAGCACTCGTCCGTATGCTCATGGCCGCAGTCGTGGCCCTCGGTGGGGGCGATGTAGCCGCAGTCCTCGGTATGTTCCGGGTGGTGCTTGCAGAGGGACGGGTCTGCCTCCGTTGCAAAAGCCCAAGTAGGACAAAGGCTCAGGCACAGAGCCAGAGCGGTGATGATGCTTAAAATCCGTCTTTTCATTGTTCGCTACCTCGCTTATTGTACTGATATATGCGGTTCAAACCGATGCCCAGCGTTCCCGTGTTGGCCTCGCCCAACAGGAAAAAACAGTCTACATTCAGATGGTAGGCTTGCAGGGAAAAATCCAGGTTGCAGCTCCAGACCATTCCAACCTTCGGCCAGACCCGCCGGATATGCTCGGCGGCTTTGAGGCTGTCCACACCCGCCATGGCGATCACCACGGCCTCCGGCGGCGCACACGGCCCGCGCAGCTCCCGCAGATAGCCCTTTACATCCTCCGGGACGTTCAACGGAGGGAGCGCCACATTCCACACCGAATAGATTTTCTTCATCCAGCCGGTCAGTTCTCCGCGCCGCTCCGGGGTGTCCGCTAAAATGAGGATTTCATGCCTGGGCGGTCCCACGGCGATTGCTTGTTCAAGGGCCGCTTTCCTCTTTGCGGGTACTTCGTCCAACTGGAGGTTGATCTTATACCAAATGGCCTCGTCCGGGGGATCGTTCACCAGCCATAGCGGGCAGGTTTTATGTTCTCCCACTTGGCAGGTCATACTGTGCAGGCCGTGACCGTAGGGAGCCTCCACGATCATCAAGTCACAGCCGGTTTTGCCGTTGAACATTCCCATCAGGAGATTGAAGTTATCATCATCCCGTATGATCTCCACGTCCCCGCGCCGGAGCAGGGCGCGCTCCGTCTTGGGCAGGGGGCCGCAAAGGGCCACGCGGTGCTTTTGCTCCTGGTTCAAGTCCTGAGATTTCATACCCCATTCCCCCATGTGTGTCGGGCCATCCGATGCCGCTTTTCATCCCGGACAACGCCGATCATTTCTTCCAGCGTTTCCATGTTCTCCGGGTCCTGCGTGTCCGCCGTCAGAAAAACAAAGCAATCTCCGTCACAGCCGGGGTAGTACAGCGGAACCAACCCCGCGCCCGCATCAGACCGCACTACCATGAAATCAAAGGGCGCGTCATCCTCAATGCGTTCGTATAGTGCGCTGCCATTGGGAAAGACGGTGTACTCCACATCATCCCTGCTGTCCAGCTTCTCCGCCACACCGGGCAGAGGGCCGCAGAGGGCAATACAGAGTTTACTTGTATCATTTCGCATTTTGGAAATCCTCCTGTTTCAAAAAGGGGTTTTGTGAAAGGTACACTTTATAATAAACCTCATATTCAGCTTGTTTGACGCCTGTTGAGGGCGTTTTTTTATTGCCCTTCCGCCCCAATTCGCTGTTGCGAAAAGAGTGTAGTCTGTGATAAACTAAGCGTGTCGTTCCAAGGCGGATAGTGCCGGGAGGTACAGCAGATGTCGAGGGCGGTTTCGACCTTGCTTCGGTTGACCGGCAGGAGGCCGAAAAAGGTGAGATTCAGCTCAAACGCATAGAGCGCGTAGTCCTGTTCGGAGAACCAGATGATGCGGGTTTTGGGGTTTCCGGCTTTTGCCAGCCGCGCCGTTTCCGCTCCCTCCGGCCCGGACTGCACGATCAGCATGACCAGATACGGATTGTTCTTCACATAGGTGAAGAAGGGTTCCCGTTCCCCGGTGAACTCCTTGAACACCGGCTTGATCTGCGCGCCCCACAGCCGGTCCTCCATCAGCTCCCGGACGCGGTGGTTTTCTGTCGGGTCCGGGCCGTAGATCACAACACGAAGCATGGATCGTTCCTCCTTCCCAATGCGTTGGCAGTCATGGTCAGTTTATTGATTTTCGGGCGTGAAGTCAATAAGAACGACGTGAATCGTGTTTGGCACGACGTGAATTTGTTGTTTTGGAACGAATGTTCCTGCAAAACACCGCCCCAGGCGGGCGCGGGAGGTGACTATTTTGCATCTGATTATCGTAGAAGATTTGGAGATTGACCGTGAGGTATTGGCAAATCTGATCCTGGATGACTGTTCCCGGCAGGAGGAAAGGGCGGACCTGTCCTTTTACTCCAGCGGCGAGGATTTTCTGGCGCGCTACCGTCCAAAATGCTGTGACGGGCTTTTTCTGGATGTCCTTCTGGATGGAGTGAACGGCATCGACATTGCGGGAAGGGTTCGGGAAGCGGAGCCGGACCTTCCCATCATCATTACGACCAGGGAGCGGGACTTCGCCGTGGACGGGTTCGCCGTGAAAGCCACGGATTATCTGGTCAAGCCCCTGGATCAAAAGCTGGTGGGCCGGTGCATGGACCGCCTGCGGGAGCATCTGGCCGCGCCATCCTCCATCTCCCTGCTGGAAACCTCCGGGCGGGGCCACTCCGCCCCGGTGGATGTACCTCTGGCGTGTATCTTGTACGCACAGTGTTTTGACCACGCCATAGACGTACATACGACCTCCGGCGTATACCGTACCCGGCAATCATTCCAGGACTTCACGGCCCAGCTCCCCCATACCGGGCGCTTTTATGTCTGCGGCCGGGGGCTGGTGGTTAATCTGTCCCAGGTAACACGGGTGCTGGAACATGATCTGCTGTTGAAAAACGGGGACCGCATCTCCTTCAGCCGGAACAGGAGGCGGGAAATACAAAAGGCATACGCGGATTGGTTCGCTGACCGCACCCGGAAAGGGGGGTGGGCGAAGTGAACATGGATATTTTCTGGCCCGCCGCCGTCAGTCTGTTTGTCCGGGCAATTCCCGCCCACCTGATGGCCTACTGGCCCTTCCGGGACCGCCTGCGGTTCCCGCTGTGGGCGGCGCTGATGCCGGTGGTGCTGATTCAGATCGGGCAGTCCCTCCTTTATGGGTATGCCGCCGCACAGACCGGCGCGGGGCGCATGATGGAATACGGCTTTGCCCTCGTCTATATGGCGATCTACTTCTTCTCCGTCCGGGACAACCGGACAAAGGTGCTGTTTTTGTATTTATTCGTTACGGACTATGTTCTGATTCTGCGGGGCGCGTCCGTGTTTTTGGAGGCCCGCTTTTTCTACCATCCGGGAATGAACTTTGATTCCTGGACCAGTATCCTGTTCAATCTGGCGGCGCTGGCGGTGTCGGCCCCCTTCATGCTCCGGTTGTTTTCCGAGGCCAGAGAGAAGGTGTTCGGCGTGGACGCGCCTGGATTCTGGCGGACGGCGTGGATGGTCCCCGCCTTTACCACGGTCATCGTGATGATCTTCACCTTCGATTTTGACGCCGGTAATGCCCGCACCTTTTCCTTCCTCCTGGCCCGGACACTGCTTCTGCTGTGCGTACTTGTGGTCTACTCCATCCTGCTGAACGCGCTGGACGGCATCCGCCGCCAAGCCGCTCTGACGGAACAGGCGGCGGTGCAGGAACAGTTTCTGAATCTTCAGCGGACACAGTATGAACAGCTCTTGCAGCACAACGGGGAGATGAAAGCGGCCCGTCACGATCTGCGGCAGCATCTGGAAGTGATGCGGGCTTATCTGGAGAAGAAAGATACGGATGGGGCGCTGGCCTATCTGGATACCTATGCCCAAAAGCTGCCTGCCGACATCCATCGGACGTTCGCCCGGAATTTTGCCTTAAACGTGGTCTGCACCAGCTATGCGGAAAAGGCACGGCAGTATGAGATCGACTATGACGTTGCATTGGATGTACCGGAGCGGCTGTCCATAAGCGAACCGGAGGTGTGCGCCCTGCTGGGGAACCTGCTGAAGAACGCGGTGGAGGCCTGTCGGGAGGCCCGCTGCTCGGCCCCGTTTATCCGAGTGCGCGGGACGTGTGAGGACGGCCATATCGTGATTACCGTGGATAACACCTGCGAACAGGAGCCGGTATGGGAGAATGACCGAATCCTCTCCACAAAGCATGAAGGCTATGGCATCGGGACCTGGGCTGTCCGGGTGGCGGCGGAACGTACTGGCGGCACAGTGGATTTCTCCTATAAGGACGGCGTATTTTACGCCTCCGTGTTCTTGTATGAATGACTGCCCTTTTTCCCCGTCATGGACTGAAAGGGCAAGCCCCGCTCCCCGGCCCAGCGGTAGACGGTGGTGATGTGGATGCCCAGGTGATCGCAAAGCGTCTTGCCGGTGATCTCCCTGCGCCGCCAGCGCAGATACCACTCGTCAAAATCCTCCGGCACGGGTTTCCGCTCCGCCCCGAATTTCACACCCCTGGCTTTGGCGGCGGCGATGCCCTCCGCCTGCCGCTGGCGGATGTTTTCCCGTTCGCTCTGTGCCACATAGCTGAGAAGCTGGAGGACAATATCCGCGATCAGCGTCCCGGTCAGGTCCCGGTGATTGCTGGTGTCCAGCAGGGGCATATCCAGCACCCGGATGTCGGCCTGTATCTCCTTGGTGATGTACCGCCACTGTTCCAGGATTTCATTATAATTCCGTCCCAGCCGGTCGATGCTTTTGATAATCAAAAGGTCGCCCGGCTTTAATTTTTTGATTAACTTTCGGTAGGCCGGACGGTTGAAGTCCTTGCCGCTCTGCTTGTCCAAGAACAGATTCACCTCCGATATGCCGAGGTTGGTCAAGGCCGCAAGCTGGCGGTCCTCGTTCTGGTCGCGGGTGGAAACGCGGATATAGGCGTAGGTCATGGGCTGTACCTCCACAATAGATTTTGTCCTGTCTATTGTAGCGGATAGGCCCGATTAGGAAAGTAGCGGCTTTGATTTTCAAAGCCGCTACAAACCACTTTATTACACCCCCGCTAATTCCTGATACATCCGCATCAGTTCTGCCACGCATTTACTCTCGGTCATCTCCCCAACCTTGAATCCATAGCCTATCATCACAGCCCGGTCATTGTTCTGGTGGGCCTTCCGCAGTTCCGGGGGCATGGTGGTTTCATCGTAGAGATCGGCAAGGCTGGCGTCCGGGTAGAGGGCACGGGCGTCAAGAATCGCCTGGGCGGTCTGTTCAATTTTGGCCTTTTGTGCGTCCGTAGGCGTGGGCCAAGGGAAGTTGTTGTAGACGGCTGGTGAGTAGCTATAATCGCTTTTTAGTCTGCCTGCAACTACACGCATCCAGGCCATGTGAACATTTGAAATCATTATGCCGAACATATATAGGTCAGCATTTGGAACTAAATAGAGTTTGTTACTTGCTATGATGTCCGGTGTCATGAATCCGATTGGAACATAACGCCGTCTTTCAGAAGATACTTCCGGGATTGCTAAGTAGTTAGAATCAGGCTGACGAATTTGTGAAAAGAGCATGGGGGTTTCAGCTTGGGCTTGAACTGCAACCGTCTTTGTCTTACGGCGGATTTCCGCAACTCCCTTTAACCGCTCCATTATTTCTGGGATTCCTCTATACTCTGTTGGGGAAATACCTTTTAGCCACAAACAGTATCTTTCTTTGCCATTGATGAACTCATAAGAGCCTATGAACGGTTTGACGTATTTTTCACTCTCAGGGTGTTTCGTCAAGAGATCATCACGTTCTTCTGCTGATAGGACTAAGTAGCCGCCATCCCAGGGCTTATTGCCTTGAACAATAGACGGGTAATTGTGCAAAGCACGCCCCCTGGAATTGATAAATATATCTGGTGCTTCGAGAAGATAGCCATTGATATGGGAAACCTCTTTCCCACGGTCGGATTCAAATAGCTGCTTCGGTTTGTCGGAAGTCCCACAAGTAAAACCAACGATAGACGGTGAAGGACTGCTCATAGGAGTAACTGCGGCCTCCGGCGTCCTTGAAGCTGGCCCGCAGCCTGTACTCACCCGCCTGCTTAAACTGGATTTTGCCGCCGTCTGCGGTCAATTCTCCGGTCACATAGTCGGAAACGGGGACATTCTCGCCGTTCCGGGTCAGGGACCAGCGCAGAGGGTTCTCGCCCAATTTCTCAAAGCCAGTCACCAGAGTGACCACGGAATCAGTGTGGAACATCTTCGGCAGATAGAAGCCGGAGACGCCCACGGGGTAAATCTGGATGGAGGTCGAGGCGGTAGTCACCCGGCCCAGCTCGTCCGTCACGCTGGCGGTGAAGGTGTAAAGGCCGGGTTCGGGGAAGAAGCCGTGTCCGCCCCTGGTAGTCAGATCAAAGGGCGGCACGATCTCTTTGCCGTCCCGCAGCACCGTCCAGACCACTTCATTGCTGCCCAGGTTTTCCGTGGTCAGCTTTACATCCTCCGCAGTATCGGTGTGGCTCATATCGTTGGTGGATACGGTCAGACCGATAACGGGGTAAATCCTGATCGTCTGCTCACAGGAATACTCCCGGCCCAGCACATCCACGGCGGAGGCGGTCAGGGTGTAGGTTCCCACTTCGGGGAAACGGACTTTGCCGCCCAGGTTCCCCAGGTCGCCCAGCATGGAGCCGGTCAGGGAAACCGCCGCGCCGTCCTTTGTCAGCGTCCAGGTCACGTCCTGCCCCTGCAAATCGGAGGTCAGGAGATCCACGGGGGTGCTGCTGTCCGTCCACGCGGCGGCTGGGAGGGTGAAGTCCAGGCCAGCCACAGGATAGACCATGACGGAAACAGTGGGAGCGGCGAACACGCGCCCGGTGGCATCGGTCACGCTGGCGGCAATGTCGTAGGTTCCTGCGCTAGTGATCTGGATGGTGCCGCCGTTATCGGTCAGGGTGCCAGAGTAAGCGGTGGCGGTGGCAGGGTCATTGGAAGGGCAGACTTTCCAGGCCATGGGCAGAGCGGTGTCCTTTTCCAGCGTGACGCTGATCTGTTCATCCGTATGGGTGGCGGCATCCGCCGTCAGCTCCAGGTGGAGAACGGGATAGACCTGGATGGTCTGCTCATAGGTGAACGCACGGCCCAGGCCGTCCGTCACGGAGGCGGTCAGGACATTGGTGCCAGTCTGCATGAATTTCGCGCTGCCGCCCTCATTGTCCAGACTGCCCTTGATACCAGCAGCGAGGGAAACGGGCTGACCGTTTACGGTCAGGGACCACTCCACCTTGTTCTCGCCCAGGTTGGTGGAGGTCATTTTTACCTTCACCGTCTCGTCTGGGTGGGCGAACTCCGGGAGCTGGAACGACAGGCTCATAGTGTCCCACACGCTGATCGTCTCGCTGGCGCTGAACGTGCGGCCCAGGCCGTCCGTCACACTGGCGGTCACGGTGCAGCTACCGGCAGAGGGGAAAGTGATCTCGCCGCCGCTGTTGGTCAGCTCGTTCTCAACCACAGCGCCGTCCTCGGAGGTCACTTCCCAGGTCACGTCCAGGTCAGTCCCGGAGAGACTGACGGTGGCGGGCTGGTCAACGTGGGCTGTCTCCGGCACATCCAACGTCAGGACGATCACCGGGTAAACTTCCAACGGCAGGGCTGTGGTGTACTCCTTTCCCAGCCCGTCCGTAACGGTGGCGGTCAGCACATAGGACCCGGCCCCGTCAAAGGTCAGCTTGCCGCCGTTATCGTCCAGAGAAACAGAAATACCCTCGCCGTCACGGGTCAAGGCCCATTGGACAGTCGAGGGTGTGCCATGCTCCACGGTCAGGCTGATTGCTGCCGCTTCATCTTCATGGAGCTTATCAGCGTCAGCAGTCAGGGAGAGGGTCAGGTTCGGGATTACCTTAATCGCCACAGGCTCGGAAGAAAATTCCCGGCCCTGGGTATCCACAGCAACAGCGGTGAGGGCATAGTCCCCAGCGCCATCAAAGGTAAGAGCGCCGCCATTGTCCCCCAGGGTGACAGCGGCCTCTTTGCCGTCATGGGTCAGCGCCCAGTGGATGGAATCAGGCTTGCCGCCCTCCACCGTCAGGCCAATCTCCGCAGTTTCATCCTCATGCACCTTGTCCGCGCTGGCGGTCACAGTGGGGACGATCACCGGCAGGATGGTGATGGACTGGCTGGCGGTATACTTCTTCCCAGCAGCGTCCATGAGGGTGGCCGTCAGGGTGTACTTGCCCGGTTCAGTCAGGGAGAGGGTGCCGCCGTCCCTGGTGAAGCCTTCCGGCATGGGGACGCTGTTCCCGTCACGGGTCAATGTCCAGATCACGGAGCCAGTCAGGTCGTTCTTGGTCAGCAGCTTCACATCCTCGGCCCGGTCGGTGTAGCCGTACTCCGGCAGGGAAAAGGCAATGTTCCCGATGGGCAGGACTTCCACGGTTTTCTCGCAGAAGCCGGTGCCGCCGCTGTTCTCCACGGTGCCTTTCAGCGTGTAGCGGCCAGCCTCCATGAAGAAGCAGGTGCCGCCGTCCTTGGTGAAGCCCTCCGGCATGGCGATAGATTTTCCGTCATGGGTCAGCTCCCAGGTGACGGCAGCCGCGCCGGTAAGGGTAGTTTTCACAGAAAGGGAATCCCCCACATACCGATACGCCGGAAGGTCAAAGGCGATAGCGCCGTTATAAGCAGAAACACTATATCAATCTTGCCTTGTTTTGGCCTTATCCTGCCAACCCTTGCGATACTGCTTAGGCGTACAGCCTATTCGCCGGAGAAATGCTTTCCCAAAATAACTGCTGGTTCCAAAACCACAGGCATGGGCAATTTCCGTGATAGACAAATTACCCTCTCTCAAGAGATGGCAAGCCTCCTGCAATCGGTAACTTATGATATAATCTGTCGGCGTCGTATGCAGGCAGTCCCGAAATACCCGGTAACATTCACGTTCGCTGATATATGCTGATCCCGCCAGTTCTTTTATCGTGATAGCGTTTGAATAGTGCTTCCGGATAAAAAGCATCATTGTTTTTATCGCTTCGACATTAGGGAATTGTCTGTTATCTGGATGAGCGTTTAAGCAGAACATTTTGTATAATAAAAGCCATATTTCCAACAAAGCCCTTTCGATTTTGATTTCAAAGCCTATCTCACATTTCTGAAAACAAAAAGCGTCCTGGATCAGCCGCAGCGCACGGGCTTGTTCGGGCACGTCCTGGCGCAACGGCAGTATTTCGAGTTGAGGATTTGCCAAAAGAGGGACAAAGTATGTCTGCTCGATCAAGCTGCCCTGCCGCCCAGCTAAGAATGAGGGGTCAAATATATGGAGGAGCTGTATATTCCGCTGCTCCGAAGTCAACACTCTGGTCTTATGGAGTACGTTGAAATTGACCATCCCTCCAGAACCGGTAGGAAAGGAAATTTTTCCATTTGGAGTTTCGTATTCCAGCGCACCACTTTCGATGTAGAATAGCTCAACTGGTTTATGCCAATGCCAGGGTGCAATAGACGCCTCGTATTTATCTAATTCCGCGCAAGTCGCAATGTAGGGAAACTCTATGGAATAGCCAGGCAGGTATTCTTCTCTTGTTTGGCTGTTAAGTTGGATACCCTGCACAATTTGCATAACTCTCTCCCCAAAAGTAAATGCTTGGCCTGTTATTGCCAAATTCAGCGTATCATTCTGATAGGTAATTATAGCACGCCTTTTTTAAAAGAACAAGGACAGGAATGCAGCTCCCACCCTTGTCTGTCATGGTTAAAGATTATTCTCAAATGCCAACAGTGTTGTGGATAAAGTTTCCCGTTTATAAAGTTATGATAATTCGACAAATTGTGTCTCATGGTGAGATTTAATTCCGGGGGGCTGGCGCACTCAAGCTGGCCTTTTGCGGGGTGCCCCCTTACCCACAAAAACTGCCGCCGGGCGCTGGCTGTCAAGGCTGGGCCGGGCCAACGGCCCGGTCCACAACGCTTGGCCTTGACTGACAGGGACCGGGGGCGTACCCTCTCCGGGAAGGGGGCACGCCGCTTTACAGCGCATCCTTGACCAGCCGCCACGCTTCCTGAACCAAATCCGCCGCCATCAGGATATCGAACTCGGAGATGTATTTCAACGTATTCGCCCACCGGGCGATTTGGTTTACGTTGGAGCCAATGGCGGACAGCTCCTGCAATAGGGCGGGGTAGGTTTCCGGCGGTTTGGCCTTGATTTCTATGCCCATGATTGACGCACGGAGCATCGCGCTGGAAGATAGGCCAGATATCGCGCATTGCTTCATGAGTTGGGCATATTCTTCATCGCTCAGCCATAGGCCGATGAAATGTTGACGCTTTCTCATGACTTCCTCCCTAATATGTCTCATGACGAGACATATTTTCGGGGGATGGGGGTTTAAGGGGGCGGTGTCCCCTTACAAGTGGTCGTTTGTGTTTAACAAATGACATACTTGCTGGGACAGCGCCGTGGGCGGCGCTGTCTGCGTGCTGTAGGTCGGTAGGAGCTGGCGATAGTGGCGGTGAAGTCGGCTGTCGGTGGTTAGGATTGATGGATGGATTGATATAGCTGAACTCAGTATAGTTCTTATCAATATAATTTCCGTCCCCTTTGGGGAAGTCCAGACGTTTCAAAATGGGCGGGCTACAGGTCGGCTTTTCCGACTTCTGGAGGTCGGATGCTTCGGGGGAAATGCTGTCGCTTCCTGTGTCCTCGCCGCTGTCAGCGTCAGCGGTGGAAATCTTTTTCACATATATTTTGGTGGGTCTGCCCTGGCCCTGCTTCACCCGTTCAATCAAGTCATACTGCTCCAGTTCGGCGAGCAGACGGACGGCCTTGTTGTGCCCGCAGGAGAGGGTGGTTTGAATTTCCTCCAGGGTGAAGTAAATGAAGGCGCGGCCCTCCGTGTCCTGCCAGCCGTTTTGAAGGGATAAGCCCATACGGTCCAGCATAAGGCCATACAGTAACTTGGAATCGGTGGAGAGGGCGCAAAACCGCTCGTCCTTCACCAGAGCGCGGGGGATGCGAAAGAAACTGAAATCTTCGGTTTCCCCGCTATAGGTATAATCGAAATTAGTTGACATGAAAATCCTCCTTAAAATGCGAAAAGGCCACCACTGCAAATCGTGGCCTATTTGATTGTGTATGGCGGATAGGCGGGGGCGGTATCGCTGGTCCCGTCCACCATGGTCTGGCGGATGGCGTTATACAGCTCCCGGCTGTATACGCCGGTGAACACCTCCGGGTTGGCCTCCTGGGAGAAGTCCTCCCGGCTCCAGTGGGTGGCTTGGATGGTGTAGGGCTGGGGGGCTTCCGCCGCCTGGGCGGGGACGGCCAGCAGGGCCGCGGTCATGGTTCCGGCAAGAAGCAGGGACAGGACTGTTCTGTTTTTCATGCTCGATTCCTCCGTTTCGTAATATGGTGGGGCTTTCGCAAACCGAACCATACCACAGAAGGTGGGGAAAGTCGAACACAATCGGCGAACAGTTTTCAGCCGAATTATCTCGCCATGGGATCACGGCGGTGCGCTTTTTGCGTTTTTGCCGTCTGGCGGGCATCCTGCTGCAAGGTATTGCCGCACAGCGTTCCAACACACTGGCGGAGGGCGTCATCCTGGGGGCGATCCAACCCGGTCGCTCTCAGCCACTGCTCCGCTACGGCCTGCAGCGGGTTCTCCAGCTTCAGCAGGGCCAGGGCATCCGATTCCGTGATCAGGTCAGGAAGTTTAGCCGCCACATTTCGGGCGGCCAGGATCTTTTCCAGATCTTCCTGCCGCTTACCGGGCGTACTGGCCTCCCAGCCCCGCGCAAGCCGCGCAAAGC
>OFGE01003025.1_pt1 | contig 11674 bp, 13 predicted proteins | sample 1521681 | NCBI WGS metagenome assembly OFGE01 (sample SAMEA3504093, study PRJEB24116) | mouse gut metagenome | biome: mouse gut; feature: mouse-associated habitat; material: faeces | place: Denmark | collected 2011 | reverse complement strand
GGTGCAGGACTACTCCCTGCCAGGGACCGATGTCACCCACCGCCTCATCGTCATTGAAAAGCTGGCTCCTACCCTGAAGGGCTACCCCAGGCGATGGGCAAAAATACAAAAAGATCCCCTCTGACAGGGCAGTTTCCTCGAATCCGATGGGAATTTGTAAATTTTTTCTAAAAGTTCCGCCAAAAATGGTTGACGAGCGGCAGATTTGTGGTACACTAAACAGTAAGGTTAGGAGGTTCCTTCCATGGGCACTGTGATCGCGATCACTTCCGGCAAAGGCGGTACTGGAAAGACCTCTGTCACCGGCGGCATAGCCGCTTCCCTGGCCCTGATGGGCCGGAACGTGCTGTGCATCGACATGGACATCGGCCTGCGGAACCTGGATATCTCCCTGGGGCTGAACGACCGCGCCATGATGGACTTTGCCGACGTGGCCCTGGGCCGCTGTCCCCTGGCCCGGGCGGCGGTGGAGCACCCCGACATCAAGGGGCTGTCTCTGCTCACCGCGCCTATGACCCTCCCCGCCAGCCTTACGCCGGACAAGGTGCGCGCTTTGTTGAAGGAGGCCCGCACCGGCTATGACCATATCCTGATCGACTCCCCCGCCGGGCTGGGGGACGGCTTCCAGCTGGCCCGCGCAGCCGCAGACCGGGCCATCGTGGTGTCCGCCGTGGACCCCGCCGCCCTGCGGGACGCCCAGCGGGCGGTGGCCGAGCTCCACGACCTGCCCCAGCTCCACCTGGTGATGAACCGGGTGCAGCCCAAGCTCATCCGCAAGCTGCGCACCTCCATCGACAGCGCCATGGACACCGCCGGACTGCCCCTGCTGGGGGTGGTGCCCGAGGACGCCGCCGTCACCATGGCCGCCGCCTCCGGCGTGCCCCTGGTGCTCGCCACCTACAAGGGGGCCGCCCCCGCCTACCTCAACATCTCCAAACGCCTTATGGGACAGCGGGTCCCCCTGCTGCGCATCCGCTGACCCAGCCACACCATAGAAAGGACGATCCGCATGAATATTGCCCTGATGAGCCACGACAACAAAAAAGAACTGATGGTCCAATTCTGCATCGCCTACTGCGGTATCCTGTCCAAGCATACCGTGTGCGCCACCAGCAACACCGGCAAGCAGGTGGCGGAGGCCACCGGCCTGCCCGTCCAGCTCTTCCTGGCCCATGCCCAGGGGGGCAGCCAGCAGATCGGCGCCCGCATCGCCTACGACGAGATCGACATGGTGCTGTTCTTCAACGACCCCACCAGCGACGAGCTGGACAAGGACATGAGCTATATCATCAACCTGTGCGACCAGCACAACGTCCCCATCGCCACCAACGCCGCCTCCGCCGAGATGCTCATCCACGGCCTGGCCCGGGGCGATTTGGACTGGCGGCTGATCTTAAAACCCACCGCGCCCCTGAAAGTGTAATCAAACCTGCAATTGAATACGCCGCGTTGAGGCCGGATGAGTACCGCCCACGCCGCCGGACAGAGAAAAGCGCCATGGCTGGAAGCGCTTACGGCAGGGGGACGGGAAAGACGCCGGCTGAGCGGGCCCGGAGACGGGCCGGTCCCCTTCCCGCACCAGAAGGCCAAAGGGCGGGCTGTGCCCGCCGAATGTGGGTGGCACCACGAAGTGTTTGTGAAAACGCTCTCGTCCCATAGCTGTGGGGGGAGAGCATTTTTCTGTCTGGAGGCGGTCCCATGAAAAAGATCCTGATCGGAACCACCAACCCCGCCAAGGTCAGGCGCTTTGAGGCCCTGCTGGCGGGCTATGACGTGGAGTTTTGCACCCTGAAAGACCTGGGCGTCACGGAGGAGCCGGAGGAGCGGGGCTCCACGCCGGAGGAGAACGCCATCCTCAAGGCCGCCTTTTACGGCAAATACTTCGACGCGGTGATCTGCAACGACTCCGGGCTCTACTTCGACGGCCTGCCCATGGACGACGGCCGCCAGCCGGGGCTGAACGTCCGGACCCCAAACGGGGGGCCTCGGCTGGACGACGAGGAGCTGCTCCAATATTACATCCGGCTGGTCCGCTCCCTGGGCGGAAAGGCGCTGGCCTACTACCTGGACGGGATCGCCGTCTACCACCACGGGACCATATCCTCCTACATGGAGGACGGCGAGGCCACCCGGCACAGCGCCTTTTACCTGGTGGACAGGCCCGCCCCGGAGCGGCGCGAGGGATGGCCCCTGGATTCCATCTCCCTGAACCGGAACACGCTGACCTACTTCGTCCATCAGGGGAACAACAAATACGATTCCCAGGAGGAAAACATCATGCTGGGCCAATACCGGGAGCGCCTGGTCCGCTTCCTGGCCCAGGCGCTGGCCCTCCACACACCGAAAGGAGAAATCACCATGGCAAAGCAGAAACCCCGCACCCTGTCCGGGTTCATGGAGCTGCTCCCCCCCAGACAGGCCCAGTTTGACCGAATGGTGGAGCTGCTCCGCCAGTCCTACTCCCGCTACGGCTTCACCCCCCTGGACACCCCCGTCATCGAGGCCAGCGAGGTGCTGCTGGCCAAGGCCGGCGGCGAGACGGAAAAGCAGATCTACCGCTTTTCCAAGGGGGACTCCGACCTGTCCCTGCGCTTTGACCTCACCGTGCCGCTGGCCAAGTATGTGGCCCTCCACTATGCCGAGCTGTCCTTCCCCTTCCGGCGGTTCCAGATCGGCAAGGTCTACCGGGGGGAGCGGGCCCAGCGGGGCCGGTTCCGGGAGTTCTACCAGGCGGATATCGATATCATCGGCGACGGCAAACTGGACATCGTGAACGAGGCGGAGATCCCCGCCATCATCTGCCAGACCTTCACCGCCCTGGGGCTGGAACAGTTCCAGATCCGGGTAAACAACCGCAAAATCCTCAACGGGTTCTACGCCATGCTGGGCCTCACCGAAAAGTCCGGGGACGTGATGCGCACCGTGGACAAGCTGCCCAAGATCGGCCCGGACAAGGTGCGGGACATGCTCCTTGGGGAGGGGATTTCCCTCACCGGGGAGCAGGCGGACGAGATTTTGAAGTTCATCTCTATTACGGGCAGTAATAATGAAGTCCTAAATTCCCTGGAGGCGTACCGGGGACGGCATGAGCTGTTCCACCAGGGACTGGACGAGCTGGCCACAGTGGTGAAGTACCTGGGGGCCTTCGGGGTGCCCCAGGAGAAATTCGCGGTGGACCTGACCATCGCCCGGGGGCTGGACTACTACACCGGCACCGTGTACGAAACCTTCATGACCCAGCACCCGGAGATCGGCTCTATCTGCTCCGGGGGACGGTATGACAACTTGGCGGAATATTACACGGATAAACAACTTCCCGGCGTCGGCATCTCCATCGGTTTGACCCGGCTGTTCTATGTACTGGAGGAACAGGGCCTGCTCAACGACCAGCTCATCACCGCCCCCGCCGACGTGCTCATCCTGCCCATGACGGATGACCTCTCCCCCGCCATCGCCTTTGCCACCCGGCTGCGGAGGGCCGGGGTGCGAGCCCAACTGTACACCGAGCAAAAGAAGTTCAAGCAGAAGATGTCCTATGCCGACAGGCTGGGCGTCCCTTTCACCGCATTTTTGGGTGAGGATGAGATCGTCCAGGGCAAGGTGTCGCTAAAGGACATGGCCTCCGGGGAACAGCGGCTGCTGGCCGCAGAGGAGGCGGCGGGGGTTGTGCTGGCCATCCTGGAGGCGGGGCGGAATGCGCCCCCTATCCGGGAAAAAGCGTGAGCCATGAAAAAATACAAGGGCCTTATCATCGCGGGGGTAGTCCTGGCGGCGCTGGCGGCATTTTGCCTCCGATACACCCTCGTTCCTAAAAGCTGGGCCGACATCATCGGTACAGATCAAACCGACTCATTTTCCTTTTCCGGGTCTGTGCTGTATGACGTGTCGGAGGAGGTCAAAGAATACGGCTCATACCATCTGGCGGTACCCAACAAGCACCCCGCCGCCCAGGCCATCGCCAACGCCCTGGAGGAACACGAATACCGGGCCAGCCTGTCCAATCTGAGCCCCATTGCTCGGGACCGCATCGAAGTACCCGGGGCAGACGCCCTCCAGTTCTACCTGCGTATCCAAGGCGGCCTGTTCAACCTGGTCACCATCTACAGCAATGGGCAGGTGGTTACAGGGGGGATCACCTCGAGACTGGAGGGCTGCCGATCCTATCAAACGGAAACGGACCTGTTCCAACAGGTATTTGACATTTTGCGGGAATACGGCGCGGCAGGGTGAAAACAAATTGTTGTCAAACTATAATAATATTACAAATTGGAGTTGATTATCATGGTTCAATCGCGCACACACACCTGTAACGACCTTCGCATCGAACACGCGGGGCAGCAGGTCAAACTCGTGGGCTGGATGGAGAACATCCGGGAGGTGGGCCAGAACCTGGCCTTCCTGGTGCTCCGGGACTTCTACGGCGCCACCCAGGTGGTCATCGAGACGGAGGAGATGATGGCCGCTGTCAAGGGGCTGAACAAGGAGTCCACCATCTCGGTGGAGGGCGTGGTCCGGGAGCGGGACAGCAAAAACCCCAAGCTGCCCACCGGCGACATCGAGGTCGTCCCCGCCAGGATCGAGGTGCTGGGCCGCTGCCGGCACAACGAGCTGCCCTTCCCCATCAACCGCTCCCGGGAGGCGGACGAGACCCAGCGGCTCAAGTACCGCTATTTGGACCTGCGCAACCCGGAGGTGAAAAACAACATCGTCCTGCGCTGCAACGTGGTGGCCGCCCTGCGCGCCGCCATGACCGGCGAGGGATTTTTGGAGATCACCACCCCCATCCTCACCGCCTCCTCTCCCGAGGGGGCCCGGGACTACCTCGTCCCCTCCCGCAAGCACCCGGGCAAGTTCTACGCCCTGCCCCAGGCCCCCCAGCAGTTCAAGCAGCTGCTGATGGCCTCCGGCTTCGACCGCTACTTCCAGATCGCCCCCTGCTTCCGGGACGAGGACGCCCGGGGCGACCGCTCCCCCGGCGAGTTCTACCAGCTGGACATGGAGATGGCCTTCGCCGACCAGGACGACGTGTTCGCTGTGCTGGAGCGGGTGCTCCCCCCCATCTTCGCCAGGTTCGGCACGTATAACGTGGCCTCCCAGGCCCCATTCCAGCGGATCCCTTTCCTGGAGGCCATGGATCGGTACGGCTCCGACAAGCCGGACCTGCGCATCGACCTGACCCTCACCGACGCCACCCAGCTGCTGGCCGGGTGCGGCTTCCCGCCCTTTGCGGGCAATACCGTCAAGGCCATCGTGGTGACGGACTTCCAGGGCACCCGCAAGCAGATCGACGGGCTGTGCAATGAGGTGGAGGTGCAGGCCGGAGAGAAAGCCTACTGGTTCCGCTATGACGAGAACGGGGAGATCGTGGGCGGCATCGCCAAGTTTGTCCAGCCCATCAAGGAAGAGGTTGTAAAGGCCCTGGGCCTCACGCCGGGATGCTTCGTAGGTCTGACGGCGGGGAAGCTGCCCACCGCCCAAAAGACGGCTGGGGTGCTGCGAAACAAGCTGGGGGCCTTTTGCCCCGGCCACATGGACAAGGAGCGTTACGAATTCTGCTGGATTGTGGACTTCCCCATGTACGAGATCGGGGAGGAGAGCGGCGAGCTGGAGTTCTGCCACAACCCCTTCTCCATGCCCAACGGCGGGCTGGAGATTCTGCAAAAGGCCGCCGCGGGGAAGGTTGATCCGTTGACCATCACCGCTTACCAGTACGACCTGGTTTGCAACGGCGTGGAGCTGTCCTCCGGGGCGGTGCGGAACCACGACCCGGAGATCATGATCGAGGCCTTCCAGCTTGTCCGGCTGGGCGAGGACGATGTGAAGGCCAAATTCCCCGCCATGTACAACGCCTTTACCTACGGCGCGCCCCCCCACGCGGGCATCGCCCCCGGCGTGGACCGAATGGTCATGCTGCTGGCGGGCGAGGACTCCATCCGGGAGATCATCCCCTTCCCCATGAACAAAAACGCCCAGGACGTGATGATGGGCGCGCCAAGTTTTGTGGAGCAAAAGCAATTGGACGAGCTGAACATCGCCTGCACCGCGAAAGAGGAGAACTGACCAAGCGCCCATCATCGGGGCCCCCGCAAAGCCGTACTCCAGGCTTTGTGGGGAGAGGAGCCGCAGCAAAATGAGCGAGCTTTCGCCGCAGGCGGAAGCGAGGGATATGGAGCTTGCGGCGACGAGGGCGCGCCATGTTTCGTGGAGCAGAGACAGCTGGACGAGCTGAACATCGCCTGCACCGCGAAAGAGGAGTAACAGAACAGCCCCTCCCAATTGGGAGGGGCTGTTTCTCACCGCTCGGCGGCATCCATCACATGCTTCAAATCAGAGTCCATAGCCGCCTTCCAACCGGCGGCAAAGGCGGTGCTGACCAACTCAAATACCATCCCGGTGGCCCGCTCATACTGGGCGTCATCCAAAAAATTGGAAAAAGCCTGGTCAAATTCCAGTTCATTCATAGTATCACCCTGTCATATCTTATATTATCTAATATGAGTTGTCAATATTATATTGACCGAAATGCTATTATTTGAACAGGTGATGTTATGAAACCATTGAAAGTCAGAATCAGTATCACGCTTGACGACCCCATCTATCAAAAAATCAAGGGACTGGCCGAGTACGACGACCGGTCGGTTTCCAGCTATATTAACCTCGCCCTGCGTGATCATCTGGAACAGTTGGAGCGGGAGGAGGAGAGATAGGAAAAGCGCCGGGGCGACCCGGCGCTTTTTATTTCAGCTTCCGCCACTCCCCCACCGCCAGCTCGTCGCAGCGGTTGTTGTTCGGGTTGTCTGCGTGGCCCTTGACCCAATGGAGGTTGACGGTGTGGGTGGCACACAGCTCCAGCAGCCGCTCCCACAGATCCGGGTTGAGGGCGGGCTTCTTGTCGGCCTTCACCCAGCCCCGCGCCCGCCAGCCCTTGGCCCAGCCCTTTTGCAGGGCGTCGATGACGTATTTGGAGTCGGAATACAGTTCCACCACGCAGGGCTCCTTCAAGGCCTCCAGGCCGCGGATGACGGCGGTGAGCTCCATGCGGTTGTTGGTGGTGCTTTTCTCGCCGCCGCTCAGCTCCTTTTTGTGTTCGCCGAACATGAGGATGGCCCCCCAGCCCCCGGGGCCGGGGTTGCCGGAACAGGCGCCGTCGGTGTATAACGTTACTGTTTTCATCCGCCGCTTCCTTTTCTTCCTTCGAGATTCGTCCAGCCTCCGCCGGAGATTTTTCCAATTCCAAGGATACATGAAATCGGCGAGAAAGTCAAACACATTATCTGCCATCCCCCGGCTGAACATCCAAAACCGCCTTGACATGATATCTACCGCCGATGATACGCAAGCGGGAAATATAAAATAGAGTACAGCCATACCGGCAATACGCCACCAGTTTTCTTTTAACCAGCCCATAATACCACCTCAGTGATGGTATTATAACATATATCATTTTTAAATACACACAATTTATACGTATTTACATATAAATTGTGTGCTAACAAATTGACAGCTTATGGTTACAATATCCACAGAGGTGTTTCCTATGGATATTCGACACTATAAGCAATGGATTCAAATCGGATTGAACATCCTTCACTATCGAAAAGAGCGGAAATTAACACAGGAACAGCTTGCCGATCTCTGTGGGGAAGAGGGGATCAGCCGAAACTATATTCAAAAGATCGAGACCGCCAGAAGCTCCTGTACGCTGGACACTTTAATGGACATTGCGGAGGCATTGGATATCCCGTTATACAAATTATTTGAGTTTAAAGACTAGGGCTTGTTTGAAAATTGTCAACACGCCCAATCGGCGGGCCTTTTTCCGCTGAGCCGCGTTGATTTGCCTTGAAATACACAAAGTATTTCTGCGCCAAATCGCCTTGCCCGGCGAAAAAATTCCTCGCCGCTGGGCATATTGCCAATTTTCAAACGGCGCCTAAAAGATAATGTCACCGGTATGTTTTTCGTTCACAACATAGTAGGCTTTTCTCTCCTCCGGTTTAATATACAGCTTAAGGCTCGTGACCCGGGTCCGCTTCTTTTGCTCGTGGAACTTGGCTATTGCCGTCTCCGCCAGCGTGTCCAAATTCGTGTCAGCGCCCTGGAACTGCATGATAAACTCAGGCTTCATCCGGCTTGCCTTTTCCTTCTCGACGGCCCGCGCCTTTGCCGCCGCTTCCTTTTCCGCCGGCGTCATCGCTTTCCTGCCAGGCCTTTTCTTGCCCTGTAACTCCTCATTCTTCTTTTCGCTCATGTCAAACCTCCACGTTAAAAATTTTACTGCATATTCTTATTATACACACTTATAAATCAAAGGCAACATTTTTTGCTGTATTTTTTATCCAACAATTCTTAATTGAAATCGCTGGAGCGTACAGAACTGAACAGCAAACAAAAAGCGGGACAGCTCCTTTCGGGGCTGTCCCGCTGTGCTTCATCCTATCCGCATACCTTTATGGATGCTGTTGTCTCTTTCTGTATGCCCTATCCCATGCTTTTAGGCGGCAACACGGCAGTCCACGCAGTTCCCGTCAGAATAGTCCACAAAATGGACCGTCACATTGGGATCGTCCGGGATTTCATAGGGTTGAATTTTGCCGCTCTCAATGTCGGCGATGATCTGCTGCCACTCTTCCTCAGTGTACTGAGGCGCACGGGCCACGTCCCAGTCGTCCAGCGGCACGCCAGCCTTGCCCACGATGCAAGCGCCCCCCTCCAACGGGGTGGAGCCGTCGAAAACAAAGGTTGCGGCCTGAACCCGGTCCGGGTCGATGGCTGTCATTGTGCCGTCTTCCTCTTTGACAAAGACGCTGCCGGCGCCGCCGCTAATGAGCATACCGTCGGGGTCGCCGTCCACAGACTTGGAGTAGAGCTTGCCCTCCTTGATCTCCTGGAGGATGCCCTCGTACATGGCGATGGTCTCGTCGATAATCTCCTGTGTCCAGACGAACTCGCCCCGGCCTCCGGTCCAGCCCTTTTCGCCCAGCATGGCCTGGAGCTCCACTTTCTCTTTCTCCAGCCACGCGGCGTATTCCTCATACGTCCACCACTCCACATCGGCCAGGGGAGAGCGCTGTCTGAACTCCTCGTCCGTCAGGGGCTGCCAGGTCCTGCCCCCATCCCAGCTGTAATAGGTTTTCCCGTCCTTGGGATTGACATAGGAGGAGAGGGTGCTGTCATCCTCAAGCCTTCCTGCGCGCAGCAAGCCGCCCTGCCCACCGGGGATACTGTCCGGCTGCACGGAAGCGGCAAATGCGGTCGTCGCCCCGGCCACCAGGGCGACGGCAAGGGCCAGCGCCAGAGCAGACGCTTTCTTATATTTCATAATGGCTTCGATCCTTTCTTCAATTGCGAGTTTCCCGAAATGATTGTAGGGGGAGAAGCGCCAGCTCCGGGCCTCCTCCATGTTAATGAGGGTCAGAGCGTAAGAGGCTTTCTCCCTGCCGCCCAGGGTATCCATCACCCGTTCGTCACAGGACAGCTCCAAATCCCGGTTGGCCAGGACAAACATCACCCATGCCAAGGGGTTGAACCAGTGGACGCACAGCGCGGCGGCAAATACCAGCTTCGCCACGCTGTCAAAGCGCCGGATGTGAATATACTCATGGGAGAGGATATAGGTCAGGGCGGTTTCATCGCCCCGTTCCATGTCCTCCGGGAGCAGGATGACCGGGCGCAGAATGCCATAGGTCAGCGGCGAGGACACCAGGGCGGACTGCCGTACCTCTAACGGTCTGCGCAGCGTCCGGCCCGCCAGCCAGCGCCGGACAGCGGGGGTATCGTCCGGACAGGAGCAGCGGAACCGCCTTCTGGCCCGCGCGTAGGACACCGCAAAATATGCCGCCATCAGCGCCGCGCCGGCCAGCCAGACCACAGGCAAAACCGCGCCGGGGGCTGTTCCGGCCGATGCAGGTGTGCCAGCGGATATTCCCGCAGCTGGTGTTCCTGGGACTGCTGCCCCGCCCGGTGCCATATACTCACCCACCACCGGCAAATGCATTGTGGGGGCGAACGGGCTGAACGGCAGGGGAATGGTGAAGGGCAGGAGCAGCCGCAGCGCCGCCATCTCCCACAGGGCCAGGAACGCCCCTTTGGGCAGGCGGTGGAGGGCCAGCACCCGAACCACCACGATAAACAGGATGAACACCCCGCCGGACAGGGTCATTTGAACAAGGCTCATTCGCTTTCCTCCTGGGCTTGCAGCTCCGAGACCATGTGCCGCAGGTTGTCGATCTGGGCCTTTGATAGCTTCTGATGGCCCAGCAGGGACGCAAACAGCAGGTCGGGAGAGCTGTCGAACAGCTTATGGAGCAGTTCTTCGGTTTCTGCTGCCTGCACCACATCCCTGGCAATCAGGGCATGGCACAGAAAATTCGGCTCCCTGCGCTCAATGGCGCCTTTGGCGATGCACTTCTTGATGACGGTGTAGGTGGTGTTCATGTTCCAGCCGATGCTTTCTTTGAGTATGTCCGAAATTTGTTTTGCCGGCATATCCCCTTCTTTCCATAGCACATCCATGACTTTCAGCTCCGAGTCAAAGAGCTTGACAGCCATTTCAATCACTTCCTTTCAAACTATTGCAATAGTTTACGCTGTATACACTATCACAGTCGTGTGGTTTTGTCAACACTATTCCAGTAGTTTATAAAAAGTTCAAATTTGCTGAATGGACTGCCCAGGGCGCTTTCAGCGGTGGGAACCATGCGGAGGCCGTGCAACGTTGCACAAAAAGCCTTCCCCAGCGACGGGGAAGGCTCTTTTTTGCCGACGTTGCCCCGGAACAGGCAACGCCCGGCCCCTTATCCCTCCCTATTGGGAGGGATAAAATTATGCAACACACAGAAAAGTACAAGCTGAACCTGATCGAGCCGTCCGACCCGTTCCTGCCGGACTCGCTGAACCAGAACACCCAGAAAATCGAGGACGCTATGGCCGCCCACGAGACCAAGGTGTCCGGTCAGATTTTCACGCTGGACGCAAAGGCTGTCAAAACAGCCTTCGGCGAGCTTCCCAAGGCGGGGATAAACGAAACCCTGACCGTTTCGCTTTCCTTTACGCCATATGCGGTTCTGGTCCTGTTTTCGCCGACAGGCGTGAACTGTTACGCCGATATGCAGGTGGCGGGCAATCTCTCGGGCAGATCGCGCATTGGAATCCAGGAAAAGGGCTTCTCCGTTCGGATGGACGGCTCCTGCGTCTATCTCGCCCTTGGATGAACGGAACAGAAAGAAAAGCCCCCCGGGAATTCCCGGGGGGTTCTCACCTGTCGAAAAAGTCTGCCCCAAGGCAGACTTTTTTACATTTAAGAGGTATAATGAAACAGGGTGAGAAAAATGATGGAAAAGGGAAAAATGGAGCGAGGCGTGGTGGAACTGGTGGATACAGAGAGCCTGGTGCCACAAGAACACCTGCTGCGCAAGGTGGACAGAGCGGTAGAGTTCAGGAAACTATATGAAATTGTGGAGCCGTTGTACAGTGAGGAAGAAGGCCGGACCAGCATTGATCCGGTGGTACTGTTCAAGATCGTGCTGCTCCAACATCTGGACGGGATACCGTCGCTGCGGGGGACGCTGCGCAGGGCGCAGACAGACATCGCGTACCGGTGGTTTTTAGGATACACGCTAAACGAGGAACTGCCGCATTTCTCCACAGTGAGCTATAACTTCCGCCATCGGTT
>OFGE01003010.1_pt1 | contig 11706 bp, 13 predicted proteins | sample 1521681 | NCBI WGS metagenome assembly OFGE01 (sample SAMEA3504093, study PRJEB24116) | mouse gut metagenome | biome: mouse gut; feature: mouse-associated habitat; material: faeces | place: Denmark | collected 2011 | reverse complement strand
AAGAATACAAGACATTAAAAAATGTACTGGCAACAGCGAAAGATGAGGTTCTCACCGTATGGGATGAAAACGGAGTGGTCGTCGGTGGCTTGACTGACAATGAAGATGGTGAGGACGATTGACGATCTCTATCTCTCCGGACTGTCTGAACACGTTCAGTTTGAACAGTTGTAAAATCCGGAAAAAGTATTACAAAAATCATGATTCCGATGTATAATAAAACAATAGCGGAGCATATGAGACTTTTCCGGTAATAAACAGGTAATAAACAAATGCCTTGAAAATGCCGGAAAATAAGGGTTTGAAACTATCCAAGAGATAGGAAATTGTTTATATGCATCATGAAACCCTTGACGATTTATTTTCAGGGGTTTCGTAATATTTTTGTTGATTTTTATAAAGAAATTGCATATAATAAAAATAGATAGGAAACTATCTTTGGAGAGTTCCTGCCAGATAAGTGGAAGATTATAAACTCGGGAGAGTCCCTGCCAGATAGTGGGAGATTTTAAACTCATAGGGAGCAGTAATGCTCCCTTATTTTTTTAGAAAGGAATAGGATGGAAGAATTTAAACTGTATAGTGTGTCAGATGAATATATAGAATATTTGCGGAAAGTATTCCCAAATGTATATTCCAATAAGGAAACAACGAGAATCCATACTCGAAAGTATGTTGGCACAGTGATATGTTTGGAAAACTATCATTATTATATACCGATGTCTTCGCCCAAAGAATCGGATTATCAGATTGCCGGTGAGAAAAAAGTGATTAGAAAAAGTATTGTTCCGATTATGAGGATTGTAGTGAAAAATTCAAAGGGACAGAAAGAGTTGAAGGGAACTTTACGAATCAGTCATATGATACCTGTGCCGCAATCAGAGCTTCTGCTTTATGATATCGAAAACGAGCAAGATTGTACATATAAAGATTTGGTGCAGAATGAAATTATTTTTATTCGTAAAAATCAAGAAAAAATTTTTGCCAATGCAAATTTATTATATAGACAAAAATCAGAAAATGATTTATCGGCAGGATATGTACGAGCAGCATTAGAGTATAAGGAATTAGAAAAACTTTGCAGAGATTTTATAGCCGAAAACATGTGAAAAAGACATTGGAGAGTTATTTGAGAACATATGGGTAAGTGACACGTAACTGACAAAATGCTAAAAAATGTCGTATTTTAGGCATTTGAAACTATGCAAGAGATCGTACAAGCGAATATTGCAAAAGAAGGATATTCCCCGGAAACAGTGTGTTTCCGGGGATTATTATATTATGAATTTACCATGAGACAGTACAAAATAACACAAAAATTCACAGTAACTAACATGTAACTGATATATACAAAAATATTTTCCTAATCTGTTATCTTGTACGCTTCTTCAGCATTTGGCTTGCAGCGATACCGCCGAAGGCTGCCAGCATCAGAAGCATAGATGTTGCTGTTGCAGCAGCGTCTCCTGTTTTTGGAGCTTTTACAGTATTGCCGGCTGCAGCAGTGCTTCCGTTGACTGTAAAGGTAGTCTCAGCATATCCATCGGTATAATTTACACGGTAGGTGTGCTTTCCACTCTTTAAGGTCTCCATATATTCTGCCTTGAAAGTAACGATCGTAGAGCCTGATTCTGCAACATAATTGCTTTTGTCTACAACAGCGCCGTCGATTTCTACACTGACAAATTTAGAGAAATCACCGTCTGTTTTCATCACCATAGGCTGGCCGTTGCCTTTGGTCCAGGTATTGCCCGCTCCGCTGACAAAATTATACTGAGTGGAAGGAATGACGCCCGGTATGACTGTATCTGGATCAAGGCCGTTGCTGTCGTCATTCGGTTGATCGGCATCAGGTGTCTGATCAGGCTTATCAGTGTCTGGATTAGGATTCTGGTCAGGCTTGTCAGTATCCGGGTTAGGATTCTGGTCAGGCTTGTCAGTATCCGGGTTAGGATTCTGGTCAGGCTTATCAGTATCTGGGTTAGGATTCTGGTCAGGCTTATCGGTATCTGGAGTATTGCTTCCGTTAAGGTCCTCGCGGGTTCCTCCGCCGTTGCCGGTACCGAAGATCTGTACCCAATAATCCCTGCCGTTCGCACGGACATGTCCAACGCCGATAGAAGTAAAAGTAGTGCCGATGCCGAGCATATTCCTTCTATGGCCCTGGCCGCTGTAAGGTTCGTTAGTCTCTTTCCAGTCTTCTACCACTTCATTTGCGGAAGTCTGACCGGCTGCGATGTTCTCTCCCCATGCAGTCATTCCCAATGAATCCATTACCATGCTGCTGGAAGTTCCTCCGCCTGGTCTTGTGTGGCTGAAGCTTGTAACGATTTCCGCTGCTCTGACCATTGCAACTCTCTCCAGTCTATAGTCATAGGCCAGAGCCGGAAGATTTCCGCATTGCTGCTTTTGTCCGTTGGCATCAAAGTACCAGGGATTATCTGCACGAAAATTGTTCGTCAGATCGGCCACCGTCTGGGCATCGTCATACACATAAGTCACTCCGGCAGCCAGAACATCCGTCTTCACTCCCAGGATCATCGTACACATCAGCAATAGTACGAGACCCTTCTTCACTTTTGCTCTCATAATTATTTTTCCTTTCTGTATAAATATTCTATCTATTCAACAATATATAATTTGCCAAGGAATGTCAATATAAAAATATGCCTTTTTGAGTTCTGATATATTGTAGATGTTTTGACAGGTAACTTCCTTATGCATATAAACTAAGCTTGATAAACTAAGCTTGGCTTTCTTATTAACATTTTCAGATATTTGGGTTATAATAATAAGCAAGTAGATGAAAGGAAACTCTTTTGGTTATGAGACGGATTTTTTTGGTGGAAGACGATGGGGCGATTGCCAGGAATCTTACGCGCCTGCTTCGTTCCGAGGATTTTGCCGTTACACAGGCATCGACACAGGCAGAGGCATTTTCCATATTGAATGAAGAGAGATTCGATCTGGCATTGGTTGACGTCTCTTTGCCGGATGGGAATGGTTTTACAGTCTGTACAGAGATTAAGGAGACGCAGGATATCCCGGTCATTTTCCTGACGGCTTCCGGGGACGAAGCAAGTGTCGTTACCGGACTCAATATGGGGGCGGACGATTATATTACCAAGCCGTTCCGCCCGCGGGAACTGGTTGCGCGGATCAGGGCGGCCCTTCGCAAATCAGGGCAGGCGCCGTCTGCTTTTGAGATATTTGGACTTGAAGTTGATACGGCCAGCGGAGTTGTGAAGAAGGAAGGAAAAGAAGTATTCCTCTCGGCGTTGGAATACCGTCTGCTTTTGGTATTCGTCAGTAATCCGAAGAGCATTGTGACGAGGGACAGGCTGTTAGGAGAGCTATGGGATGCGGCGGGTGAATTTGTTACCAATAATACGCTGACGGTATATATTAAGCGGCTAAGGGAGAAGATCGAAGATGATCCGGCGGATCCGAAGATAATACTGACTGTTCGGGGAACGGGATACCGGCTGGGGGATGGACATGCTTCGTAACAGAGAATTCCGGCAGTTTGTAATATGTTATTTGCTGATAACGTCGGTGAATGTTATACTCGGGTTTGCGATTCATAGAGCGGCAGGGATTCTGGCTGCCTGTTCTTCTATGGTTTTCGGGATTGCATTCTGTGTTTTTACCAGGGCGAGGTACAGAAGCATCGCGCAGATCGCGGATCAGATCGATCTGGTGCTTCATAATGCAGATCATCTGTATATCAGCGATTCGGAAGAAGGAGAGCTCTCCATCCTGCAAAGTGAGATCGTTAAGATGACGCTCCGAATTCGGGAGCAGAACGCAATGCTTAAGAAGGAGAAGGAGCATTTGGCGGATTCGCTTGCGGATATCGCCCATCAGCTTCGCACGCCGCTTACTTCGATCAACCTCATCCTGTCGCTGCTTGAGAATGGCCCGGATGGCAATGAGAGGGATAACCTGTTGTGGGAGGCGGAAGAACTGCTTGCCCGGATGGATTGGCTGCTTACTGCTCTGTTGAAATTATCCCGTCTTGATGCCGGAATCGTTGAATTTAGGAATGATCAGGTTGATGTAAAATGCATGATAGATGCAGCTTTAAAGCCTTTATCGATCACAATGGAGCTTCACGGTATCAGTCTTGGGACGGAGATACCGGAGGGGCTTGTGATCGCCGGGGATTCGGACTGGCTGTCGGAGGCTGTCCGAAATATCCTCAAAAACTGTGTGGAAAGTGTCGGCGGCAATGGAAGGATTGAGATTGTCTGCGAGGACAATCTGCTGTATACGGAGATTGTTATCCGTGATAACGGGGCAGGATTTAAGGAAGAGGATTTGTATTATCTGTTTGACAGATTCTATCGCGGAAAGAATTCTGATACAGCGGGATTTGGGATTGGATTGGCTCTGTGCAGGACGATCATTACCCGTCAGGGCGGAACGGTCAGCGCAGGGAATCATCCGCAGGGCGGCGCAATGTTTTGTATACGTTTTCCCAAGTGACGGACTTATTACTTATTCGAAGAGCAAAAAGGAGATGACAGTATGGTGAAGAGGAGGCGTCCGGTCAGAAATATCATATGCGTTCTGATGATCGTGCTGCTGTATGCGGCGGCGGCATCCGTCATTGTAATCGGTGTAAAGGGTTACCGGATGTATGAGGATGCCATATCGCAGATGCCGATTCAGGAGCGGGTCGAGTTGATTCGTGAGGGAGAGGACTTTACGCATTACTCGGAATTGACGGAATTCTATATTAAGGCGGTCGTCTCAGTGGAAGACCATCGTTTTATGAATCATTCCGGTCTCGATCCGATTGCGATCTGCCGTGCTGCATTGAGAGACATCATGGCGGGATCTTTCAAAGAAGGCGGCAGCACCATAACGCAGCAGCTTGCCAAGAACCTGCTGTTTACGCAGGAGAAGAAGGTGGAACGGAAGGTAGCGGAGATCTTCGCAGTGTTTGATATTGAGGAGGAATACAGTAAGGAAGAGATCTTTGAGTTATATGTGAATACGTCTAATTTCGGCAGCGGCTACAGCGGGGTTTATGCGGCCTCTAAGGGATATTTTGATAAATTGCCTTCTGAGCTTACGGATTATGAATCAGCCTTGTTGGCGGGGGTTCCCAATGCTCCTTCGCTGTATTCGCCGGATGTAAGCCTGAAGCTTGCTTCGCAGCGTGTCGGAGAGGTGCTGCAGAGTATGGTCAGGGAGAGTGTTCTGACACAGGAAGAGGCGGATGATATACAGGGGAATATTGAGATAAAGAGAGCGGATGAGTAGGGATCTCATCCGCTCAAATGTTGTTCAAATGTTGTGGCAAAATTAGTATAGAAAAATGTTGACAACTATGGATCGGCTCACTATAATACCTCTGCCCAAGTTCAGAACAGAACGGATTAACCAAAAAGAAAATCGGGAGGGCCTTGCAATGATTATAGACAAGATCGAGGAAAATGGTATCGAGGTCATGTTCTCTTATTTCCCGGCCTGGGAAATGTTTTTCTCTATGCATGTGCTTGCACAGCCGGATCATCATATGGGCAGGAGAAAATGGAGTCAGGCGGTGGAGAAGAAGAATCCCCGGCTGACAGAAGAGATCAGGGATCTGCAGGATCTTACAGGCGGATGGACGCTGCTGATCGATATACCGGCCTGGGATACGTTTCGCCAGATGGAGATTCCAGAATTGCTTGTATGTCTGCGCAGGAAGAACATTTACGAATGGAACGAGATGCTTCTGCCGTTTGGCAGGAAGATGGATATCAGGGAGAGAGACAGGATCCTTGACGCGGCAAGAGAATACTATCAGCTTGTTTTTGGGAGGGAGGAGATGCTCTTAAGGCCCTATATCAGGCGTATTCTTAAGGAAGAGAGAGAATATTGCGCCGGGAAGGGACTTTGGAACTGGTGCTGCAGGATTCATCCAAGACTGGTCGTTGGAGAGGATTATTTAACGTATCTTAAGAACAGGGAGTATACCTTCAGGAAGAAAGAGATACAGAGGATCTATGCGTCGGTCAGCACCTTTGTTGTGCCGCATCTGTGGCTGTATAAAGAAGGACAGGCGCTTGATATTGTAAAAGGTATTCAGGTGGAACAGCCGGAAGATGGGATACCGGAAGATATGGTGAGGCTTTTTAAGGCGCTGGCGAACCCGACCAGGCTTAAGGTTGTGAAATTATTGCTTAAGGACGTCCATACGATACAGGAATTGTCAGGGTATCTGTCCATCAGTGAGGCAGGAGTATTCAAGCATCTGAAAGCCCTTGACGATGCGGGATTGGTTAAGAAGAAGAGGCGGGGCGCTTATGTGGAATATCATTTCCAGACAGAGATCATTGACTTTATACCGTATACATTCTATGAGATCATGGGGTAGGATTATGTGGAGAGTTATTATTTCAACGTACAGGAAGAACAGAATAGGAATTTTAAGAGCTGTACCGTGGTCATTTATGGTTTCAAGAATCGTTACGGGGGTGACTCAGATTATATTTCCGTATTTTATGTATCACTATTATATACATGGGAATCTGAACAGTGAGTTTCACGAATATGCCAACGGAGCAGATTATATGACATATGTTGTGCTGGGTTCTGCGCTGAATGTACTGGCTGTGTCTACGCTTATGAATATCGGAAGGGCGCTGATTACGGAATTAAGAGAGGGAACGCTTGAAACACTTTTGATGACGCCGATGCCAAGGTATGCATATTTTTGCGGGTGTCTGCTGGAACAGACGGCAAGGGCCCTGCTGGAATTCGGTGCAGTGACGGCGGTTGGAGCATTAGTGGGAGCGGATTTGGGATATTTGTTCTCGGTTCGGGCAGCTGCCGTGATCTTATTGGCGGTTTTCAGCTTTTTCTGCATGGGAATTGCGCTTTCGTCGCTGATGCTGTATACCAGGGACACCTATCTGACGCAGAATACATTATTCATAACTATGAATCTGGTATGCGGTATCATGTATCCGCTCCAATATCTTCCGGCAGGGCTTCAATATGCGGCGCAGATATTCCCGCTGACACCGGCTGTCAGTCTGTTTCGGAATGTAATGATAGAGAATCAAAGCCTGTCGGGGAATCAACTTTTGATTTGGCAGATAGTCTTGCTGTCTGGGGGGTATCTGCTGATCGGTACGGTCTGGTATAAGAAGATAGAGCTTAAGCTGGTGGAAAGTATATTCGGGTAAAGGAGAGCGTGTGATGTACGGTGCAGTCAAGGGACGTTTAGAGGATCAGGATGCAAGAAAAATTATTGCTCAGCATTTGGTAAAAGATTATATTCTAAAAGAAAAAATAAAGGAAAAGAGCGGATTATTCGGCCGTAAGCAAAAAAGAGTCATCCATGCGGTAAAAGACATATCGTTAGAAATCCCACAAGAGAAAATCATCGGAGTCCTGGGGATTAATGGAGCGGGAATCCAGAATCATTAAGGAGAAGGAACGGATTATCTTCGTGTCGGAACTTGGAGCCGACGGTGTGGAAATCGGTATGCGGGGCTGGGTGAAGACGGGAGAGTACTGGCCGGTCAAATGGCAGATGCTGGAAGATATCAAGCTTACGTTTGATGAAGAGGAAATAGTGATTCCCTATCATCAGATTGGCGGTTGACTGCTAAGGAGAATCTCAGATATTTCGGAAGCCTGTACGGATTGAGCGGTGTTGATCTGGATAAAAGGATTGCATACTTATTAAGAACAGTTGGATTAGAAGAGGCGGCAAATGTTCCTGTCGAGAGATATTCGAAGGGGATGAAGCAGCGATTACAGATCGCGCGGGGACTTATCAATGATCCGATATACCTTTTTATGGATGAACCTACGCTCGGACTCGATATCGTGATAGCAAAGGAGATAAGGAATCTGGTATCTGATCTGGCACACAAAGAAGGAAGGGGAATTCTGCTGACGACTCACTATATCAGTGAGGCAGAGGAACTGTGTGATTATATCTATATATTAGATAAAGGCAGGATAATTGCGGAGGGAACGAAGGAGCAGCTTAAGGGGCTTTTGGCCTATGAACCGAAAGTCGTCACCAGCGTACAGGAGCCAAGTCTGGAGGAGACCCTTATTGAGATCATCAACCGCTGCAATTCATAATCAGTCTGGTAAATGAGTACGCATACAGGAGGGGCGCATGAAGAAATTTTTAATCGTAATGAAGGCTGAGATCACGAAGCAGCAGCAACATGATTATCACTCGGCATATGTATATTTTTCACTTTTAATCTGGCCGATTCTTGGTTTTTTTGAGGTATACTATGCATACAAGCCGTTTGAGCTTACAGACTATATGGGGATTGAGGATGGCAAGACTTTGCTTGCCTTCCTTGGAACCGGATTCATGGCATATACCTGCTTCTGGTCTATGGTTCAGAATGCCTGGTCCATGGCGAATCAGGAGCGGAGAGGGGGAACACTGGAGATCGCCTTCCTGACGCCGGCAAGCCGCCTTGCTATGAGCTATGGAAGAGCGCTGGGGGCGCTGATTCAGGAAGTGTGGATGTTCGTCTGTTTCTGCGGGTTCCTTTTGATGTATACTAAGACAATTCGGTGGGATAATCTGTTCCTGCTTCCGGCGGTGTTGCTGCTGCTCATTATTTCTTCAACTGTCTGGGGCGGGATGCTGAACGCGGTGTTTCTGTTCTCCAGAGACGCATCGATCGTGATGGATGTGTTCGATATGCCTATGACCTTATTTTCCGGGACGAGGGTGCCGGTGGACAGCTTCCCGTGCTGGGCGAGAATGGTATCCATGGTATTTCCGTTGACATACTGCATCAATATCATACGCTTTGCATTGCACATACAAAAAAGCAGCCGCGGGTGGCAGGAAGAAATTCTGGGACTGCTGATCTGCCTGGGCGTAATGACGGTGGTCACGGTGTTCCTGATTGGCAGGGCAGAGCGCCATAACAGGGAGAACGGGGAACTGCAGTTTTATTAAATCCAGAATTCTTCTAATCTTTGAGTAAAATATGATTTCTCGTATACTCTATCATACCGTCCTTCTGCATTTTGGAAAGCTCATTGCACAGAGCACTGCGATCGACATTCAAATAATCTGCCAACTGCTGACGGTTATATGGAACAAGAAAAGAATTACTTCCGAAATGCTTAGCGCATTCTGAAAAATAGGACATCAATCTTCCTCGTACAGATTTTGAACTGGTATGCTGTATCCTTTGGGAAAGCTGAAGATTTTTGTGGGCGCAGACAGTCAGCAGATTTTGCGCAAGTCTTGCATGAAAAGGGCAGGCATTGCTGCAGGTAGTCAAGATGCGCCCTACATTCATAAACAGAATAGAAGTATCTTCTGCAGCTGATACCGTAACCAGCAACGGCTGACCCGGAATGCAGGCATATACCTCTGCAAATATAGAACCGGGGGCCGCATTTCCTAAAATACTATTATTTCCCCAAATATCACAACAAGATATCATGACCATGCCCGATAGTACGATCCCTGAATTTTCTGTGGTACTCCCTTCGGAAAGAATAACTTCTCCTTTTTTATAGCTGCGTTTTTCGGCATTCAGACAGTCTAAAAGAGAGGTGATTTCATCTTCTTTTAACCCATAAAATAATTGTGTATTAGATAAATTCATATATTCTCTCCTTTTGTTGTTATAACAACAGAAATTTATATTTAATTATAGTATACTGATCCTAAAATCACAAGAGAGGATGGATTTAAAATGATTCGAAAAATTATTCAAATAGACGAAGAAAAATGTAATGGCTGCGGTGCATGTGCTTCTGCCTGTCATGAAGGAGCAATTGGTATGGTAAATGGAAAAGCGAAACTTCTTCGTGATGACTATTGTGACGGCCTGGGAGATTGCCTGCCAACCTGCCCAACAGGAGCGATTTCCTTCGTAGAACGTGAAGCTGCTGTCTATGATGTAGAAGCTGTACAGGAAAATATGAGAAAAAAGAAAGAGTCAAATCCCCTTCCTGGAGATTCTCATACTTCCCATTTTCAGGCACAGACTGCTTCCTGCCTTGGCCAGTGGCCTTGTCAGATGAAACTGATTCCTGTCAACGCACCTTATTTCAACGGTGCAAAACTGCTGATTGCGGCTGATTGCAGCGCATATGCCTACGCCAGGATGCATGACCAATTCATGGATGGAAAAGTCACGATTATCGGTTGTCCTAAGCTTGACGACACAGACTACAGCGAAAAACTGACACAGATCATTCAAAATAATAATATTCAAAGTGTGACTGTTGTACGAATGGAAGTTCCGTGCTGCGGCGGGTTAGCATTGGCGGCAAAAAAAGCATTACAGGCAAGCGGCAAATCCATTCCCTGGAAGATAGTTACCCTATCTATTGACGGCAGAATTATGGAATAAACGAAGGAGGATTATTATGGACGTAAAAATGAAAAATATTGCAAAATCAGAAGTATTAACGCTGAAAGAACAGATTTCCTATCAGGATGGGCAAGTCGTCAGTAAAACGCTTGCGCAGAATTCAGCGTTGAGTATTACTCTATTTTCTTTTGCAAAAGGTGAAGAAATCAGCACCCATGAATCAGGCGGAGATGCTTTTGTTACCTGCTTAGACGGTACTGGTAAAATTACTATTGATGGTGTTGAATATCTGCTGCACGAAGGAGAGTCTATTGTCATGCCGGCAGGACATCCTCATGCCGTTTATGCAGAGGAATTTTTTAAAATGCTATTGGTCGTTGTATTTTAGCGGTAACAGATCTTCTGAAAGCTGTAGCAGTTCAGACAGGGCTGCCTGTCTGAACTGCCATGTACAGCTATCAAGGAACACTCTTCTATATGGCAAAAATGCTTCATACGTTATTTCAAAAACAAATGTATCAGCTTCTCATTCCATTTCTTATAAGGCTGATATCTCATCGGCAGGTCAATCCAGGTCTTCTTGTCTACAATACTCTTATAATGAGTAAATGTATCAAATCCGTCTTTTCCGTGGTAAGCTCCCATTCCGCTTGGACCGAATCCGCCGAATCCCATCTCGCTGGTTGCAAGGTGGATGATCGTATCGTTGATACATCCGCCGCCATAACCGCAGCGGGAAGTTACTCTTCTTGCCGCGGCCTTGTCATTGGTAAAGATATAGAGCGCCAGCGGATGCGGCATGGAGTTGATATTGCGGATCGCCTCGTCCAGAGAATCGTAGGTGAGGATCGGCATTACAGGCCCGAAGATCTCCTCTTGCATCACAGCGTCTCCAAAGGTGGCGTTGTCAATGACGGTCGGTTCGATCTTAAGGGCGCTCCGGTTCGATTTGCCGCCCCAGGCTGTTTTATTCTCGTCGATCAGGTTCATGATCCTGTCAAAATGCTTCTGATTAATGATCTTGCCATAATCATTGCGGTCTAAGGGCTGCTTGCCGTACTGCTTCTGGATCTGCTTTTTGATCTCTTTGACCAGGCGGTCTTTGACGGAGCGGTCGCAGTAGACATAGTCCGGTGCGACGCAGGTCTGCCCGCAGTTTAGATATTTGCCGAAGACGATCCGCCTGGCGGCAAGCTTTAAGTCGGCGCTTTTCTCGACGATACACGGACTCTTCCCGCCTAATTCCAGAGTCACAGGAGTCAGATATTCGGCGGCATGCCTCATGACTTCCTTTCCGACAGCTTGGCTTCCGGTGAAGAAGATATAATCGAAACGCTCATTTAACAGACAGGTATTCTCTGCGCGGCCGCCGGTGACAACGGCGGCA